>Ga0209172_10000906_pt1 | contig 72710 bp, 66 predicted proteins | sample LarsenN4metaG_FD_184113 | JGI IMG/M metagenome (GOLD analysis project Ga0209172, IMG submission 184113) | Hot spring sediment bacterial and archeal communities from British Columbia, Canada, to study Microbial Dark Matter (Phase II) - Larsen... ... | reverse complement strand
ATCATGGCCGGCATGCCTCCGACAACGGGCGTTGCGACTGGGGAAGGGCAGCCCGGCATGGTGCCGCCCGGGCCCGCCGCCGGCAACAACAAAAAGCCCGCCTCTGGCGCGCGTTGGCTGCGCGGAAGGCGGGCCGGCGGCGGAGGAGGAAGGGAGCCGGCTCGGGCCCGGCACTTGGCCGGACCGGCTCCCCCGCGCGAGCGCGACGAGCCGGCTCCCAGCACCCGAACCCTAGCCGCGGGCCGGGGGCGATGCTCGCAATGAATCCCGTTCGCCGGGCACTCCTGGGGATAATCGCGCCGTCTACGGCGGGCCCGCGCACGGGCGGGGCGATGGGCAGGAAAACCATGGACAAAAGAAACAAGGCGAGCCGCCCGGCTCTGGATCCATTCCGGGCCCGCTCTCGGGCTCGCCTTGGCGCCGCCGATTGTCCGGACCAATCGGCACCGGTCACCCGCCAGAACCGGCTGTCGACAAGCGCGGCGCCAACTCAAGCGCCGAACCGGGCAACTTTTGGACAAGGCGGCGGCGCGAGGCGATTTGTGTCAGACGCGTGACCCATGAGACCCGTTCAGACGAGCCCCGGCCGGCGCGCGCCGGGGCTAGCCCGCAACCACAGGTTTGAGGGAATCCACCAACAGCCGCAGCTGGGTGTCGGCGTCCTTGATGGCCAGCTGGGCCGCGAACCAGTCGTGCACGAGCTGACACACCTTCTCGTGGCTGGCGCGCGCCAGCGCCTTCTCGTCGGAGAAGAGCTGCATGTCGGCCTGGGTCCAGCCGAGCTTGGCGAGGTCGGCCTGCAGCACGTCGTAGTCGGCCTTGCGCGGCTGGGGATAGACGCGCGCCGCCCGCCGGCCGTCCGCCACCGCCTCGAACACGGCCGTGAGCTGCGCCTGCAGATGGGCGGTGTGCGGCGAGCCCTGCAGCAGGGCGACGATGGTCGGGCTCGCCTCGCCCTGGGAGATGAACTCGAAGCACGCCTGCGTGCTCTGCTTGCGCAGCTGCACCAGGTTCTCGAAGAACGTGGTGGCCACCACCTTGAGGTGCCGGAAGTCGGCGCTGAGCGCGTTCTTGGCGTTCTCGCGGCGCAGCGCCACCAGGGCGCGGGCCACGCGCTGGCCGACCGCCGCCTCGTCCTTGTTCTGGCTGACGAGCGCGGCGATCTCCTTGAGCCGCTCGGCGTACCAGTCGGGGAACTCGCGCTTGATCACGCGCCACAGCGGCGTCGCCTGAAGATTGGCGTCGATCTCCTGCACCGAGCCGGTGAAGCCCGCGAGCGGGGAGGTGGACAAGCTCTTGCGATCGGCGCCGGAGACCGGAGCGGTCGTCGCCGCCGACGGCTGCAGGCTGGCGGCGAACTCCACGATGCTGGCCCGGCGCTCGTAGCCGTACCAGCCGGCGCCGCCCACCAGCGCGAGCACCGTCACCAGCAGCAGGGCGCGCCGGAGGCCGCGGCCGCGGGCGGGCTCCTCCTCCTCGGGCTCCCCATAGGCGCGGGCCGCATGCGCGGGCCCGGTGCGCGCCGCGGGGCCGGCTGCCGCCCGCTGCTGCGCGTGAGGCCGGACGTCGGCGGTCGCCTCGGCCGAGGCTGCCGCGCTTGCAGGGCGCGCTGCGGGCTGGTGCGTGCGCGGGGCGGGCTTCGCCTGCGGGAACACCACCATGGCCGGGCGCCAGTCCGGAAAGCCCTCGCGCCACAGCAGGTCGGTCGGCTGCAGGTGCCCCAGCTCGATGAATGTCGCCAGCTCGAGCTCCGTCAGCGGCCCGTACTGCTGCCCGTCGCGAGCGAGATACCACTGGATCTGTGAAGCTTGCGCTGACATCAGTCGTTCGGACGGCTCGGGTGCCGTTGTCGAGGAGGGGTGCGGCGGGCGCGGCGGCTGGCCGTGCGCGAGGACCTACTTATCTCCAAATTTCAGCTAATTGTAGGCCCCTGCGGGATGGTGGCAAGCAACGATGGCCGCGGCGGGGCAGCTGCGCCCGGCCGCGGCGGCCGACTTGTAGCGGCTCCGCGCGGCCGCTATAACGCCGCGCCACATTTGCCGGAACCCCGGGAGCGGACGGAGCATCGCATGGCTGTCGAGCGTACGTTGTCCATCATCAAGCCCGATGCCACCGCCCGCAACCAGACCGGCGCCATCAACGCGCTGATCGAAAAGGCCGGCCTGCGCATCATCGCCCAGAAGCGGGTGCGCTGGACCAAGGCGCAGGCGGAGAAGTTCTACGAGGTGCACAAGGCGCGTCCCTTCTATGGCGACCTCGTGCGCTTCATGACCTCGGGACCCATCGTGGTGCAGGTGCTGGAGGGCGAGGGCGCGGTCAAGCGCTACCGCGACGTGATGGGCGCCACCGATCCCGCCAAGGCCGATCCGGGCACCATCCGCAAGCTGTTCGCCGAGAGCATCGAGCGCAACTCGGTGCACGGCTCCGACAGCGCGGAGAACGCCGCGGCCGAGATCGCCCTCACCTTCCGGCCCGAGGAGATCGTGGGCTGACGCCCTGCGGCGGCCGGCCAGGCGCGAGCGATGGAGGAGCCCATGATCACGCCGGCATTCGTGCGCACCATGGCCGGCTACAACCGCTGGCAGAACCGCAATCTCTACGGGGCCGCGGACACGCTCAGCGATGCCACCCGCAAGGAGCCGCGCGGGGCCTTCTTCGGCTCCATCCACGCCACCCTCAACCACCTGCTGTTCGGCGACCAGATGTGGATGAGCCGGTTTGCCGGCACGCCGCGGCCCAAGGCTGCCGGCATCCCCGACTCGGTTGCCATGTACGAGAGCTGGGAGGAGCTCAAGCGCGAGCGCGCCGCCTTCGACGAGGTCATCATCGCCTGGGCCGAGACGCTCGACCCCGCCTGGCTCGAGGGCGACCTCACCTGGTACTCGGGCGCTTCCAAGCGCGAGGTGACCAAGCCCAAGGCGCTGCTGGTGGCGCACATGTTCAACCACCAGACCCACCACCGCGGGCAGGTGCACTGCATGCTGACCCAGTGCGGGGCGAGGCCGGGCGACACCGATCTGCCCTTCCAGCGCCTGTGAGCCCCGGCTGGTTCCGGGCGGCGCTGGGAAGCGTGATCGAAGCCGCTCCGCGGGGTCGTCCGGCCACGGCGCAGATCGTTGGTCGCACCCGGAGCATTCCGGGTGACAGGCACTTGCATCCGGCGTAGGTTGCCGCCGCGCGCGTAAGGCCATCCCGGATCGGGGCCGGATGGCACAGGGAAGCCTGCATGAAGCTCTTTACGTTCTGGTCGTTCGCACCCGTCACCTACATCGAGCGGCTGTGCCTCAAGTCGATGCTGGCGGCCGGGCACCCCGTGGACCTCTACACCTACGACAGCGGGCTGAAGGTGCCGGAGGGCGTCACGGTGCGCGACGCCTCGGAGATCATGCCGCGGGACACGGTGTTCTTCCATCGGGAGGGCAGCCCGTCCGTCTTCTCCGATCTGTTCCGCTACCGCGGGCTTGAGAAGAGCGCCGGCACGTGGGTGGACATGGACGTGCTGCTCCTGCGCAGCATGGCGGACATGGGCGAGCACATATTCGGGCTGGCAGACGGCTATGTCATCAACGGCGCGGTGCTGCGGCTGCCGCCGGACTGTTCCTTCTTCGCCTACGTCGACAAGCTGATGGTCGACCCGGTCCCGATACCCGAGCACTGGAACGCGCGCAGGAAGCTCATCCAGCGCGCCCGCGCCCTTTTCGGCCGGGCGCGGCAGATTGCCGACATGGAGCGAGGCGTGGTCGGCCCGGGCGCGCTCACCCATTACGTCCACACGAGCGGACTTGCGAGGTACGCGCAGCCGGTGGAGGTGTTCTATCCGGTGCACTGGCGCGAGACGCGCATGCTGTTCGAGCCGGGGGCCGACGTCGAAGCCAAGCTCACCCACAGGACGCGCGCGGTCCACCTGTGGAACGCGCGCCTCGACGACTATAAGAAGGCGGCGCCGCCCGAGGGCTCGTTCATTGCGCGCATGCTCGAGCGCTTCGGCGTGTGAGGCGCCAGGAGAGATGAGGGAGGCTCCGCGTGTCCGAAGCAGCCATGGCATCGCGCGGGCCGCCCCGGGACCCCGCGCTCACCCTGACGGCGCTGTGGACCGCCCTCGGCATCGCCCTCGTCGTGCTGTTTCCTCTGCTGACGCCGGGGCTGCTGCTGCTCGCGCTCGCCGCGCCGGCGGCGTGGTTCTACGCTGAAACGGGGCGCCTGCCGCAGCCGGCGCCCTCCGCCGCCATCATCCTCCTCGGCTCGATCGCGCTCTACCTCGCCGTCAACGCGAGCTGGTCGGCGAGCCGGGGCGACGCCTACCGGTCGGTGCTGCTGTTCGTCGCCATCGTCTTCATCCTCAACCTGGGGCTGCGCACGCTGCCCGCAATCGGCGAGGCGCCGCGGCGGGCCATGGCCGCGGGCCTCCTGATCGGCCTGTTCGTCGGGGCCCTGTTCGTCGCCGTGGAGATCTGGGAGAAGCAGGCCATACGCCGCGCCGTGATGTCGGCTTTCCCCGCGCTGCGCTCCGACCCTCGTCACATGACGACCGCGGGAGACGCGGTCACCATGCTCGCGCCCCATCTGCTCAATCGCCACCTGACGGTGCTGGTGCTCATGTTCTGGCCGGCCGCGTGGATCATGAGCAGGTCGGCGACCCGCGGGCGGTGGCTCGGCGCGGCCTCGCTCGCCGCCACCGCCGCCGCGGTGGCCGGGTCGGTGCATGCAACCTCCAAGCTCGCGCTCATCGGCTCGGCGGCCGTGTTCGGCGCCTCTCACCTCGCCCCCTCGCTCACCAGGCGCATGGTGGCGGTGGGCTTCGCCCTCGCCACCATCCTCGTCGTGCCGCTCTCTCTCCTCGCCCACGACCTGTGCGCGGCGTCCTGGCTGCCGAAGTCGGCCCAGCAGCGCGTCGTCATCTGGGGCGCGACCGCCGCGGAGGTCGCCAAGGCCCCCATTCTCGGAGCGGGCGTTGCCAATGCGCGCGCGCTGAAGGACGTGTGGGGCGCCCCCCGCGAGCCGTGCGCGGAGTACCCCGTCTCGCTCGGCATCCACAGCCATAATGGCTATCTGCAGGTGTGGTACGACACCGGCGCGGTCGGCGCGCTCCTGCTGCTTGCCCTCGGCCTCGTCGTGCTGCGTGCGCTCTCGCAATGCGCCGCGCAGCTTCAGCCCTATCTCTATGCCACCTTTGCCGCCTGCGCCCTGATGGCGGCATCCTCGTTCAGCATCTGGCAGCCATGGTTCCTGTCGGCGCTGGCCTTCTCGGCGCTCGCCGCCATGCTTGCGAGGGTGGTGCCGCCGCCGCGCTCCGATGCCGGATAGTCCGCTCAGGCGGCGGGCCCGTTCCTGATCAGGACGAGGTTGTTGTCGGCGGCGTTGAAGGGATGGTGCATCTCCACCACCGCCCAGGCGAGCCCGGGGCGCCCCCGGGCCCACGGCCCAAGAAAGCTCTCCCACGCCGGCAGCTGCGAGGCGAGCACGTCCTCGACAATGAAGAGGCCGCCCGGCGCCAGCTGGGCGAAGGAGTGCTCGAGGAAGCACCGGTTGGCGCCGAGCTCGTGCAGGCCGTCGTCGATGATGACGTCGAAGGGGAGCGCAAGCGCGGGGTTGGCCCACAGCGCGCGCACGCTCTCCGGATCGGTCTGGTCGCAGTGGAAGCAGGCGATGCGGTCCTCGGCGAAGAGCACGTTGCGGTCGATGTCGGCAGCGAAGATGTGCGCGCTCGGAAAGTAATCGCGCCAGGCCCGCAGCGAGGCGCCGGGACGGCCAGCCCTGCCCATGTGGCTTCTCAGGGTGACGTCGGCGGTGCCGATGCCGAGCTCGAAGAGGCGCCCCACCCTCGGCCGCTCGCGAGCGAGGATCGCGTCGTAGAGCACGGTGTAGTTGTGGCGCCGCAACCCCTTGTCGCTGCCGTGCCGCGCCATCAGAAGGCAGAGGGGCGTGGGCGAGAGGCTCGAGCGCAGCGCCGACCCGCGCGCGGAAAGCCGGGGGTGAAGCCCGGCGATATCCCAGGTGCCTCGGGCGGCGATCAGAGGCTTGTGCCAGCTGCGCGAGGGTACCGCGGCAGCCAGGGCGACGGCGGCAAAGCCGGCGCGCGGGCCGAGCGCGGCCGCGGCGAGCCGGTGGAGCCGCTTCAAGCCTTCCTCTCCGGCAGGGCGAGACGGATGTGCAGCTCGCGGAGCTGCTTCGGCGACACCTCGGAGGGCGCGCCCATGAGCAGGTCCTGCGCCTGCTGGTTCATGGGGAACATGATGACGTCGCGCAGGTTGCTGGCCCCGGCGAGCAGCATGACGATGCGGTCGATGCCCGGCGCGATGCCGCCGTGCGGGGGGGCGCCGTACTGCAGCGCCTTGAGCATGCCGCCGAACTTGGACTCCAGCACCTCCGGGCCGTAGCCGGCGATGGCGAAGGCCTTGTACATGATCTCGGGCAGGTGGTTGCGGATGGCGCCCGATGAGAGCTCCACGCCGTTGCAGACGATGTCGTACTGGTAGGCCTTGATCTTGAGCAGGTCCTCGTTGGACTTGGCCGCTTGCAGGGCGGCGAGCCCGCCCTGGGGCATGGAGAAGGGGTTGTGGGAGAAGTCGATCTTCTTCTCCTCCTCGTTCCACTCGTACATCGGGAAGTCGACGATCCAGCAGAACTCGAAGCGGTTCTCGTCGATGAGCTTGAGTTCCCGCCCGATCATGGTGCGCGCCTCGCCGGCGAACTTGTAGAACCTCGCCGGGTCACCGGCGGCGAAGAACACCGCATCGCCGACCCCGAGGCTCGTTTGCTTCTGGATCGCGCCGGCCCGCTCGGGCCCCAAGTTCTTGGCGATGGGCCCGGCACCCCCCTCCTCGCCCTCGCGCCAGAAGATGTAGCCGAGGCCCGGCTGGCCCTCCTTCTGCGCCCAGCTGTTCATGCGATCGCAGAACGCGCGGGACCCGCCGCCAGGCGCAGGGATCGCCCACACCCGCGCCTTGGGGTCCTTCTCGATCATGCTGGCGAACACCTTGAAGCCCGAGCCGCGGAAGTGCTCGGTCACGTCCTGCATGACGATGGGGTTCCTCAGGTCCGGCTTGTCGGAGCCGTACTTGCTGATGGCCTCGTCGTAGGGGATGCGCGGGAACCTCTGCGTCACCGGCTTGCCACCCCCGAACTCCTCGAACAGGCCGCGCATGACCGGCTCCACCGCCGCGAACACGTCCTCCTGCTCGACGAAGCTCATCTCGAGGTCGAGCTGGTAGAACTCGCCGGGCGAGCGGTCGGCGCGCGCGTCCTCGTCGCGGAAGCAGGGCGCGATCTGGAAGTAGCGGTCAAAGCCCGCGATCATGATGAGCTGCTTGAACTGCTGGGGCGCCTGGGGCAGCGCATAGAACTTGCCCGGGTGCAGGCGCGAGGGCACCAAGAAGTCGCGCGCACCCTCCGGCGAGGAGGCCGTCAGGATCGGCGTCTGGAACTCGAAGAAGCCCGCCTCCCGCATGCGCCGGCGGATGGAGGCGATGATCTCGTTCCTGAGCACGATGTTGCGATGGAGGGTCTCGCGCCGCAGGTCGAGGAAGCGGTACTGCAGGCGCAGGTCCTCCGGATAGTCGGGCTCGCCGAACACCGGCACCGGCAGCTCCTTGGCCGCCGACAGCACCTCGATGTCGGAGGCGAACACCTCGACCTCGCCCGTCGGCAACTCCGGGTTGAGGGTGCCCTCGGGTCGCTCGCGCACCTTGCCGTCGACGCGGATCACCCACTCCGAGCGCACCCGCTCCGCCGCCTTGAAGGCCGGGCTGTCCGGGTCGGCCACCACCTGCGTTATGCCGTAGTGGTCGCGCAGGTCGATGAAGAGGAGCCCGCCGTGGTCGCGCACGCGATGCACCCAGCCCGAGAGGCGCACGTGCGCGCCCACCTCGCCCTTGCGCAGGGCGCCGCAGGTGTGGGAGCGGTAGCGATGCAGGGGTGCTGCCGCTGCCTTGGGCCCTCTTGTCGCCTCAGCCATGGCGCCTGCCACCTCGTGAACCAATTGTTCAGTCGAATCGCGGAAAAGCACACGGGGTCCAGGGAAAGTCAAGGTTGGCGGCACCGCCCCGGCCGGGCGCCCGCCCGGGCCGCCGGCGGCGCGGTCCTGCAAGACAAATCCAGGTGTTGCGAACGGGTTACCCATTCGGCTGTCGATCCCCTATAACCTGGGGAGACGGGCCTTCTCCCCATCCTATCGGCTGGAGTTGCAAGGTGGTCTCGACGTTGGTGCGGTCATCGTGGTGGCCTCGGCGCTCGCTGTGCCTGCTGGCAGCGGGCAGCGTGGCGGCGCTTCTCGCCGGCACGGAAAGCGCCGATGCACGCCGCTACGGCGCCTACAGCGCCTACGGCTCCTACAAGGCCAAGCGCGCCCGCACCGAGCCGCGCACCGCCGACAAGAAGGAGAAGACCAAGGCGGCCGCGGCCGAGCCCGTGCACCTGATCGTCATCTCCATCCCCAAGCAGCGCATCTCCGTCTTCGGCGCTCGCGGCCTCATCGCCCAGAGCGCGGTCTCCACCGGCAGGACCGGCTATCCCACGCCCATCGGCGTGTTCAGCATCATCCAGAAGAACCGCTATCACCGCTCGAATATCTACAGCGGCGCGCCGATGCCCTACATGCAGCGCATCACCTGGTCGGGAGTGGCCATGCACGAGGGCGTGCTGCCGGGCTATCCCGCCTCGCATGGCTGCATCCGCCTCACCCACGCCTTCGCCTCCCAGCTGTGGGGCATGACGCGCATGGGCGTGCGCGTGATCGTCACGCCCGACGACGGCGCCCCGAGCGAGATCAGCCACGCCCGCCTGCCCGCGCCCGCCATGGTCCCGGCCCCCACCGACGTGGCGGAGGCGGAGCAGGTGAAGCCCGCCCTGATGGCGATGGCGGGCGACAAGACGGAAGGCGCCCCGCCGGCCACGCCCGTCAAGCTGGTGGGGCCGCTGGAGCGGGCCAAGGCGGAGCGGGCCAGGATCGTGGCCGAGGCGCCGGCCAGGGCCAAGGCGGCCAAGGCAGCGGCCGAGACCGCTGCCGCCAAGGCCGCGGAGGCCAACCGGGCGATCGCCGCCGTGCGCGAGGCCGAGCAGGCCGCGGCCGCGGCCAGGGCCCGGCGCGATGCCGCCGCCAGGGCGCTGGCTGCGGCGGCAACGCCCGAGGCGCTCGAGCAGGCCAAGGCGGCGCTCGGCGCGGCCGAGGCCAGGCTCGCGGAGGCGGTGGAGAGCGCGCAGGGCGCGGTGGCCACCGAGGCGGCGAGGACCCGCGACGCTTTCGCTGCGACCCTGGCGGCATGGGAGGCGGAGCGGGACAGCGACGCGGCCGCCGCCGTCATCCGCGCCGGCGAGCGCGCGCTCGAGCCGATCTCGGTGTTCGTGAGCCGCAAGACCGGGCGCGTCCATGTGCGCCAGGCCTGGGTGCCGGTGCACGAGGCGCCGGTGACCATCAAGGACCCTGAGACGCCGCTCGGCACCCACGTCTACGTTGCCACCGAGCAGCCCGCCGACGGCAACGGCATGCGCTGGCTGGCCATGACGTACCCGCAGACAACCGCGGGCCCTGAAAGCAAGGACAAGCCCCGCAGCCGCCGCCGCGGCGACCGCGACGACGATTCGGCAGCGCCCGAGCCCAGACGCCCGCGCGAGACGGCGGCGGGGGCCCTGGACCGCATCGAGCTGCCGGAGGAGACGAGGAAGTTCATCGCCGACCGGCTGTGGGCGGGGGCCTCGCTCATCGTCTCGGACTATGGCCTGAGCAACGAGGCCGGCAAGTTTACCGATTTCATCGTCCAGCCGCGCTGAGAGGGCGGCGCAGGGCCGGGGTTGCGGGGCGACAAGCCGCGCCGGCTGGGCTATAAGGCCGCCGCCCATGCGCCTCATCGCCACCACCCAGGATCTCGCCCAGGCCTGCAAGCGCCTGCGCCAGCACGACTTCGTCGCCGTCGACACGGAGTTCATGCGCGAGCAGACCTACTGGCCCCGCCTGTGCCTGATCCAGCTCGCCGGCCCGGACCAGGAGGTGCTGGTCGACCCGCTCGCGGCCGGTCTCTCGCTCGACCCCTTCTTCGCGCTGATGGCCGACGAGCGGGTGGTCAAGGTGTTCCACGCCGCCCGCCAGGACCTCGAGATCGTGTGGAACCTGGCGCGCCTCATCCCGCGGCCGATCTTCGACACCCAGGTGGCGGCCATGGTGTGCGGCTTCGGCGAGGCGGTGAGCTACGTCAACCTGGTCAAGCAGCTCACCAACCGCGACCTCGACAAGACCTCGCGCTTCACCGACTGGTCGCGCCGGCCGCTGTCGCAGAAGCAGCTCGCCTACGCGCTGGGCGACGTCATTCACCTGCGCGACGTCTACCGTGTGCTCAAGGAGCAGCTCGAGCGGGAAGGGCGGGCGAGCTGGCTCGACGAGGAGATGGCGGGCCTGACCGACCCCGCCACCTACGAGGCCAATCCCGAGGAGGCGTGGCGGCGGCTCAAGATGCGCGTGCGCAGCCGGCGGGGCCTCGCCGTGCTGATCGAGCTCGCCGCCTGGCGCGAGCGCGCGGCCCAGGCCCAGGACGTGCCGCGCAACCGCATCCTGCGCGAGGAGGCCCTCTACGACATCGCCAGCCACGCGCCGACCGACGTCGACCGCCTCTCCGAGCTGCGCACGCTGAGCCAGGGCTTCGCCAAGTCGGCGCGCGCCAAGGACATCATCGAGGCGGTGAAGCGGGGGCTCGCCCGCGATCCCAAGACCCTGCCGGTGCCCGATACGGGCCTGCCGCTGCCCGCCGACAAGGCGGCCCTGGTCGATCTCTTGAAGGTGCTGCTCAAGGCCTGCGCCGCCCGCCACAAGGTGGCCCCGCGCCTCATCGCGGACGGCGATGAGCTCGAGCGCATCGCCCTGGAGGAGGCGCCCGAGGTGCCGGCGATGAAGGGCTGGCGCTTCGATCTGTTCGGCGCCCAGGCCCTGCGCCTGAAGCGCGGCGAGCTGGCTCTCAGAGTCGAGGGCGGCGAGGTGCGCACGGTGGAGGTCGCGCCCGTCGCGCAACCCGCGCGCGCCCGCAGCGCCCGCGCCTAGGCGCGCGGGCGGTTTGCGCTCACAGGCGCACCGACGTCGGCGCGTTGGCCAACGGCGTCCAGGTGACGGAGTCGGCGCTGACCGAGCCGACTATGGCGATGAGCAGCGCCAGCATCAGCACGCCGGCGATGATCACCATTCGCATCGAGTTATCCATGGGCCTTCCTGCACCGCAGCGAGGCGGCGCTCCAAGCTCGTTCTTCCGCTACCGCAGCGTTGTGCCGTGACGGCACACTGCATCGGCTTCGCCCCCTCATGTCGGGTGGCGAAGGCTGCCGCGAAAGGAGGCGTCACGCGCCCGTGACCAGGATTGAAGGGGGCCGAGCCTCAGGGCCGGCCGGGGTCGTAGCGGTGCGACTGGCGCCATTCCGACATGAAGTAGGAAAGCTTCTCGTCGATGGCATGGGGCAGGACGATGCGCACGCTCACCAGCTGGTCGCCGGTGTGCCCGCTACGGCTGTTGTGCACCCCCTTGCCCTTGAGGCGGAAGACGCGGCCCGAGCTCGTCCCCTTGGGAATGGTGAGCTGCACCCGGCCGGACACCGTCGGCACCTCGATCTTGGCGCCCAGCACCGCCTCGTCGATGGTGATCGGCACCTCGAGCGCGATGTCGTCGCCCACCCGCCTGAAGTAGGGGTGGGGCCGAACCTTGATCTCGACCAGGGCGTCGCCGGCCTCGCTGCCGCGCAGGCCCGGCGAGCCCTTGCCCTTGAGGCGCAGCACCTGGCCGTCGGAGACCCCCTCCGGCACCGTGAGGTCGAGGATGCCGCCGTCGGGCATGGTGACGCGCTTCTTGGCCCCGGCGGCGGCCTCCAGGAACTCGATCTCCAGGGTGTAGCGCACATCGCTGCCACGCGCGCCGAAGGGGCCGCCGCCCTCGCCGCGGCGGGTGCGCATGCCGAAGAGGTCGGAGAAGATGTCCCCGAAGGCGAAGTCGTCGCCCGGCCTGGCCCCGCCGGGGCGCTGGCCGAAGGGGCCGCCGCCGGCATAGGTGCGGTGGAAGCCGCGCCGGGGCTCGCCCCCCGCGTCGATCTCGCCGCGGTCGTACTGGCGCCGCTTCTCGGGGTCGCCGATGATGTCGTAGGCCGCCGACACCTTCTTGAACCGCTCCTCGGCCGCCGCGCGGTTGGCCGGGTTGAGGTCGGGGTGCAGCTCCTTGGCGAGCTTGCGGTAGGCGCGGCGGATCTCCTCGTCGGAGGCATCCCGCGCCACGCCCAGCACCTTGTAGGGGTCCTCGGCCATACCAGAGCTCATCCCAACCGGTGAACGCGCACACATTAAGCCAAGATCGTGGCGCGCGTACGCCAATTCCGCTGACTAAGGCTATCGGGCTAGGACTTCAAGCGGATCTCGGGCTCCCGCTCGAGCAGCTCGGCAAGGACGGCGAAGCGCCGGCGCAGGCGCTCGCCGTCGAGCGCGGCATGGGCCCTGGGGATGGTGAGCACCAGCTTGTCGCGCTCATAGGAGAGCGGCGTCTCGTCGATGATGCCGGGCCGGCCGATCGACAGCATGTGCCCGGCCCGGATCGCCGCGCCGACGATGCGGGCGCGCTTGTAGAGCTTCTTGGAGACGATGGCCTTGAGGCGGTCCGACAGGCGGTCCTTGCCCTCGCCGTCCCAGTCGCTGGCGGCGCCGACGTGGCGGAAATAGCTGGTCAGCGCCAGGAACACCCGGCCCGGGTGGTCGATGCCGCCGAGCGCGGCGTGGGCGATCAGGATCAGGCTCTGCTCGCCGCGGTAGTCGGGATGGGCGCGCCAGCTGATGTCGGAGAGCAGGCAGGCGGCGTGGCGCAGGCGCCGCTCCTCCTCGCTCTCCTTGGGGCCCGGCGGCTCGAACAGCGCGTCCGTCCAGCCGCACAGCTCGACGGCATGCTCGGCCGAGCGCGAGCGCTGGCGGGCGTACTCGAGGCAGAAGGAGATGAGCGGGTCCTTGCGGCGCTCGCTCTCCGACAGCAGGCTGTAGAGCAGGCCCTCGCGGATGCCGAACACGGAGAAGTCGACCCGCCCGGGCTCCAGCCGCTCGAGCAGGCGCTCCAGCACCAGGGCGCCGTAGGGCAGCACCTCGCGGCGCTGGCGGGAGAGGGCCTCGATGCCCGGCAGGGCCGACAGCTTCTTGGCCTTGCGAATCTCCTCGCAGAAGTCGATCGCCTCCTCGGTCGGCATGGTGTAGCCGTGCATGACGTGGAGGGGGTAGCCCGAGCGCTCCATGTGCAGCCGGGCGATCGCCCGCCAGGTGCCGCCCACTGCATAGAAGGTGCGGTTGCGGCCGCGGTCGAGCCAGGGCACGCGGGCGAGATGAGCATCGGCGATGTCGATGGCGTCCTCGATGCGGCCGTCGGAGGCGTCGAGCAGCCGGAGGCCGCCGAGGGGGAGCGTCTCGGATTGGCGCAGGGCCTCGCCCACCACCTCGATCAGCTCGAGGCTGCCGCCGCCGAGGTCGCCGGCGATGCCGTCCGGGTTGCGGAAGCCCATCATGATGCCGTTGGCGGCGAGCTCGGCCTCGCGCTGGCCGGACAGGACCTGGATGCGCGCGCCCAGGGCCCGCTCGCCGCGGGCGATGAAGTCGGGGCCGTCGGCGGCGTCGCGGCAGGCGGCGGTGGCGATCGCCCACAGGTTCTTGACGCCGAGGATGCGGGTGATGGCCTTGAAGCGGGCGAGGGCGGCGAGCGCGTCCTCCACGCTCTCCTTGCCGAGGTGGCCGGTGGAGCCCACCTGGCGGCCGAGCCCGCACAGCACCTTCTCGTTGAAAATCGGCGTCGGGCTGCGCACGGCGCCCTCGTAGACCACGAGGCGCACGGAGTTGGAGCCGATATCGACGACGCCCATGGGCTCGAGCTCGCTCGCCCGCCCGAGCTCGATCTTGTCGCGGTCCACGCGTCCTCCGCCTTTTTCCCGGCTACGGCTGGGCGAGGGTGAACCGGCGCGGGAAGCTGTCCTTGAGCGACTGTCCCCGCCCGGAGAGGCTCGGATTGGTCATGAAGTACTCGTGCGCATTGAACGGCTCCTCGCCCTCGGCCGGCCGGATGCGCTGGGAGGAGCCGTCCGGCAGCACGCGCCAGCTCTGCTGGTTGTCCTTGAGGTTGGCGACCATGATCTGGTCCAGGATCTGCTCGTGCACGGTGGCGTTCATGATCGGCACCATGACCTCGACGCGGCGGTCGAGGTTGCGCGGCATCATGTCGGCGGAGCTGATATAGACGAGGGCCTTGGGCGAGGGCAACCCGTGGCCGGCGCCGAACGAGTAGACGCGCGCGTGCTCGAGGAAGCGGCCGACGATGCTCTTGACGCGGATGTTGTCGGAGAGGCCGGGGACGCCGGGCCTCAGGCAGCAGATGCCGCGCACGACGAGGTCGATCTCGACCCCGGCCTGGCTCGCCTCGTAGAGCGCGTCGATGATCTGGCCGTCCACCAGCGAGTTGAGCTTCCACCAGATGGCGGCCTTGCGCCCGGCCTTGGCGTGGGCGATCTCGTCGCGGATGTGGGCGAGCATGCGGGTGCGGATGCCGTGCGGGCTCGCCGCCATCACCTCGATCTCGGCCGGCTCGGCGTAGCCGGTGACGAAGTTGAGGATGCGCGTCACGTCGCGGCCCACCACCGGGTCGGCGGTGAAGAAGGACAGGTCGGAGTAGCTCTTGGCCGTCACCGGGTGGTAGTTGCCGGTGCCGATGTGGCAGTAGGTGGCGAGCTCGGCGCCCTCGCGGCGCACGATCTGGCCGAGCTTGGCGTGGGTCTTGAGCTCGATGAAGCCGTAGACCACGTGCACGCCGGCGCTCTCCAGCTCACGGGCCAGCCGGATGTTGGCGGCCTCGTCGAAGCGCGCCTTGAGCTCGACCACGGCGGTCACCGTCTTGCCGAGCTCGGCCGCCTCCTTGAGCGCGCGCACGATCGGGCTGTCGTTGGAGGTGCGGTAGAGCGTCCACTTGATGGCGAGCACGCTGGGGTCGGCCACCGCCTGGCGCAGCAGCTGCACCACCACGTCGAAGGACTCGTAGGGGTGGTGGACGACGATGTCCTTCTTGCGGATGGCGGCGAAGCAGTCGCCGTTGAACTCGCGGATGCGCTCGGGGAAGCGGATGTTGAGGGGCTTGAAGACGAGATCCGGCCGCTCGGGCACGATGAGCTGGGCGGTGTCGGCCAGGCCCAGCATGCCCTCCTTGATGAAGATGGCGTCGTCGCGGATGTCGAGCTCGTGCACGACGAAGCGCTGCAGGCGCGAGGGCATCTGGCCGTCGATCTCGAGGCGGATGACGTTGCCGCGGCGGCGGCGCTTGAGCGCCGTCTCGTAGGAGGCGACCAGGTCCTCGGCCTCCTCCTGCACCTCGATGTCGCTGTCGCGCAGCACGCGGAAGGCGCCGTGGCTGCGGGCGAGGAAGCCCGGGAACAGCCGCGACAGGAACATGCCGATCATCGACTCCACGCGGATGAAGCGGATGGGCGGCACGCCCTCGCCGCCGTGGGCCGCCTGCTCGACCGGCAGCCGGATGAAGCGCGCCACCTGCCCCGGGATCGGCATCAGGGCGTGCATGGTGGTGCCGTCGCGCTCGCGCCTGAGCTCCACGCCCACGGTGATGCCGCCGTTCTGGATGAAGGGGAAGGGGTGGGCCGGGTCGACGGCGATGGGGGTGAGGATCGGCAGGTGCTGGGAGATAAAGTGGCGGTCGAGCCATTCGCGCTCGGCGGGGGTAAGCTCCTTGGGCTCGACGATGTGGATGCCGGCGCCGGCCATCTCCGCCTTGAGCGCGCTCCAGCATCGCTGCTGGTCGCCGACCAGGCTCTCCGCGAAGCGGTTGATCTCGACGAGCTGCTGGGCGGGGCTCAGCCCGTCCTGGCTCAGGAGCTGCACGCCCGCCGCCATCTGCCCGTAAAGGCCCGCCACCCGCACCATGTAGAACTCGTCCAGGTTGGAGGCGGAGATCGACAGGAAGCGCAGGCGCTCAAGCAGGGGGTGGCGGGCGTTCTGCGCCTCCTCCATGACCCGCCGGTTGAACTGGAGCCAGGAAAGCTCGCGGTTGTAGTAGCGGGCGGGGCCCTGCGGCGCCGGCGGGGCCGCGGTCTCCTCGGCGGGCTTGTCCTTCAGTCGGGTGCGGGGCGCGCTCATGGGGCTCTGCCATCGGAACGTAGGCGCCAGTGGCAATATTGCCACTCGCTTTGCACATAGGCCGCAATCCTGCAACAGCAAGATGAAGGTTTGGTGGCGCGGTCGAGACCGGGGCAGAGCGGCGGCCGCGGCCACTCCCCGCCGGCCGAGCCCGGTCAGCCGTTCTGGCGCCCCCGCGCGCCCAGCACCTCGGCGGCCAGCGCGCGGGTGACGCGGCGGTGGGCGGCCATGGCGGCGCGGTCGATGGCGGCGACGACGGCCGCGGCGGCAGCCATGGTCTGCTCCATGTGCAGCGCGATGTAGGCGATGACGTGCGGCTCGACGGCGAGCTGGCGGTCGGCGAAGTGCTTGACCAGCACCGCCTTGAGCAGGGCCTCGTCGGGGGGCGCAATCGCCACCAGCGGCAGAGCGCGCAGGCGCGAGCGCAGGTCGGGCAGGGCCACGGCCAGCTCGCCCGGCGCCTGGCGCGAGGTGAGCAGCATGGAGAGCTTGCGCTCGCGCACGAGGTTGAGGAGGTGGAAGAGGGCGCGCTCGCTGCCGATGCCGGCGTGCAGGTCCTCCACGAGCAGCGCCCCCTCGGCGCGGGCCACGTCGGCCTCGGCCAGGGAGGGGGCCTCGAGCCGCGCCGCCCCCGACTTGAGGCGCCAGACGTTGGCCAGATGCGTCTTGCCGGCGCCGGCCGGGGCCACCACCACCAGGGAGGCGGCCGGCCAGTCGGGCCAGCGGTCGACGATGTCGGCGGCGGCGCGGTTGGAGCCGCTGATGAGAAAGTCCTCCGCGCCCAGCGCCGGCCGGTGGGCGAGGTCGAGCACGAGCTGGCCGGACGCGGCGGTCATGCCCCGTCCCCGGGCGCGTCGACGCCCGAGCCCTTGTAGACCGGGCTGTCGAGATAGACCTGCACGGCGAAGCGCACGAGCACGCCGAGGGCGGCGGCGAGGGGCACCGCCACCAGCGTGCCGACCAGGCCGAACAGGTAGCTGAACACGAACAGGGAGAAGATCATCCACACCGGGTGCAGGCCGACCTTCTGGCCGACGAAGCGCGGGGAGAGCACGGCTGCGTCGATGGCGAGGCCGGCGACGAGCACCCCCACCGCCTTGAGGAGCGGCGTGGGATCCGGCCAGTGCTGCACCAGGGCGATGGTGGAGGCGGAGATGAGGCCCACCACCCAGCCCACCACGGGGACGAAGGCGAGCAGCCCGGTGGTGAGGCCGACCAGCAGGCCGTACTCGATGCCGGCCCAGCTGAGCCCGGCGGCGTAGAACACGCCGAGCACGAGGCAGATGGCGCCCTGGCCACGGATGAAGGCGGCCACCGCGTCGTTGATGTCGGAGGCGAGGCGCCGCACGGTGGGGGCGTGGTCGCGCGGCAGGGCCTGGTCGATGCGCGCCAGCATCGGGTGCCAGTCGACCAGCAGGTAGAACACCACCACCGGCGTGATGAGGAGCAGCGAGATGAAGTTGACGAGCGCCAGCCCCCGGCTCCACAGCGAGGCGGCGATGGCCCCGAGCGTGGCCGTCCAGTTCTCGGACAGGTCGGCGATGGTCTTGTCGACAGCCGACTGGAAGGAGGGGAAGCCGGGCCCCAGCCACTCGCGGCCGATGCGCTCAACCAGCGCCCTGAAGCGCTCGGTCTCGGCCGGCAGGGCATTGACCAGCTGGCGCACCTGCTCGGCCAGCACCGGCACCAGCAGGATGAGCGCGAGCACGATGATGACGGCCACGACGCCCACCACCACGATCGCCGCCCACGCCCGGCGCAGGCCGCGCCGCTGCAGGGCATCGGCCACCGGGTTGAGGAAGTAGGCGCCGACGATGGCGGCCACGAACGGCAGCAGGATGTCCTTGAGCACGGCGATGACGCCGACGAGCAGGAGGAGCGCCGCCAGCCAGAACCACAGCTGCCGATCTGCGCGCATGACCCTCGCTCTGCCCCCGGCCCCGGTTCGGCGCAGCCGCCCCGTGGCCCCGGCCGCATTCATAGCCGGTCGGGTGCATAAACCAAGCCCCGGGCACGCGGCCAGCGCGGGCGAGGCCCTCTTCCCGCAATCCACACGGGGCCAGGCGGCCTGTGCGCGGGCTAAAGGCCAAGCTTCTGCTTGAGGAGCGCGTTGACGGCCTGCGGGTTGGCCTTGCCGCCGGTCGCCTTCATCACCTGGCCTACGAACCAGCCGAGCGCCGCCGGCTTGGCCTTTACGGCGGCGACCTTGTCGGGGTTGGCGGCGATCACGGCGTCGACGGCGGCCTCGATGGCGCCCGTATCGGTGACCTGGCGCAGGCCGCGCCTCTCCACGATCTCGGCCGGGTCGCCGCCCTCGCTCCAGACGATCTCGAACAGGTCCTTGGCGATCTTGCCGGAGATGGCGCCCGCGGCGATGAGGTCGATGATCGACCCGAGCTGGGCCGCCGACACCGGCGAGCGCTCGATGCCGAGCCCCTCCCTGTTGAGGCGCCCGAACAGCTCGTTGATGACCCAGTTGGCCGCCGTCTTGCCGTCGCGACCCCTGGCCACCGCCTCGAAGAAGTCGGCGCTCTCGCGCTCGGCCACCAGCACGCCGGCATCGTAGGCGGAGAGGCCGAACTCCTTCATGAAGCGTGCCTTCTTGGCGTCGGGCAGCTCGGGCAGCTCGCGCCTGAGGGCATCCACGTACGCCTGCGTGAGCTCGAGCGGCAGCAGATCCGGGTCGGGAAAGTAGCGGTAGTCGTGCGCCTCCTCCTTGGTGCGCATGGAGCGCGTTACGCCCCTGGCGCTGTCGAAGAGGCGCGTCTCCTGCTCGATCGTGCCGCCCTCCTCCAGGATGTCGATCTGGCGGCGGGCCTCGTGCTCGATGGCCTGGCCGATGAAGCGGATCGAGTTGACGTTCTTGATCTCGCAGCGGGTGCCGAGGGGCTCGCCGGGACGGCGCACCGAGACGTTGAGGTCGGCGCGCAGGTTGCCCTTCTCCATGTCGGCGTCGGAGGTGCCGAGATAGCGCAGGATGGTCCTGAGCTTGGCGACGTAGGCCTGCGCCTGCCGGGCCGAGCGCAGGTCGGGCTTGGAGACGATCTCCATCAGCGCCACGCCGGCCCGGTTGAGGTCGACGTAGGAGTGCTCGGGGTGCTGGTCGTGGATCGACTTGCCCGCGTCCTGCTCCAGGTGCAGCCGCTCGATGCCGACCCGGATGGTCTCGCCGTCCACGTCGACCTCCACCACGCCCTCGCCGACGATCGGGCTCTTGTACTGGCTGATCTGATAGCCCTGGGGCAGGTCGGGATAGAAGTAGTTCTTGCGGTCGAACACGGAGGTGAGATTGATCCTGGCGTCGAGGCCGAGGCCGGTGCGCACGGCCTGCGCGACGCAGGCCGCATTGATGACGGGCAGCATGCCCGGCATGGCGGCATCGACGAACGAGACGTGCGAGTTGGGCTCGCCGCCGAACTCGGTGGACGCGCCCGAGAACAGCTTTGCCCGGGAGGCGACCTGGGCGTGCACCTCGAGGCCGATCACCACCTCCCAGTCGCCGGTGGCGCCCCGGATCAGGTTGCCGCTGCCGCTTTTCGCTTCACCCTGCATGCAGTTGCGTCCTCGTTGCACCGCGGCAGCCGCCGCCGGCATCTCGGTTAGGCCGCGGGCGCGGCGGCGGTCAAGCGGAGCGGTGCTGGACCGGCCCGGCGATTTCCGCCAATATCGACGCGCCTAGGCGCTCCGAACACCACGAATTCATCGCGAGAAACGAGATGAAGCTCAAGATCCTGACCGTCACGGGCGCGCTTGCGCTCACCCTCCTCGCCGCCCCGGTCGAAGCCAAGACCTTCCGCTACGCCTTCCAGGGCGACCTCAACGCACTCGACCCCTACACGCTCAACGAGAGTTTCACGCTGGGAGCGCTCGGCAACGTCTACGAGGGCCTCACCAAGCGCGACAAGGACCTCAAGATCATACCCGGCCTGGCCGAGCGCTGGGAGATCGTGGACCCGCTGCGATGGCGCTTCTACCTCAGGAAGGGCGTCAAGTTCCACGGCGGAGAGGACTTCACGGCCGACGATGTCGTCTTCTCCACCGAGCGCATGAGGAGCCCCGGCTCGCAGATGAAGTCGCGCGCGCCCCTCGACATGAAGGCGGTGAAGGTCGACGACTACACGGTCGACTTCGTGCTGACCTCGCCCAATCCCATCCTGCACGCGGAATGGGACACCTGGTACATGATGTCGAAGAAGTGGGCGGAGGCCAACGGCGCCACCCAGGCGCAGATGTCCACGGCCACCTCCCTCAACCCGTTCGCCCTCAAGGCCAACGGCACGGGCCCCTTCATCATCGCCAGCCATGAGCCGGGCGTCAAAACCACCTTCAGGCCGAACCCCAACTGGTGGGGCAAGCCCGAGCACAACCTGACCGAGGTCACCTTCCAGACCATCAAGTCGGACGCCACGCGCGTGGCCGCCCTGCTCTCGGGCGAGATCGACATGATGGACCCGGTGCCGGTGCAGGACATCGACCGGCTCAAGAGCAGCCCCAACGTGGACGTGCTCATCGGGCCCGAGATCCGCACCATCTTCCTCAACATGGATTCGATGCGCGACGAGCTGCTCTACTCGAACGTCAAGGGCAAGAACCCCTTCAAGGACGCGCGGGTGAGGAAGGCCTTCTACCAGGCCATCGACATCGACGCGATCCACACCAAGGTGATGCGCGGCATGTCGGTCAACTCCGCGCTGCTCATCTCGCCGCTGCTGTTCGCGAGGGCGGGCGAGTTCAAGCGCCACCCCTACGACGTGGCGGCGGCCAAGAAGCTGATGGCCGAGGCCGGCTATCCCAACGGCTTCGAGGTGGTGATGGACTGCCCCAACGACCGCTACGTCAACGACGAGGCGATCTGCCAGGCGGTGGCCCAGATGCTGGCCCGCATCGAGGTCAAGGTGAAGCTCAACGCCCAGCCCAAGGCCAAGTACTTCCAGAAGGTGCTGGCCACCAGCAAGTACGACAGCTCCTTCAGCCTGCTGGGCTGGACGCCGGGCTCGCTCGACAGCTGGAACGTGCTGGCCAACATCATCGGCTGCCGCGACGCGGACGGGAAGGGCGCCGCCTTCAACCTGGGCGGCTACTGCAACCCCAAGATCGACGAGCTGGCCAAGAAGATCCTGGTTGAGGCCGACACCAAGAAGCGCGACGACATGATCACCGAGGCCTTCCGCATCTGCCACGACGAGGCCGGCATCATCCCGCTGCACCAGCAGTCGCTCATTTGGGGCGTCTCCAAGAAGGTGAAGATGGTGCAACGCGCCGACAACCAAATCCTGTTCTACTGGGTGCAGATGCAGTAGCGCCCCTGGCGGCGGGCCCGGCCCGGGCCCGCCGCTCGGCACCCCGGCGGCCCGTACATGCTGGCATTCGCCATCCGACGGCTCTTCGAGGCGGCCATCGTCATGATCACGGTGGCCCTGCTGGCGTTCGTGCTGTTCCGCTTCGTGGGCGACCCGGTCAACCAGATGGTGGGCCAGGACACCTCGCTCGAGGACCGCGAGCGGCTGCGCGAGGAGCTGGGGCTCAACGATCCCGTGGCGCTGCAGTTCGGGCGCTTCCTCGCCAACGCCGCCCGCTTCGACTTCGGCATCTCCTACCAGGTCAAGCAGCCCGTCACCCACATCATCGCCGAGCGCTTCCCGGCCACGCTCGAGCTGGCGGCCGCGGCCGCCTTGTTCGCGGTGCTGCTGGGCATCCCCATGGGCGTCTATACCGGCATCCATCGCGACAGCTGGCTCTCCAAGATCTTCCTCACCGTATCCCTGGTCGGCATCTCGCTGCCCACCTTCCTCATCGGCATCCTGCTCATCTACGTGTTCGCGGTGAGGCTCGGCATGCTTCCCTCCTTCGGCCGCGGCGAGGTGGTGCAGGTGGGCTTCTGGCGCACCGGCCTGCTCACCGCCTCGGGGCTCAAGGCCCTCATCATGCCGGCGGTGACGCTCGGCCTCTTCCAGATGACGCTGGTGACGCGGCTGGTGCGCTCCGAGATGCTCGAGGTGCTGCGCACCGACTACATCAAGTTCGCCCGCGCCCGCGGCCTCACCGCCCGCGCCATCAACTTCGGCCACGCGCTGAAGAACACGCTGGTGCCGGTGATCACCGTGATCGGCCTGCAGATCGGCGCCATCATCGCCTTCGCCATCATCACCGAGACCGTGTTCCAGTGGCCCGGCATGGGGCTCATGTTCATCCAGGCGGTGCACAACGCCGACATTCCGGTGATGGCCGCCTATCTCATGCTGGTGGCGTTCCTGTTCGTGCTCATCAACTTCGTCGTCGACCTCGTCTACGTGTGGGTCGACCCGCGCATCCGCATCTTCGGCCGAGCCGCGTGACGCATGAACGAGCTCGCCCCCCTCCAGCACACGCTCGCGCCCACCGCCAAGGCGCCGCCGGCCGCCGGCGACCGCGCGGCGATGCGGGGCGCCTCGCAGGGCCGGCTCGCCGCCTTTCTCGACAGCGACCTGCTGCACAGCTTCCTGCGCTCCAAGGTGGTGGTGCTGGCGGCGCTGCTCACCGCGCTGATCGTCGGAGCCGCGCTGCTCGCCCCGCTCATCTCGCCGCACGATCCCTACGACCTCAAGTCGCTGAGCCTGCTCGACGCCAACACGCCCCCGGCCTGGGAGAAGGGCGGCGACCCCCGCTTCCTGCTCGGCACCGACGACCAGGGCCGCGACATCCTCTCCACCATCCTCTACGGCACGCGCTCGTCGATCTTCATCGGCGTGTGCTCGGTGCTGCTGGCGGTGGCCATCGGCCTGTCGCTGGGGCTGTGGGCGGGCTACGTCGGCGGCCGCGTCGACACCGTGATCATGCGCATCGCCGACGTGCAGCTCACCTTCCCCGCCATCCTCACCGCGCTCCTCATCGACGGCGTGGCGCTCGCCATCTTCAGGAGCTACAGCATGGAGGGCAACAAGTTCTCCATCCTGGTGCTGGCCATCGGCCTCTCGTTCTGGGTGCAGTACGCGCGCACGGTGCGCGGGGTGACGCTGGTGGAGCGCAAGAAGGAGTACGTGGAGGCCGCCCGCCTGATCGGCCTGAGCTCCACCAAGATCATGTTCCAGCACATCCTGCCCAACGTCCTGAGCCCGGTGCTGGTGATCGCCACCATCAACCTGGTGCTGGCCATCATCACCGAGGCGACCTTGTCGTTCCTGGGCGTGGGGCTGCCGCCCACCGAGCCCTCGCTCGGCACCATGATCCAGGTGGGCAACAAGTATCTCTTCTCCGGCTCGTGGTGGATGGTGGCCTTCCCGGGCTTCACGCTGGCGGCGCTGGCCTTGGCCGTGAACCTGCTGGGCGACTGGCTGCGCGATGCGCTCAATCCCAAGCTGCGTTGAGGCGCAGCGGGCGACGGCCAGCGAGAGCGGGTCGCGGCCCGGCCGCCGGCGCGGCGCGCCTGCCCTGCCCCCCTTGTTGGCGCGCGCGGGAAAGCCGTCTACAGTCGGCCCATTCCCAGCCCCTCTGCGGGTGGGTCGCAGGGAGGTTGCGCCGGCAGGCCAGGGCGGCCGCCGGCGCGCCGGCCGACCGCGCTCCGGCAACCATGCCGACATCAAGGCTGCTGTCATGGAGGCTCGCATGTATTCGCATACGATCCTGAAGACCGCGACCGTTCTTGCCGCTCTTCTCGTCGCGGCCGGCGCCGCCGAGGCGCGCGCCCTCAAGTGGGCCCGCTCCGGCGATGCCCTCACGCTCGACCCCCACGCCCAGAACGAGGGCCCCACCCACAACCTGCTGCACCAGATCTACGAGCCCTTGATCCTGCGCCACCGCACGGGCGAGCTGCTGCCCACGCTGGCGTTGTCCTGGCAGATCCGCGAGGAGGACCCCACGCTGTGGGAGTTCAAGCTGCGCCAGGGCGTCAAGTTCCACAACGGCAGCGCCTTCAACGCCGACGACGTGGTGTTCTCGCTCACCCGCGCCCTGCAGCCCACCTCCGACATGAAGGGGCTGCTCACCTCCATCGACACGGTGACCAAGAAGGACGACTACACCGTCCTGATCAAGACCAAGGGCCCCAACCCGCTGCTGCCGAGCTACCTCACCAACCTCTACATGATGGACAAGGAGTGGGCCGAGGCCAACAACACCGTCACCGTGCAGGACTACAAGGCCAGGGTCGACAACTTCGCGGTGCGCAACGCCAACGGCACCGGGCCCTACGCCCTCGTCTCGCGCGAGCAGGACGTCAAGACCGTGCTCAAGCGCAACGACGCCTACTGGGGCAAGGGCGAGCACCCGGTGGGCATCAGCGAGATCACCTACCTCACCATCAAGTCGGACGCCACGCGCGTGGCCGCGCTGATCTCCGGCGAGGTCGATTTCGTGCAGGACGTGCCGGTGCAGGACATCGAGCGGCTGGAGAAATCGCCGGGGCTCAGGGTCACCTTCGGCCCCGAGAACCGCACCATCTTCCTGGGCATGGACGTGGGCTCGCCGGAGCTCAAGACCTCCAACGTCAAGGGCCGCAACCCCTTCGCCGACCGGCGCGTGCGCCAGGCCGTCAACATGGCCGTGGACCGCGAGGCCATCAAGCGCGCGGTGATGCGCGGCCAGTCGGTGCCGGCGGGCGTGATCGCGCCGCCCTTCGTCAACGGCTACACCAAGGAGCTCGACGCCATCGCCCCCGTCGACGTCGACAAGGCCAAGGCGCTGCTCAAGGAGGCGGGCTACGCCGACGGCTTCTCGGTCACCCTGCACTGCCCCAACGACCGTTACATCAACGACGAGGGCATCTGCCAGGCCGTCACCGCCATGCTGGCCAAGATCGGCGTCAAGGTGAACCTGATGGCGCAGCCCAAGGGGCCGCACTTCACCCTGATCCAGAAGCAGCCGCCCGAGACCGAGTTCTACCTGCTGGGCTGGGGCGTGCCGACCTACGACTCCCACTACATCTTCTCGTTCCTCTACCACACCCGCTCCGGCAAGGACGGCACGTGGAACGCCACCCGCTACTCCAATGCCGACGTGGACGCCAAGATCCAGAGCCTCACGCGCGAGGTGGACGCGGGGAAGCGCAATGCCACCATCGCCGACATCTGGAAGACGCTGAGCGCCGACACGGTCTACGTCGCCATCCATCACCAGATGCTGGCCTACGCCATGAAGGGCGACCTCGACATCCCGGTCTCGCCGGAGAACCAGGTGCACATGAAGTTCGTCGCACCCAAGCCCTGAGCCCGTGAGCGAGCCCGTCCTCTCCGTCCGCAACCTGACCGTGGCGTTCCCCACGCGGCGCGCCACGCTCACCGCCGTCGACGGCGTCTCCTTCGACATCGGCCGCGGCGAGGTGCTGGGGGTGGTGGGCGAGTCAGGGGCGGGCAAGTCGCTCACCGGGGCCGCCATCATCGGCCTGCTCGAGCCGCCGGGGCGGATCGTGGCCGGCGAGGTCCGCCTCAACGGCCAGCGCATCGACCGTCTGCCGCCGGAGGAGATGCGCAAGGTGCGCGGGCGCCACATCGGCATGGTGTTCCAGGACCCGCTCACCAGCCTCAACCCGCTCTACCGCATCGGCGACCAGATCGTGGAGACCATCCGCACGCACACGGGCCTGTCGGAGGAGGCCGCGCGCGAGCGGGCCATCGCCCTGCTGCAGGAGGCGGGCATCCAGGGCGCCCGGGCGCGCATCGACAGCTACCCGCACGAGTTCTCCGGCGGCATGCGCCAGCGCGTGGTGCTGGCGCTCGCGCTGTGCGCGGAGCCCGATCTGGTCATCGCCGACGAGCCCACCACCGCCCTCGACGTGTCGATCCAGGCGCAGATCATCGCGCTGCTCAAGCGGCTGTGCCGCGAGCGCGGCACGGCGGTGATGCTCATCACCCACGACATGGGGGTGATCGCCGAGACCGCCGACCGGGTGGCGGTGATGTACGCCGGCCGCATCGCCGAGATCGGCCCGGTGCGCAGCGTCATCAAGGAGCCGCACCACCCCTACACGCGCGGCCTGATGGGCGCGATCCCGAGCATCGCCGGCACGGCGAGCCGGCTCGTGCAGATCCCGGGCTCGATGCCGCGCCTCGCCGCCATCCCCCCGGGCTGCGCCTTCCACCCGCGCTGCACCCTGGCCTTCGAGCGCTGCCGGCGCGAGCGCCCCGAGCCCATGCCCGCCGGCGACTGCCGGGTGGCGTGCTGGCTCGTCGCCGACAAGCGGGCAGAGGCCTCCGCATGAGCGAGGGGGTGGCGGCGCCGCTGGTCGAGGCCAAGGGCCTCACGCGCATCTTCGACGTGTCCAAGCCGTGGCTCAACCGGATCATCGAGGGCGAGCGCCGGGCCTACCTCAGGGCCGTCACCGGCATCTCCTTCGACATCGGCCGGCGCGAGACGCTGGCGCTGGTGGGCGAGTCGGGCTCGGGCAAGTCGACGGCGGCGCGCATGGTGGTGGGGCTGCTGCCGCCCACCGCCGGCACGGTCACCATCGACGGCATCGACATGTGGGCGCCGGCGAGCGCGGCCGAGCGCCAGAAGCTGCGCCGGCGCCTGCAGATGATCTTCCAGGACCCCTACGCCAGCCTCAACCCGCGCTGGCGGGTCGACCGCATCATCGCCGACCCCATCAAGGCCTTCGGCCTCGCCCGCGACAAGGCCGAGATCGCCCATCGCGTGGGCGAGCTGCTCACCCTCGTCGGCCTCTCGCCGGAGGACGGCGCCAAGTACCCCCACGAGTTCTCCGGCGGCCAGCGCCAGCGCATCTGCATCGCCCGCGCGCTCTCCTCCAACCCCGAGTTCCTGGTGTGCGACGAGCCAACCAGCGCGCTCGACGTGTCGGTGCAGGCGCAGATCCTCAACCTCATGCGCGACCTGCAGGACCGGCTCGGCCTCTCCTACCTCTTCATCTCGCACAACCTGGCCGTGGTGCGGCACATGGCGACCCGCATCGGGGTCATGTATCTCGGCCGCATCGTCGAGCTTGCGCCCTCTGCCGAGCTCTTCGCCGCCCCCCGCCATCCCTACACGCGCCTGCTCATGGACGCGCTGCCCGACCTCGGCATGACCGGCCGCCCGCGCCGGCCGATCGAGGGCGAGATCCCCAACCCCATCGCCCCGCCGCCGGGCTGCGCCTTCCACCCGCGCTGCCCGTGGGCATTCGACCGCTGCAAGGCCGAGGTGCCGGAGCTGCTCGCCCGCGACGGCCGCGCCGTCGCCTGCCACGCTGTCGAGGCCGGGCGGATTTGAGGACCGGCCGGGGACGCTGCGCTCAGGCCGCCTTGCTGCAGCCTGCATGCGGCTTCACCACCCGATCGGTCGAGGCCGGGTACTTGGCCAGCATGGCCGGCGGGCGCACGGGGCGGCGCACGAGCTCGCCGCCGCAGTTGGGGCAGCGCCCGCCGGGCAGGCGGCTTGCCGCGCAGTCGGCGCAGAAGGTGCACTCGAAGGAGCAGATGAGCGCATCGGCCGCCTCCGGCGGCAGGTCCTTGTCGCAGCACTCGCAGTTGGGCTTGAGCTTGAGCACGGGGCGGATCCTCCCTCGCTGCCGGCAGGGCGGGAGCATGCTATCACGGGGGTCGGCGGCCGGCACCGCCCGGCGCTCGCGCCGGGTCGCGCAAGCCATTGTTTCACGTGAAACAATGAGGTGTTCAGTATTAACCCTAATTCGCCGCCCGGCAGCGGCCGGCTGGCCGGGCCAAAGGGAGGATCGAGCCATGGACGACTTCGCCGCTCTCGTGACGCGCTTTGCTGCGGCCGCCGCCGCCGGCGACGGGGACGCGCTTGCCGACCTCTTCACGCCCGATGGCACCTACGAGGACTACTTCTTCGGCCCCTTCACGGGCCGGGAGGCGATCAAGAGGATGCTCGCCCACTTCGCGGAGGGCGGGCGCAACTTCCGCTGGGAGTTCTTCGATCCCGTGGCCGCCGGCGGCATCGGCTATGCCAGCTACCGCTTCTCCTTCGAGGCCACGCGGCCGGAGGCCAGGGGCGCCCGCGTCGTCTTCGACGGCATCGGCCGCTTCGAGCTCCAGGGCGGGCGCATCCGGCGCTACTCGGAGGTGTTCGACCGCGGCATGGCGCTTGCCCAGCAGGCCTACGAGCCGGAGCGGCTCGCCAAGATCGCCTCCCGCTATGCCGCCGCCCTCAAGGCCCGCCCCGAGTGGGCCGCCCACGTCAGCTAGGCCGCCGCGGGGGCGCCCCTGGCGCGGAGTTGAGCGGCGCCCGCGCCTGGGGCTTGGCCATACTTTGGTAATACTTTGCGCCGAATGTGGTTAAAGGGGCGCAGCTTCCCGCCGGCGCGCATCGGGCTCGGCGCTGTCCGGCGACAGTCGAGGGTAACTGGCGATGTCACCACGTCTTTCGGCGCTGGCCGGCGTGCTGCTGGCGAGCCTGCCGATGCTGCTCTGGGCCGCGCCCGGCCCGGCGCAGGAAAGGCTTCCCTGGCAGCGCACGGACCCGGCCTACCGGCAGGGCGAGGACGCCTACGCCGAGCCGCGCGAGGAGAGCGCCGATCCGGGCCGCTATGGCCGGCGCGAGGCCTACCCCGCCGACCGCTCGGCCGACCCCTACGCGCCCCGCTATGCCCCGCCGGCCCGGGAGGAGCCCTATCCGCGCCGCTACGGCCAGGGCTACGACCGGCCGCGCGACGACGCCTACAGGCCCCCGCGCGCTGATGACGCTTACAGCCCGCCCCCGCGCGAGCCCGGCTACGGCCATAGGTCCAGCCCCTACGGACAGCCCTACACGTCCCCGCCCGGACAGGCCTACAGCCCGCCTCCGGCCTACGGCCGGCCCTATGGCGAGCCCTACACGCCCCCGCGCGAGGCCTACAACGACCGCGCCCATGGCCCCGGGCCGGAGGAGGAGGTGCCCGACAGCAGCTACTCCTCGAGCGAGATCCTTCAGGCCGGCCACAACTTCTTCGGCTCGGTCAGCAAGGGGCTGGCAAGCGTGGTCGAGTACGTGTTCCAGAAGCAGGGCCGGCCCAACGGCTACATCCTGGGCCAGGAGGCGGGCGGGGCGTTCGTCGCCGGCCTGCGCTACGGGGAAGGCATGCTCTACACCAAGGACGCCGGCTACCACCGCGTCTACTGGCAGGGCCCCTCGATCGGCTACGACGCCGGCGCCGAGGGCTCCAAGGTCATGATGCTGGTCTACAATCTGCGCGATCCGGAGGACATTTATCGCCGCTTCGGCGGCATCGACGGCTCGGCCTACCTGGTGGGCGGGGTCGGCGTCACCTTCCAGACCGCCGACGGCATCGTGGTCGCCCCCATCAGGGCCGGGGTGGGCCTGCGGCTCGGCGCCAACATCGGCTACCTCAAATACACGCGCCGGCCGACCTGGAACCCGTTTTGAGCGTTCTCTGCTTGGGCCTTGGGCAGCCTCGGTCCCCGGCAGGGGTGGCCGGCGCCGCCACATGCGAGAATGCTCGACCGCGGGGCGCCGCGAGGCCGTGCCCGCACTGATGCAAGGTTGGCACGTGACGCCATGTCGTCGTACTTCTAGTATCGGTTCCATGCGAATCTTGCGACAAGGCCCTGACGCGCGGTCGTGCCGGGTCGCTGGGCGCGTGCGGTTGGGCGAAGGCTTTGAATTTTCGGCAACTATCCAGCCGGGGGCGCGTCGTTGATCTCGATTCAGTCAGCCATGCTGGTAGCCCTGGGATTTCTCGGGGCGAGCCTGCTTGGCCTGCTGGTCGCCTCCGCCTTCTGGGCCCGCGCCGTCCGCCTCACCACCCAGCGCATCAAGCAGTCGATGCCGGTGAGCGAGCCCGAGATCAAAGCCGACCGTGACCGGCTGCGGGCCGAGTATGCCATCAAGGTGCACAAGCTCGAGACCCAGCTCGAGCAGGCCCGCCTCGAGCGGGCCCGCCAGCTCATCGAGATCAACCGGCGCGATGCCAGCATCTCCACGCTCGAGACCGACGTGGTGCAGCTCAAAGCCGGCCTCGAGGAGCACCAGAACGCGCGCCGGGTGCTGGAGCAGACCGTGGCCGACCGCCTGCCGCGGGTGGAGGCTCGCCTCGCCGAGGCCAAGCGCCTGCTCTTCAACCGCGACCGTGAGATCGCCGAGCTCACCGCCAACGCCAAGCGCCACAAGCAGGCGCTGGAGGAGGCGAGCGCCATCAACGCCCAGCAGAGCGCCCAGATCGAGCGTTTGACCACGGCGCTGTCGGCCCGCGGCCGCGGCCGGCTGGCCGGCGCGGAGTCGCCGGGCGAGACGGCGCTGCGAGCCGAGATCGAGGCGCTGCGCGGCAAGGCGCGCGAGCAGGCCATGCTGATCGACCGCCTGCAGCGCCGGCTGGGGCAGGGCTATGTGCTGGCTGCGCCCGTCAAGGCCGCCGCAGCTGCGGCCGCTGCGGCCGACGGCGAGGTGGAGCAGGCCAAGCGCGACATTGCCGAGGCGGAGGCGGCCATCGAGTCCATGCGCGCCTCCGGCGCCGGCGAGGGCGACCCCGCCCGCGCCGCCTTCGAGCGCGAGATCAGGGCGCTCAAGACCCACGCCGAGGACCAGGCCGGCGAGATCGCCAGGTTGAAGGCGGCACTCGCCACCTTCGAGCGCCAGGACGGCAGGTCGGGCGGCCTGAGGAACAGCAAGATTGCCCTCAAGGCGCGACTCGGCTCGGTGCAGGCCCAGGCCGACCAGCAGGCCGCCACCATCGCCAAGCTGCGGGCCGAGCTTGCCGCCACCCACGAGCGGCTGGCCCGCCAGGCCGCCCACTTCATGAGCGAGATGCGGCGCATCGGCACCGGCAACGTGCCCGTCCCCAGCACCCAGCGGCGGCTCGGCAACGGCGTGCCCCGGCCGACCCTGTCGGAGCGCATGGCCAGGGTGACGGCGCCGCGCACCACAACCGCCGCGCGCAGCGGCGAGGCCAAGCGGGCGGAGCCCGGGCCCCAGCTCGCCAACGGGCTCAACGGCAAGCCCCGCGCCGAGGCCGACAAGGTTCTCGAGAAGGTCGGCGAGAAGGCGCCCGAGAAAACCGCAGAGAAGTCTGCCGAGAAAGGTTCCGACAAGGCTCCCGAGAAGGCCGCCGAACCCGCCCTCGAAGGGATCGCCGGCAAGGTCCCCGAGAAGATCGCCGGCACGGCCGAGGCCGCGCCGGCCAATCCCGCACCCATCGTGCCTGTCAGCGGCGAGCCTGCCGCAGAAAAGCCCCAACCAGCGCTGATACCGGGAAGGCGCCGGCCCCGCCTGATCGACCGCATCGCGGGGCTGGCGAAGAGCTCCTAGAGCGGGTGCGCCGGAGCTCGGGCCGCGGGGCGGTATTGGCAGCCGCTGCGGGGGCGGCTGTGCGGGGTGCCAAGCAGATGTCGTAGCGGGAAAGGCGCGTCCGGCGCAGGCCGGCGCTCGTCTCAGCGTAGAGGGGTTGCGATGACGCCCACGTCACTGCCGCCGCCGCCACAGGATGGAGGAGAGGGACAGGCTTCGGGGTCGGAGGGGGCCCTCAAGCTGGTCGACGTCGCGCGCATCGCCGCGGAGCGCATCGCCTCGGAGCCGCCCGCCGATGCCGCGCGGGACGCCGCCCTCCACGACACCGCGCAGAGCTCCTCGCGCCACGATGGCGCCGAGGCGCATGTCAACGGGCTCGCGCGCGAGGCGCCGGCCGAGCCCATCAACGGGGACGCTGCTGTCAACCGCTCCGGCCCGGCGGCCGCCGCGGCGCAGCCTGCCGCACCGGACGCCGCCTCGCCCTCGCCCGATGCCGCCGCCGAAGTCGCGGCGCAAGGGGATACGGCAGCGCCCCGCGCAGATGGGATGGCCGAGCCGCCGAAAACGGCGCCTGCGATGACCGAGGGCCCTGCGTCCGCAGATGTTCCGCCCGCGGCAGCGGCCGCCGAGCCTGCGCTCCCCGCCTCCGAGCCCCTGGTCGCAGCCGAGCCCTTGGCCGCGCCCGAGCCGCGCGCGCCCGCATCGGCCGTCGAGCCCGGGGAGCCTGCTGCTGCGTCCACCGCGGACGCCGAGGCTTCCCCATCCGCAGCGCCGGCGGCGCCCGCGGCACCGGAGGCCCAGCCGGGGCAAGAGGGTGCGCCGGCCGTTCCCCCGTCCGAGCCGCCGAGCCCGTCGGCGGTCGCCGACACGCGGGGCCCGGCAGGCAAGGCGGCCGACTTGGCCACGCCCGCCGCCCAGCTCGTGTCGCCGCTCGCCAGTGCGCTCGATGCAGCCGTGAAGCTCGCAGCCGACGCCAACGCCGCCGCCCAGGCCCTCGACAACCTGCGTCGCCTGCTGGCCCTGCGCCAGGTGGGCGTGGGCATGCCCCAGCCGGAGACGCAGCGGGCCGCCCCTGACCCGGCGGTGAGCGAGCCTTTGCCGTCGCCCCATCAGGTCCGGCCGCCGCCGCTTCCCCCCCTTCCCCTCCACCCGCCCGGCGACACCGGCGGTCTCGCCTCGCTCGAGCCCTCCTATTCCCTGGCTCCCCCGGTGCCGGCTGCTTCCGCGGCTGCCGCGGTGCCCGCTGCTCTGCCCGAGCCGCCGCCCGCCCCGCCCCGCGTGGAGCCGCCCCCGCCTGCGCGCGCGCCCGCCGAGGCATCGCATTTCGACGTGCGCGGCTTCCTTGCCGGCTTCGCCCTGTCGTGGGCCATCGGCGTGGCGCTCTATCTCTTCATGACCGCCGGCTGAGGCCGGCCTTGGTGCCGGCGCGGACCTCGTGCTAGGCCGTAGCGATCGGTCCGGGCGTGTGCCTCGTGCCCACGCTCCGGACCCGTCCGGTTGCAGCCTCCCTCGCGCGCCCGATCCTCCTGGCCGCGGGTGAAGGCCGCTTGCGAGGCGCGCATGCTCGAGGTCGCAGACGTCGCCACCGCCTACGGCAAGATCGAGGCCCTCAAGGGCGTCTCGCTCACGGCCGAGAAGGGCCGCATCACCTGCCTCCTGGGCCCCAACGGGGCCGGCAAGACCACCCTCATGTACACCATCGCCGGCATCCTGAGGCCGCGGCGCGGCAGCGTCCGCCTCGCCGGTGAGGACATCACCGGCCTCGCCAGCTCCAGCATCGTGGCGCGGGGTCTCGCCCTGGTGCCCGAGAACCGGCTCGTGTTCCCGCACATGAGCGTGGAGGAGAACCTGGTGGCAGGCGCCTACCAGCGCCGCGACGCTCCGGCCGTGGCCGAGGACATCGAGCGCATGTACGCGCGCTTTCCCCGCCTCCAGGAGCGGCGCCAGCAGCTCGCCGGCACGCTCTCGGGCGGCGAGCAGCAGATGCTGGCGGTGGCGCGCGCCCTCATGTCCCGACCGCGCATCCTGCTCATGGACGAGCCCTCGCTCGGCCTGGCGCCGCGCATCGTCGAGGAGGTGTTCGCCATCGTCGAGACGCTCAACCGCGACGGCGTCACCATCTTCCTCGTCGAGCAGAACGCGCACATGGCGCTGCGCGTGGCGCACCACTTCTATCTCATGGAGCAGGGCCGCGTGAGCTTCTCGGGCGAGCCCGGCAAGCTCGCGCAGGACGAGGTCATCCAGCGCGCCTATCTCGGCACGCGGCGGCCGGGGTGAGCCACGACTGAGGCCACGACCGAGGCCATGACGGACGTCATCCAGAGCACCCTCGACGGCCTCATGTTCGGCTCGGCCTACGCCCTGCTGGCGCTGGGCTTCACCCTGATCTTCGGCACCATGCGCCGCCTCAACCTCGCTTACGGGCCCACCATCATGGCCGGCGCCTATCTCGGGGCCTATGCCTTCGCGCGCACCGGAATGGGCGCCCTGCCGGTGGCGCTCCTCGCCGTCGCCGGAGCCGCGCTCGCCGGCCTCTACGTGGAGCGGCTCTGCTTCCGTCCGTTCGGCGAGGGCGCGGCCATCGCCTCCATGATCTCGAGCTTCGCCGTGTGGATGCAGATCGAGGAGGCGGCCACCCTCGCCCTGCCGAGCCATCTCAACGCCTTTCCCCGGCTCGCCGCCGCTGCGCCGATCGAGGTCGGACCCTTCTCTTTCCGCGCCGAGCACCTGCTCATGCTGCTGGTGGCGAGCCTCGCCGCCGCCCTCGTCTACTGGGGCCTTGCCCGCACCCGCTTCGGCCTCGCCGTGCGCACGGTCATCGACCATCGCCGCGCCGCCGCGCTGGTCGGCGTGCCGGTCGAGCGCACTCTGATGCTGGCCTTCGTGCTGGCGTCCGCCATCGGCGGGCTGGCCGGCTTCCTCATCGCCGCCAGCGAGGCTCAGATCACCCCCATGTTCGGCATGTGGGCCACCACCAAGGGGCTCATCGCCATGATGCTGGGGGGCCTCGGCTCGGTGCCCGGCGCCATCCTCGGCGGCCTCGCCCTCGGCGTCATCGAGGCCAACGCGCAATGGCTGTTCGGGCCGCATGTGCGCGACCTTGTCGCCTGGGGGCTCCTGTTCGCGGTGCTCGCCTTGTGGCCGGGCGGGCTGCTCGGCGGGCGCGACGGACCGGGCGCCGCCGGACACGGCCGGGTGTGAGGCCATGGACGACCACCTCGTCGGCGTGCTCGCCAGCATCGGCATCGTCTCCTTCGTGGCGCTCTCGGCCTACGTCCTGCTTCTCTCCGGCGAGGTGTCGTTCGGCCAGCAGGCCTTCTTCGCGCTCGGCGCCTACGCCGCCGGCATCGGCACCGCCGTGCTGCGCTGGCCGCTCGCCTCCGCCCTGCTGCTGGGCGCGCTGGTCGGCGCGCTCGCCGCTGCCGCCGTCGCCCGTGCCACCCTGCGCCTCACCGGCTTCGCCTTCGCCATGGCGACGCTCGCCTTCGCCGAGATGGTGCGCATCGCCGCCGAGCTCGTCGTGTTCCGGGTCGAGGTGGACGGCCGCCTGGTCGGCCCCGCCGGCACCGACGGCTTCGGCGACATCCGCTACCTGTTCGAGAACGACATCACGCCCGGCCAGTACGCGGCCGGCGTCTATGTGCTGCTCGCTGCCGTTCTCGCCCTCTTCGCCGCGGTCGAGCGCTCGCGGCTCGGGCGCGCCCTGCGCCAGGCGGGGACGGACCCCACGCTGGCCGAGCTCCAGGGCATCAGCGTGGTGCGCGTGCGCCTCGCTGCGGCCACCGCCGCGGGGGCCCTGGCCGGCCTCGGCGGCGGGCTTTATGCCCATCTGCTCACCTACGTCGAGCCCGGCAACTTCAACATCATGCTGGGCGTGCACAGCCTGGCCTACGGCCTCATCGGCGGCCTCGGCACCGCGCTGGGGCCGGTGCTCGGCGTGCTGATCGACATCGGCCTGCTCGAGTCCTCGCGGCTCTTCGCCGGCTACCGCATGATCGTGTTCGGCGGGCTCGTCGCCGTGCTGCTCATCGTGCGCCCGCGCGGCCTCCTCGACGAGCGCGCCGTGCACTGGATCGCCGCACGCATCAGGGAGCGCCTCGATGCTCTTGCTGCTCGAAGGGCTGACGGTCCGCTTCGGCGGCCTTGAGGCCCTGTGCGGCCTCGATCTGGCGCTGGCGCCGGGGGGCGCGCTCGGCCTCGTGGGGCCCAACGGCTGCGGCAAGACCACCCTCTTCAACGCGGTGAGCGGCATCGTCCGCCCGGCCGCCGGGCGCATCCTGTTCGACGGCCGCGACCTCGCCCGGCTTTCCGCCCACGCCGTCGCCCGCCTCGGCATCGCCCGCACCTTCCAGCAGGTGCGCCTCTTCGAGCGCATGACGGCGTGGGACAATGTGCTGCCCGCCGCCGCCCCGGTCGACCGGAGCCTCGCCGAGCGCGCGCTCGCGGCCGTCGGCCTCGCCGCCGAGCGCCACACGCTTGCTTCCGAGCTGCCCCTCCAGGCCCAGCGGCGCCTGGAGATCGCTCGCGCCCTCGCCCGCGCGCCGAGGCTCGTCCTCATGGACGAGCCCACCGCCGGGCTCAACGCCGAGGAGACCGAGGCAATGGCCGCCCTGATCCGCACCGCCGTGCTGCCCGGGCGCGCCCTCATCCTCACCGAGCACAAGCCCGACGTGATCGCCGCGCTGTGCCCCCAGGCCGTGCTGCTCGAGCACGGGCGCAAGGCCATGGAGGCTCCGCCGGCGGCGCTTTTCGCCAGCCCCGCCTTCCGCCGCGCCTATCTCGGCGCTATGGATTGACCCATGAGCCGGCTCCCGCCCACCGCCTCGCTCGCCGTCCTCGCGCTCCTCACCGCCGCGCCGGCGCTGGCCGCCGACCGCGCCACGGTGGCGGTGAGCTGCGTGCCCGCCGGCTCCTCCCTCGTCTTCGACTGCACCTTCAGGCTCACCAACGCGCGCACCGGCGCGCCGCTGGACGGGGCCGAGCTCACCGTCGGCGCCGACATGCCGTCCATGCCGCTGGCCCACAACGTCAGGCCGGTGGCGGCGAAGCCCACCGGCGCGCCCGGCGAGTACACGGCCCGCCTCGAGCTTGAGATGACCGGCGACTGGGCCCTGCGCATCAAGGTCGGCGGCCCCCTCAGGGACCAGCTGGTCGAGGTCCTGAGCTTCACCGAGGACGCCGCCGGCCCGCCGGCGCGCAAGGCCGGCCGCCCCCGCCCCGGCGACCGCCGCTGACCTACCGGTTGTCGCCCGCCAGGGCCCCGCACACGGCGCGCGTCACCTGTGCGGTGGTGGCGCGCCCACCGAGGTCGGGCGTGTGCAGGGCGGGGTCGGCCGTCACCCGCTCGATCGCCCGCATCAGGCGCGCCGCCGCGGCCGCCTCGCCCAGGTGCTCCAGCATCATCGCCCCCGACCAGAAGGTGCCGATCGGGTTGGCGATGCCCTTGCCCATGATGTCGAAGGCCGAGCCGTGGATCGGCTCGAACATGGAGGGGAACTTGCGCTCCGGGTTCAGGTTGGCGGTCGGCGCCAGGCCGAGCGATCCGGCCAGCGCCGCGGCGAGGTCGGACAGGATGTCGGCGTGCAGGTTGGTGGCGACCACCGTGTCGATCGACTGCGGCCTGAGGACCATGCGCATGGTCATGGCATCGACCAGCATGCGGTCCCAGCTCACGTCGGGGAACTCGCGCGCCACCTCGGCCGCGATCTCGTCCCACAGCACCATGCCGTGGCGCTGGGCGTTGGACTTGGTCACCACGGTGAGCAGCTTGCGCGGGCGCGAGCGGGCGAGGCGGAAGGCGAAGCGCATGATGCGCTCCACGCCCGCGCGCGTGAACATCGCCACGTCGGTGGCCGCCTCCTCCGGCAGGCCGCGGTGCACCCGCCCGCCCACGCCCGCATACTCCCCTTCCGAGTTCTCGCGCACGATCACCCAGTCGAGCTCGGGGCCCGACACCGCCCTGAGCGGGCTCGTGATGCCGGGCAGGATGCGCGTGGGGCGCACGTTGGCGTACTGGTCGAAGGGCTGGCAGATGGCGAGCCGCAGCCCCCACAGCGTCACGTGGTCGGGCACGTCGGGCGCGCCGGCCGAGCCGAACAGGATGGCGTCGTGGCCGCGGATGAGGTCGAGGCCGTCCTCGGGCATGAAGGCGCCGGTCCGCTGGTAGCGCGCCGAGCTCCAGTCGAGGCGGTCGAAGGCGAGCCTGAAGCCGCCGTCGCGCTCGGCGCAGACGGTGAGCGCCTCGATGCCGGCCGCGATCACCTCGGCGCCGATGCCGTCACCCGGAATGGCTGCGATCCTGTAGCTGCGCACGTGGCTATCTCCCTGTGATCCGCCTCTTTCCCGAGGCCGCTCCAGCCTGCGCCGGCGCCCCCAGCGGCACGCGCTCGAGCAGGGCCGTCGTCTCAGCGATCTCGGCGAACACCCAGTCGCGGAACGCCTTGATCGCCGGCCGCCGCTCGTGGCCCTTGGCGCACACGAAGTAGTAGGCGCGGCCGGGCACCGCCAGCTGCGGCCCGAACGGCACCACCAGGCGGCCGAGGCCGATGTCGCGCGAGGCCACCAGCTTGTAGCCCAGCACCACGCCCGCCCCCTCGCTCGCCGCATCGAGGGCGTGGTCGGCGACGTTGAGGCGCAGGCTGCGCGAGGTGTCCACGCCCTCCACGCCGGCGAGCCCCAGCCAGTCGGCCCAGGTCGGCACCAGGCCCGGCAGGTCGACCTGGATCAGGGTGAAGTTGGCGAGGTCGTGCGGCGTCCGCAGCGGCCGCTCGCCTTCGAGCAGGCGCGGGCTGCACAGCGGCAGCAGATACTCGTCGGCCAGCTTCTCGACGTGGAGCTCGGGATGGGAGCCCGAGCTCAGGCGGATGCCGACGTCGACGCCGTCGGTAGCGAAGTTGGCATAGCCCACGTTCGCGGAGATGCGCGCATCGATGTCGGGGTTGGCGGTCAGGAAGCGGTAGAGCCGCGGCACCAGCCACTTGGCGGTGAGCCCTGGCGTCGCGCTCACCACGAGAATGCGGTCCTGTCGCGCCCGGTCGAGCTGCTCCACCGCCGCGCGCAGGCTCTCGAAGCCGGTGCGGAGGCCCGGGTACATCAGCCGCGCGGCCTCGGTGAGCTCGATCGTGCGCGCCCGGCGATGGAACAGCTTGAGCCCGAGGAAGTCCTCCAGCCCGCGGATCTGGTGGCTGAGGGCGGCGGGGGTGACGGCGAGCTCGTCGGCCGCCTTGGAGAAGCTCAAGTGTCGGGCGGTGGCCTCGAACGCTCTGAGAGCGTTGAGCGGGGGTAGCGGACGGCGGATGGACACTTGAGAATCTCTCACTTTAAGGTGGAGATATTATCGTTTGAAGCCCGCTCATTTTCAACCTAATTGAGTGCTCCAGAGTGAGATGATCATGAGGATAACTCAAATGAACCCCCATCGGAGCAAGCCGCTGCACGACTACGTCGCCATCACCCCCGCCGAGCTGCACGCCCTGCGGATGCGGGCCGAGAAGGAGCGCGCCAAGGCCATCCGCGAGCTCGTTGCGTCCTTCGTCGCCTGGCTCACGCGCAAGGCCGAGCCCCGGCAGCCGTCCGGCTCTCGCCTGAAGGCGGCCGCCGGGGGCTAGCGCCAACCCACGGGTGGCAAGAGAGGAGGAGTTGCCATGACATCGACCACACACTGCATGAGCGCGGCGGCGGGTGCATGCGTGCGCCCGTCCCGCGCGCCCGGGCTCGCCGGCGTCCTGGAGGCCTGGTGGGCTGCGTTCTGGAAGCGCCGGGCGCAGCGGGCGACCGTGATGATGCTGCGCGGCCTCGACGACCGCGCGCTCCACGACATCGGCGTCGACCGCAGCGAGATCGAGTCGGTCGTCTACGGCAGGCCGGGCGAGCGCCTGCGCGCCTACGAGGGGCTCCGGGCCCGCTAGCAGGCGGCCGACGCCAAGGCAGGCGCCGAGCGGAGCCGGCGGGCGGAAAAGCCCGGCGGCTCCGGCGCCTTATGGCCTCAGACGATGAAGTGGGCCAGGAACACGACGATGATGGCGCCGATGGCCGCGATCACGATCTGCTCGAGCCACTCGTTGCCGAGATTGAGCTTCCATCCGGCGGCATTGAACACGAACCCGCCGACGAAGGAGCCGATCAGGCCGGTGATGAGGTAGCGCAGAACGCCGCCGCTGCCGCCCACCACAAGGCTGGCGAGCCAGCCCGCGATGATGCCGATCACCGCCCAGATCACCAGTTGCTGGGTGTCCATCTTCATGAGCAATCTCCCCTGTGCTCGCGCCCCGGCGCGCCGGCCGCCATGGATCGCAGGCCGGCGCATCCGAGGATGGCACTGATTCTGGCCGACTCGTCAGATCACGTCGAGGGCGCCCGGGCGGCGGACAGCGTTCAGCCAATGGCCTGCTGCGCCGCCGGCCTGTAAGCGGCAAGCGCCGCCAGCACGCCGCCGGTCGCCGCCAGCAGCGTGAGGCTCCAGGGCAGCACCTCGCCCCCGAACAGGGGCACGGTGAGCAGGGCGAGCAGCGAGGCGGCGACCTGAGTGACGAAGCCGTAGACGGAGGAGGCGAGCCCCGCGATCTCGCGGTGGGGGTCGATGACCAGGCTCGCCGAGTTGGCGATGACCACCAGGAAGCTCGTGTTGAACGTGAACATCAGCGCCGCGAACAGGGGCCCGCCGAGCTGGCCGGCGAGGGAGAAGAGCGACACGGCGGCGGTGACCCCGAACAGCACCGAGGCCGCCGCGCGGGTGCTGGCCAGCACGCCGAGCCGGGCGATCAGGCGCGCGTTGGCCAGCTGGCCGACGACGATGCCGAGCCCGGTGGCCGCGAACAGGAGCACGAACGCCAGCCCTTCGATGGCGAACGCCTGCTTGAAGAAGCGCGGCGCGTTGGCGATGAAGGAGACCATGCCGAACTGGGTCACGGCGGAGACGGCCAGGAAGTAGCGCGACTGGGGGTGGGCGAGCACGCGGGCGAGCGAGGCGGCGAGGCGGCCGGGGCGCAGGGCGCCGGCGTCGGGCGCGCGGTTGGTCTCCTCCAGGAGGGCGGCGCCGAGCGCCAGCAGCAGCGCCGCGAACACGCCCATGCCCACGAACACGCCGCGCCACCCCGCGGCCGCCACCAGCCCGTAGCCCAGCAGCGGCGCCGTGATCGGCCCGAGGGCGAAGATGGCCATGGCGAGCGCCATCGCCCGGGCCAGCGCCGCGCCCTGGTTCACGTCGCGCAGCACCGCGCGCGCCACGGCGATGCCGCAGGCGCTGCCGAAGCCCTGCGCCGCGCGCCCCGCGTGCACGGCGCCGATCCCCGGCGCCAGCATGGCAAGCAGCGTGCCGGCGAGGTAGAGCGCGAGGCCGGCGAGGATCACGGGCCGGCGTCCGAAGCGGTCGGACACGGGCCCGAACGCCAGCTGGCCGAGGCCCTGCGAGATGAGGAAGATCGGCACCACCGCCTGCACCCACTCGATGGGCGCGCCGAGATCGGCCTGCATGGACCAGAACGCCGGCAGCGTGATGTCGCAGGAGAAGGCGCTGACCGTCAGCAGCAGCCCGCAATAGACGATGAGGAGCGCGCGGCTCACCTTGGGGCGCCGCCCGGCGGCTGCGGCCTGCGCCGGCCGGTCGGCGCGCGCCTAGACATGCATCACCCGCCCGTAGGCGTCGAGCACGCTCTCGTGCATGGTCTCGCTCAGCGTCGGGTGGGGGAAGACCACGCGCATCAGGTCCTCCTCGGTGGTCTCGAGCTCCATGGCAATGACGAAGCCCTGGATCAGCTCCGTCACCTCGGCGCCGACCATGTGCGCGCCGAGCAGCTGGCCGGTCCTGGCATCGAAGACCGTCTTGACCAGGCCCTGGTCCTCGCCCAGGGCGATGGCCTTGCCGTTGCCGAGGAAGGGGAAGCGGCCGACGCGCACCTCCCGCCCCTGCGCCTTGGCCGCCGCCTCGGTCAGGCCGACGCTGGCGATCTGCGGGGTGCAATAGGTGCAGCCCGGGATCTTGAGCTTGTCGAGGGGATGGGCGGGCAGGCCCTTGATCGCCTCCACGCACACCACCCCTTCGTGCTCGGCCTTGTGGGCCAGCATGGGCGGACCGGCCACGTCGCCGATGGCGTAGATGCCAGCCACGTTTGTGCGCCCGACGCCGTCGACGACGATGGTTCCGCGCTCGGTCTTGACCCCGAGCTTCTCCAGCCCCAGTCCCTCCACGTTGCCGACCACGCCCACCGCCGAGATCACGCGCTCGACGGCAACCGTCTGCGTTCCCCCCTTGCCGTCGTCGATGCCGGCCGCGACGCCGTCGCCCCGCCGCTCGAGCCTCGCCACCTTGGCGCCGGTGAAGATCCTGATGCCCTGCCGCTCGAATGCCTTGCGGGCGAAGGCGGCGATCTCGGCATCCTCGGCGGGCAGGATCTGGGGAAGCACCTCCACCACCGTCACCTCGCTGCCCAGCGTGCGGAAGAACGAGGCGAACTCGATGCCGATGGCCCCGGAGCCCACCACCAGCAGCGACTTGGGGATGCGCTCCGGCACCATCGCCTCGAAGTAGGTCCACACCAGCTTCTTGTCGGGCTCGAGCCCGGGCAGCACCCGCGGGCGCGCGCCGGTTGCGACCACGATATGTTTGGCGCGGTAGCCGCCGGGCCCCAGCGCCCCCTTGGGGGCCGCGCTCTTTGCCTCCTTCACCGTGATGCGGCCGGCCGCCTCGATCTGCGCCTCGCCCCAGATCACGGCCACCTTGTGCTTCTTCATCAGGAAGCCGACGCCGTCGTTGAGGCGCTTGGCCACCTTGCGCGAGCGCTCCACCACCGCCTTGGCGTCGAAGCCCACGCGCTCGGCCGAGAGCCCGAAGTCCTTGGCGTGCTGCAGGGTGCGATAGACCTCGGCGGAGCGCAGCAGCGCCTTGGTCGGTATGCAGCCCCAGTTGAGGCAGATGCCGCCGAGATAGTCGCGCTCCACCACGGCGGTGCTGAAGCCGAGCTGCGCGGCGCGAATCGCGGCGACGTAGCCGCCGGGGCCCGCGCCGATGATGACGATGTCGAAGGCTTGCTCGGCCATGGCTGGATCGCTCGTGGGACTGCGGGCGGGGCGTGCGCGGGAGCCTGCCGGCCCCCCGAGCCCGCATTCAAGCCAATCGCCGGCGATTGTGCAAAGGCGGCCGCGCCGCGCAGCCGTGCGCCAGCCTCACACGTGGCAGCGGGCACCCAGATACTGGTTGAGCAGATAGTTGTAGCGGTCGACGTCGGCCTGCGCGGCCGGCGGCAGCTTCTTGCCCTGGCTCGCCGCCTCAACCTTGGCCTGCGTGCCCTTGGCGTCCAGCCGGTTGAGCTCCTGTCGGATGGAGCCGCACGTCTGCCCCGCCGCCAGGGGAATAGCGCCCGGGTCGCCGCCGTAGCTGCCGTCCGCGGCGCACCCCGCCAGCACTGCCGCTGCCGCCAACGCTGCCCACCTCGTCGCCGTCGACACCGTGCCGACCACCGATGCCTCCTCCTGCAGTCGATGCAACGCCTTACGAAACACAATGGGCCGGCGATTTCAACCGCCCGCACTCCTCGTGTGGCAAGTTTGCCGCGGCGCAACCGCGCCCGCCGCCGGCCTCGACAGGTAGCGCCCAATTGTGACTCTGCTGCGGAAAAAAGGGCCGGCCGCGCACAACCGGCGCAACCGGCCTTCCAAGCAGCGGCATGCGGTACAGCTCAATAGGAGAGCCGGACGGCCCTAGTTCGAGGACGAGGCGCTGGCCGCCGTCTTGGGCGCGGCTTTCGCCTTGGCCTGCGGGGCGGCAGGCGGCGGAGGCGCGGCCGGCGACGTGGCGGTGCGCGGCGGCATGATGGTCGAGCAGCGCATCTGGAACTCGGCATTGGCCTTGGTGAGCTGGTCGGCCTTGCCGAGGTCGGCGTTGGTCATCTTGTACTTCTTGGCCGCTGCCTTCTCGATCTTGTCGGCGATGCCTTCCTTGCGCAGGCCCTCGATGCGCGCGGCCAGCGACACGCAGGCCGGATCGACCTTGGGCTCGGGAGCCGCTGCCGTCTGCTCCTGGGTGCCGAGCGCACCCGTCGTGAAGAGATTGCTGCTGCCGTCGGCGGCACATCCCGCCAGCGCTGCGCCAGCGAGCACCAGTGCCACCGACGAGGCACGGATTTTCAACGACATGAGCTGCACCCCCGAAAAGTGTTGCGTCGTTTGGCGTAACGCGTTGCGCTTACATTCTTTTATTTTCGATTCTTATTCGCGATTCTAAGTATCTGCAAGCTTTGGGCTGAGGCGCCCGGCGCCATTACCTGCAACTCGGGCCTGAATCTGTGGACGAGTCCCGAGGGTGTCCTCCGTGCAACAGGTCCGCCGGCCTATACCAGCATGCGCACCGGCTCCTCGATCAGCATCTTGAACGCGTTGAGCAGCTCGGCGCCGACCGCCCCGTCGACCACCCGGTGGTCGCCCGACAGGGTGCAGCTCATCAGCGTGGCGACCTCCACCCGGTCGCCCACCACCACGGGCCGCTTCTCGCCCATGCCCACCGCCAGGATGGTTGCGTGGGGAGGATTGATCACTGCCTCGAAGCTCTTGATGCCGTACATGCCGAGATTGGAGATGGAGGTGGTGCCGCCCTGGTACTCGTGCGGGGCCAGCCGGCGCTTGCGCGCCCGGTCCGCGAGGTCCCTCATCTCGTTGGAGATCTCGGAGAGCGACTTGAGCTCGGCGTGGCGGATGATGGGCGTGAACAGCCCGCCCTCCACCGCCACCGCCACGCCCACGTCGCTGTACTTGTGGCGCAGCGTGCCCTGCTCCGTCCAGGTCACGTTGGCGGCGGGCACCTGCGCCAGCGCCAGCGCCAGCGCCTTGATGACGAAGTCGTTGACCGACAGCTTGAAGGCGCGCGGGCCGTCCTTGGGCGAGGCGGCATTCATGCGCTCCCGCGCGCGCAGCAGCTCGTCGATGCGGCATTCCACTGTCAGATAGAAGTGCGGGATCGTCTGCTTCGACAGCGTCAGGCGCTGGGCGATCACCCTGCGCATGCCGTCGTGCGGGACGATCTCGTAGGAGCCCTTCTCGTAGAGCGCCAGAATCTTCTCGTCCGACAGGGCCTGCACGGCGGGCATCGCCGCCGCGCCGGGCCGCGAGGCGACGGCCGTGCCGGCGGCCTTGGCCTGCTGCCGCCCGGCGCCGCTCTCGAGCGCCGCCTCGATGTCGCGCTTGACGATGCGCCCGCGCGGGCCGCTGCCGGTGAGCGCGGCAAGATCGAGGCCGGCCGCGCGGGCAAGCCGCCGGGCGAGCGGCGAGGCGATCACGCGCGCCCCGCCGTTGGGCGCGGGCGCTGCGGCCGCCGTGGCGGCGGCGGGCGGCGGGCTCGGGGCGCGCGGGGGCGGCGACGGTGCGGTCCCCGGCGCGGCGGCAACGCCCGCCCGCTCCGCCGGCGCGCGGGGCGCGCGCGGCGCGGTCGCCGGCGCCGGCCGGGGCGCCTCCGGCTTCGGCTCCGCCCGCGGCGGCGGGCGGGCGACGATGGGCGCGCCCGCGCTCTCGCCGTCGGCTACCAGCACGGCGATCGGCGTGTTGACCTTCACCCCCTCGGTGCCCTCGGCGACCAGCAGCTTGGCCACCTTGCCCTCGTCCACCGCCTCCACCTCCATGGTGGCCTTGTCGGTCTCGATCTCGGCGATGATGTCGCCCGGCTTGATGCTCTGGCCCTCCTTGACGAGCCACTTGGCGAGCTTGCCCTCCTCCATGGTGGGGGAGAGCGCGGGCATCAGGATCTCGGTCGGCATCGGCGGTCCATCGGCGGTTCGGCGGGCACGCGCCCGCGCCCCGTCACCGTCGCCGCCGGGCGCGCGGCCGCTCCCGCCTTGTAGCAGATTTGCGGGCTAGGTGTCCGCGCTCAGCGCCTTGGCGAAGTTGGCGAAGAACTCGTCGGCGAGCTTCTTGGCGGTGCTGTCGATGAGCCGGCCGCCGAGCTGGGCGATCTTGCCGCCCACCTGGGCGTCGACGTCGTAGGCAAGGCGGGTGCCGCCGCCCCCCTCGTCGCTGAGCCTGACGTTGGCCCCGCCCTTGGCGAAGCCGGCGATGCCGCCGTCGCCCTGGCCGGAGATGCGGTAGCTGTTGGGGGCGTCGATGTCGGTGAGCTGCACCTTGCCCTTGAAGCGCGCGCTCACCGGCCCGATCTTGACCTTGGCCACCGCCTGCATCTCGGTGTCGGAGAGCTTCTCGAGGCTCTCGCAGCCCGGGATCGACGCCTTCAGCGTGTCGGCATCGTTGAGCCGCCGCCACACGGTCGCCCGGTCCGCCGGCAGCACCACCTCGCCCGACATCGTGACCGCCATCGGCGCCTCCAGCTCTCCCTCTCCCCATCGCCCCTCGCGATGGGAGGGACATGCCTCAACCGGCCTTCGCCACCGCGCGCCGCGCCAGCACGCCGACCAGATGGGCGCGGTACTCGGCGTCGGCGTGGATGTCGCTCATCATGTCGGAGGCGGGCGTGGCCAGGTTGGCGAGGGCCTGCGCCGACCAGTTGGCGGCGAGCGCCGCCTCGGCCGCCTTGTGGCGGAACACGCCGTTGCTGCCGGCGCCCGTCACCGCCACCCGGGCCTCCCTGCCCGACTGCGCCACCGCCACCCCCACCAGGGCATAGCGCGAGGCGGGATTGGCGAACTTGGCGTAGGCGAACTTGCCCGGGATCGGGAAGGAGATGCGGGTGATGATCTCCCCGTCGCCCAGCGCGGTCGAGAACAGGCCCTTGAAGAAGTCGTCGGCCTTGATCTCGCGCTTGTTGGTGGCGATGGTGGCGCCGAGGGCCAGCACCGCGGCGGGATAGTCGGCCGCCGGATCGTTGTTGGCGACCGAGCCCCCGATGGTGCCGCGGTTCCTCACGTGCGGATCGCCGATGGCGGCGGCGAGCTCGCACAGGCCCGGGATCGCGGCGCGCACCGCCGCCGAGCCCGCCACCTCGTCATGGGTGGCCATGGCGCCGATGACGAGCGCGCTGCCGCGCTTGTCGATGCCCTTGAGTTCGGCCACCCGCGACAGGTCGACGATGGCCGGCGGATTGGCCAGCCGCTGCTTCATGGTGGGGATCAGCGTATGGCCGCCCGCCAGCAGCTTCGCCTCCTTGTTGGCGGCGAGCAGGCCGGCTGCGTCGGCCACGGTCTCCGGGCGGTGATACTGGAACGCGTACATGGGTCTGCCTCCCTATTCCGCCGCCATCCTGGTGGGCGACTTGCGCGCGGCCCGCCACACCGCCCGCGGTGTGGCCGGCATGGCGATGTCCTCGTGCCCCAGCGCGTCGGTGATGGCGTTGATGACGGCGGCGGGGGCGGCGATGGCGCCGGCCTCGCCGCAGCCTTTGACGCCCAGCGGGTTCGACGGGCAGGGCGTGTTGGTCATCGCCACCTGGAAGGAGGGCAGGTCGCCGGCGCGCGGCATGCAGTAGTCCATGTAGCTCGCCGTGACGAGCTGGCCCTCCTTGTCGTAGACGGCGCCCTCGAGCAGGGCCTGGCCCACGCCCTGGGCGATGCCGCCGTGCACCTGGCCCTCGACGATCATCGGATTGATGAGCGTGCCGAAGTCGTCGACCGCGGTCCAGCGGTCGATGCGGGTGGCGCCCGTCTCGGGGTCCACCTCCACCTCGCAGACGTGCACGCCCGAGGGGAAGGTGAAGTTGGTGGGATCGAAGAAGGCGCCCTCCTTGAGGCCCGGCTCCAGCTGCTGGCCGGAGAACTTGTGGGCGATGTATGCCTGCAGCGCCACCTCGGGGAAGGTCAGCGTCTTGTTGGTGGCGGAGCTCGAGAAGATGCCGTCCTTGAAGTCGACGGTGTCTTCCGGCACCTCGAGCACGAAGCCCGCCACCTTCTTGGCCTTCACGATCACCTTGTCGATGGCGCGGTAGATGGCCGACATGCCCACCGCCCCTGAGCGCGAGCCGTAGGTGCCCATGCCGAACTGCACCTTGTCGGTGTCGCCGTGCACCACGGTCACCTGCTCGATGGGGATGCCGAGGCGCTGGGAGACGAGCTGGGCGAAGGTGGTCTCGTGGCCCTGGCCGTGGCTGTGCGAGCCGGTGAGCACCTCCACCGACCCGGTGGGATTGACGCGCACCTCCGCCGACTCCCACAGGCCGACGCCCGCGCCCAGCGAGCCCACCGCCTGGCTCGGCGCGATGCCGCAGGCCTCGATGTAGGCGGAGAAGCCGATGCCGCGCTTGAGGCCCTTCCTCGCACTCTCCGCCTTGCGCGCGCCGACGTTCCTGTAGTCGGCGAGCTCGAGCGCCTTGTTGAGGCAGGCCTCGTAGTCGCCGGCGTCGTACATCATGATGACCGGCGTCTGGTGCGGGAACTGCTTGATGAAGTTACGGCGCCGGAACTCGGCCGGGTCCTGGCCGATCTGGCGCGCCGTCACCTCCACCAGGCGCTCGACCACGAAGGTGGCCTCCGGCCGCCCGGCCCCGCGATAGGCATCGACAGGAGTGGTGTTGGTGTAGACCCCGTCGACCTCGCAGTAGATGGCCGGAATGTTGTACTGGCCCGAGAGCAGCGGCGCGTAGAGATAGGTGGGCACCGACGAGGCGAAGGTCGACAGATAGCCGCCCAGATTGGCCTTGGTCTTGGCCCGCAGCGCCAGGATCTTGCCGTCGGCGTCGACTGCCATCTGCGCGGTGGTGACGTGGTCGCGCCCGTGGGCGTCGGCCACGAACGATTCGGTCCGCTCCGCCACCCACTTCACCGGCCGCCCGACCTTGCGCGCGGCCCACAGGCACACCGTCTCCTCGGCATAGATGAAGATCTTGGAGCCGAAGCCGCCGCCGACATCGGGGGCGATCACGCGGAGCTTGTGCTCGGGCGCCAGACCGATGAAGGCCGCCAGCACCAGGCGCGTGACGTGCGGGTTCTGGCTGGTGGTGTAGAGGGTGAGGCTGTCCTGGCCGGGGTCGTGCTCGCCGATCGCCGCGCGCGGCTCGATGGCGTTGGGGATCAGCCGGTTGTTGGTGAGCTCGATGGTGGTGACGTGCTTGGCCGCGGCGAAGGCGGCATCCACCTTGTCCTTTTCGCCCAGGTGCCACTGATAGACCGTGTTGTTGGGCGCCTCGGCGTGGATCTGCGGCTGGCCGGGGTTCTGGGCGGTCGCCACGTCGACGGCGGCGGGCAGCACGTCATAGTCGACGCTGACGAGCTCGGCTGCGTCCTTGGCTTGTGCCAGCGTCTCGGCGATCACCACGGCCACGTGATCGCCCACGTAGCGCACCTTGCCCTGGGCCAGCGCCGGGTGCGGCCCGGCCTTCATCGGCGAGCCGTCCTTGGAGTGGATCATCCAGCCGCAAATCAGGTTGCCGACCTTGTCCTTGGCGAGGTCCTCGCCGGTGAAGACGGCGATGCAGCCGGGCGACTTGAGCGCGGCGGCGGCGTCGATGCTCCTCACGTTGGCGTGCGCGTGCGGGGAGCGGATGAAATAGGCGTAGGCCTGGCCCGGCCGGTTGATGTCGTCGGTGTACTGGCCCTTGCCGGTGATGAACCTCTGGTCTTCCCTGCGCCGCACGGCGGCGCCTACTCCGGTGGCAGCCACGGGCTCCTCCTCGATACTCTCGTCCTCGCCTGTCTCTCGCAGTCGGGTGTGGGGACCTCTCGGCCGGTCCCCGCGCGCCTACTCGGCCGCCTGGCGCATGCCGCCCATGGCGGCCGCGCCCGCCTTCACCGCGGCGACGATGTTGTGATAGCCGGTGCAGCGGCACAGGTTGCCCTCGAGCCCCTCGCGGATCGTGTGCTCGTCGAGATTGCCGCCCTTGCGGTTGGCGAGATCGACGGCCGCCATGATCATGCCCGGGGTGCAGAAGCCGCACTGCAGGCCGTGGTGCTCGCGGAAGGCTTCCTGCATGGGGTGCAGCTTGCCGTCCTGGGCGAGCCCCTCGATGGTGGTCACCCTGGCGCCCTCGCAGGAGGCGGCAAGCACGGTGCAGGACTTGACCGCGCGGCCGTCGACGTGCACCACACACGCCCCGCACTGGCTGGTATCGCAGCCCACGTGCGTGCCGGTGAGGCGCAGGTTCTCGCGCAGGAACTGCACGAGCAGGGTGCGGGGGTCGAGGTCGGCGCCGGCCTGCTTGCCGTTGACCGTCATCGACACCCGGACCGTGCTCGACGGGCGCTGGGCCGCAGGCGCACCCCTGCCGGCCTGCGCCTGGGCGCCGGCGGGTGCCTGCGATTTGCGGAACAATGAGAACATGCGCCTCCTCCTTTATGACGGGCCGCGCGCAGCCACCCGTTGCAGGCGCAGCCGCGGCCTTCCCTTCTTGGCGTTCTCGAGTGGCAGGATTAGGCCACAGCTTGTTGCTGCGTGCAATCGAAGGCGGCGGCATCCGCTGGCCTGCAGCGGCGCCAAGCCTGGCGGCTCGGCCCGGCGAGGGGCATGCCAGGGCTTTCGCAGGCCATGTCCGGCAGTCAAGGAGAGGCTCCTGGCGCCGGAGCGAGCCGGCCGTGGTCGTGCGCCCCGCCACCGCCGATCACGGTCTCGCCTGGAGCCTGGCGGATAGCCGATTCGCGCCTGCCCCCACACCGATTGTGACGTGGCCGGATAGCCGCAGGCCTTCCCGGGCGGCCGCCGCACCCACATTGGCGGCGCCTACGCCGTGCACCTCGTGCGGCGGCGGCGATCCAAACCGGGCTCGGCTCGCGAACGCCCGCCGCGTCGCCAGGCCGATCAACATTTCGTGTGCGGGGCAATGGTGAAATGCCTCCCGCCCGCTGCGCACCGGACAACCACGCTGAGCGGCCGCTGCTGCGGCGCCGGCGCTCACCGGTGGTGGTGGGGATGGCCGCGGCGGCAAGCCCGCGCTCAGAGGCTCTCGCCAAGGTAGACCCGCATGACGCCAGCGTCGGAAAGCGCAGCCTCGGGGGTGCCGGCGGCAATGACACGGCCCGCGTCCAGCACCACGATGTGGCCGCACAGGGCGCGAATGGCGTGCATGACGTGCTCCACCATGAGGATGGTCGTGCCCTCCGCGTTGAGCGAGCGCACCAGCGCGATGCCTTCCTCGAGCTCGGTGGGGTTGAGGCCCGCTAGCCACTCGTCAAGCAGCAGAAGATCGGGCGCGCAGGCGAGCGCGCGGGCGAGCTCGATGCGCTTCAGGTCGAAGTAGGTGAGTGCGTCGGCATGTGCTGAGGTCGCGCCCTCGAAGCCGACGCGCGCGAGCAGGCGCACGGCCTCGGCCCGGGCGGCGGCCACGTCCAGGCGGCGGCGACCGTACATGGCGGCGACGGCGACGTTGTCGCGCGCATCCAGCGCATCGGGAATGCGGGCGAGCTGGAAGGTGCCGGCGATGCCGGCACGGCACACCGCCTCCGGCGTGCGCCCGGTGATGGGCACGCCGCCGAGGCGCACCTCGCCGGCATGGGCGGCGAGCCTGCCCGAGACGATGTTGAGCAGCGTGGTCTTGCCCGAGCCGTTGGGCCCGACGAGGCCCACCACTTCGCCCCGCGCGACCGAGAAGGAGACGTCCTCGAGGGCGGAAAGCCCGCCGAAGCGGCGGCTGAGGCCCGCCACCTCGAGCAGCGGCACGGGGGTGAGCGGGCTCATGGGCCGCTCCGGCCGACCTGCCCGCCGTTCGGCGGTGCCCGCAGCGCCAGGCCTGTCGAGCCGCCGGCCCGCCTCCCGTCCGTGGGCTCGCCTCCCTCGCGCCGCAGCCCTGGCGGGCCGCCGATGCGGTCCGCGAGCGCATGCAGGGCCTGCGACAGGCGCGGCGCCAACGCGCCCGCGCGCGCCGTGCGCATCAGGCCGACGAGGCCGTCCGGCACGAAGAAGACGATGGCGAGCAGGACGAGGCCCAGCACCACGCTGAAGTAGCTCGGCACCGTCACCGACAGCACCTCGGAGACGAGCACCAGCGGCACCACGCCCAGCATCGGCCCCCACACCGACGTGGCGCCGCCGAGCAGGGCCATGATGACGGTGAGGAAGGAAGTGTTGGGATTGAAGGCGATGGTCGCGTCCATGTAGCTCCAGCGCGGGGCCAGAATGGCTCCGGCCAGGGCCATGACCACGGAGCTGACCACGAACGTGCCGATCTTGAGGGCCACCGTGTCGATGCCGACCTGGCGCGCCACCGTCTCGTCGGCGCCGAGCGCCCGCAGCGCGAAGCCCATGCGGCTGCGGTCGCGCCACAGCCACAGCCCGACGATGGCCGCGCACAGGGCGAGCAGCTGCCAGTAGATGTGGGCGGTGGTGATCGGCAGGACGAGATGCCGGCCGGCCTTCTGCGCGATGTTGAACTCCCACCAGGTCACCACCGCGCTGACGAGCGTGGCCAGGCCGAAGGTGAAGATGACGAAGTACATGCCCGACAGGCGCAGGGTGGCGAGGCCGACGAAGGCCGCCAGCACCACGGCGATGGCCACCGCCACGAGCAGCGCCAGGGCGTAGGAGTAGTCGGGCGCCAGCACCGCCACCGAGTAGGCGCCGACGCCGAAGAAGGCCGAGGCGGCGAGCGACACGTAGCGGGTGGCGCCGGAGAAGAACGCCCATCCGGTCGCCAGCGCCACGTAGGTGAGGATGTTGACGAGCAGCGAGAGCCAATAGGGGTTGGCGACCGCCGGCACCAGCGCGAGCAGCGCGAGCGCCGCCGCCGCCGCCACCTCCTTGCGCACCCGCAGGCCTCGGCCCAGGCCGCCGCTGCCGCCGCCGCCGAACAGGCCCTGCGGCCGCCACAGCAGGACGATGGAGAAGATGGCGAAGTTGATGACGGTAATGAGGCCCGAATCGAGCAGCAGCGCGGCCAGCGTCTCGGCAAGGCCGAGGATCAGCCCGGCGACGAGGCCGCCCAGGACATGGCCGATGCCCCCCATCACCACCACGATCAGGGCCTTCATGGTGAAGGCGGCGCCGATGCTCGGGTTGATGCCGACGAAGGAGGACAGCAGGATGCCGGCCACCGCCGCCAGCGCGCCGCCGGTGGCGAAGGCCAGGGCGCCGTAGCGCTCCACGTCGATGCCGACCAGGGGAGCCGTGCGCGGGCTCACGGCGATGGCGCGCATGGCGCGGCCGGCGGAGGAGTAGCGCAGGAACGCGAACACGGCCGCCGACAGCACCAGCGCCGCCACCAGCACGACCAGCCGATTGGCGCCGATCACCGCCCCGAACAGGATCACCGGCACGGCGAGGAAGCTGTAGGCGCGGTCGGTGCCGGTCCAGGCCACCAGCGCCGCGCCCTGCAGGACGAAGAGCAGGCCGAAGGTGGAGAGGATGGAATCGACCTCGCGCTTGCCCTGGTCGTGGGTGCGGGCGAGCAGGGGGCTGAGCAGATAGCGAAAGAGCAGCCAGCTCAGCGCGAAGGCGGCCGGCGCGCCCACGAGCAGGGTGAGGAGCGGAGGGGCGCCGAGCAGGGTGAAGCCCCAGAAGGCGGCATAGCCCGCCAGCATCAGGAACTCGCCGTAGGCGAGGTTGAGCACCCGGGCGACGCCGTACTGCAGATTGAGGCCGATCGAGATCAGCGCGTAGATGCCGCCGATGACCAGGCCCGCGAGCAGAAAATCGAGGAGCATGGTGCAACCGGCTCGGCTTGGCCCCGCGTCTCTGCCGCAGGCTACGCGAGGGAGCTTAAGGAGTTCTAGAGCCGCGGCAAATCGGCGTAAATCGAGTAGGGCCCGGCCGCGCTTCCGTCCACCCGACAAGATGATCTGCCCGCGCGCTGCGCTCTTGCCGGCGCGGGCGGGCCGTGCTCCCCCCGCGGGGGCCTGCCCGCGGGGGGCCTGCCCGCAGGCGGCCTCGCCGGCGCCCCGCCGCCGCGACCTGGTGGCTCAATCGGGCCCGGACCCTAGCGCAGAGGCCCGCACCCGTGTAGGAAGCCCCTGTCAGGATCGCGCTGGGCCCGTCCTGCGGGCGCCGGGTCGCATCCGGCTGCGGAGGCGGCGGTGGACTTCAGGAAGCTCGGCAACGTCCTGATGGCGGCTGGGGCGGTGGTGCTCGTGGCCGCGGCCATCTGGTGGTTCACCTTCTATTCCTCGGTGGTGCGCGAGATCGGCAGGGTGACGGGAAGCGGCGAGGGCAGCGTGCTGGACGTGGTGGGCTGCCTCTACAGCTCGAGCGGCATCTGCGGGCTGGTGGCGAGCGTGGCCGTGCTCGCCGGCAAGACCGCCTACGAGCCCATGCTGTTCTGGTTCGGCCTGGCCGGGCTGGTGCTGGGCGTGCTGGTCCGCTTCACGGCCAAGCCCGGCGGCGCGGCGTGAGGCCATGAGGCGGAGCGGCGGCAGCGGACGGAAGCGGCAATGCCCAAGCAGCTGATCATCGACGGCATGCCCATCGAGGTCGAGGACGGCATCACGCTGCTGCAGGCCTGCGAGCAGGCGGGCATCGAGATCCCGCGCTTCTGCTATCATGAGCGCCTCTCCATCGCCGGCAACTGCCGCATGTGCCTGGTCGAGGTGCAGGGCAGCCCCAAGCCGGTCGCCTCCTGCGCCATGGGCGTCAACGATCTGCCCCCCAACCGCGACGGCAGCCCCAAGGTCATCAACACCCGCACGCCGATGGTGAAGAAGGCGCGCGAAGGGGTGATGGAGTTCCTGCTCATCAACCACCCGCTCGACTGCCCCATCTGCGACCAGGGCGGGGAGTGCGACCTGCAGGACCAGGCCATGGCCTACGGCTTCGGCGGCTCGCGCTTCGCCGAGAACAAGCGGGCGGTGGAGGAGAAGTACCTGGGACCCGTCATCAAGACGGCGATGAACCGCTGCATTCACTGCACGCGCTGCGTGCGCTTCATGGCCGAGGTGGCGGGGGTGGAGGAGCTCGGCGCCATCGGCCGCGGCGAGGACATGGAGATCACCACCTACCTGGAGCGCGGCATCGTCTCCGAGCTCTCCGGCAACGTCAACGACCTCTGCCCGGTCGGCGCCCTCACGCACCGGCCGTGGGCCTTCATCTATCGGCCCTGGGAGCTGAGCAAGACCGAATCGATCGACGTGATGGACGCGGTCGGCTCCAACATCCGCGTCGACGCCCGCGGCCGCGAGGTGCTGCGCATCCTGCCGCGCAACAACGACGCCGTGAACGAGGAGTGGATCTCCGACAAGACCCGCTACATCGCCGACGGCCTCAGGACCCAGCGCCTCGACCGGCCCTACGTGCGCCGCAACGGCCGCCTCGAGCCCGCCACCTGGGACGAGGCGCTGTCGCTGGTGGCCGCCCGGCTCAAGGCGGCAAGGCCCGACCGCATCGGCGCCATCGCCGGCGACCTTGCCGGCGCCGAGGAGATGTTCGCCCTGGGCGACCTGCTGGTGCGGCTCGGCTCGCGCAGCTTCGACTGCCGCCAGGACGGCGCCCGGCTCGACCCCCGCCTCGGCCGCGCCAGCTACCTCTTCAACTCCACCATCGAGGGCATCGAGCGGGCCGACGCCATCCTGCTCGTGGGCGCCAACCCGCGCCTGGAGGCGGCCGTGCTCAACGCACGCATCCGCAAGCGCTGGCGCCAGGGCGCGCTGGCGATCGGGCTCATCGGCGAGCGGGCCGACCTCACCTACCCCTACGACTATCTGGGCGCCGGCCCGCAGACGCTGGCCGACGTGGCCGACGGCCGCCACAGCTTCGCCGCCGCCCTGCGCCAGGCCGCCCGCCCCATGGTGATCGTGGGCTCGGCCGCCGCGGCGCGCCCCGACGGCGCCGCGGTGCTGGCCGCGGCCGCGCGCATCGCCCTCGATGCCGGCCGCGGCAAGGACGCGGGCTTCAACGGCTTCAACGTGCTCGCCGCCGCCGCCTCGCGCGTGGCCGGCCTCGACCTCGGCTTCGTGCCGGGCGAGGGCGGCCTCGACGTCGCCGGCATGCTGGCGGCCGCCGCCAAGGGCACGCTCGAGGTGGTCTACCTCCTGGGCGCCGACGAGATCGACACGAGCCGCCTGGGGCAGGCCTTCGTCGTCTACCAGGGCAGCCACGGCGATGCCGGCGCCCAGCGCGCCGACGTGGTGCTGCCGGGCGCGGCCTACACCGAGAAGAGCGCCACCTACGTCAACCTCGAGGGCCGCGCCCAGATGACGGCGCGCGCCGCCTTCCCGCCCGGCGACGCCAAGGAGGACTGGGCGATCGTGCGCGCGCTCTCCGCGCTGGTCGGCCACCGGCTGCCCTACGACAGCCTGCCCGCCCTGCGCGCGGCCATGTACAAGGAGGCGCCGACGCTTGCCCGGCTCGACACGGTGGAGCCCGCGGGCCTTGCCGGCGTCGAGGCGCTCGCCGCCCGCGGCGGCAGGCTCGAGGCTGAGCCGTTCGGGCCGGCGCTCGCCGACTTCCACCTCACCAACCCGATCGCGCGCGCCTCCGCCGTCATGGCCGAGCTCAGCGCCGCGCGCAGGAGGAGCCTGCAGCAGGGGACGACCGGAACCCATGGCTAGCACCTGGTCCTGGCCCGAGATCTGGCAGGCCTACCTGTGGCCACTTCTGGTGATGGTGTTCCAGAGCGTGGTGCTGCTGGTGGGCCTGCTCGTGGCCATTGCCTTCCTGCTGCTCCTCGACCGCAAGGTGTGGGCGGCCGTGCAGCTGCGGCGGGGGCCCAACGTGGTGGGGCCCTTCGGCCTCCTGCAGTCCTTCGCCGACCTCCTCAAGTTCGTGCTGAAGGAGCCGCTCATCCCGGCCGGCGCCGACAAGGGCGTGTTCCTGCTCGCGCCCCTGGTCGCCTCGGTGCTGGCGCTCGCCGCCTGGGCCGTGATCCCCCTCAACGAGAACGACTGGGGCCGCTGGGTCATCTCCGACCTCAACGTCGGCGTGCTCTACCTCTTCGCCATCTCCTCGCTCGGCGTCTACGGCGTGATCATGGGCGGGTGGGCGTCCAACTCCAAGTATCCCTTCCTCGGCTCGCTGCGCTCGGCCGCCCAGATGGTCTCCTACGAGGTGTCGATCGGCTTCGTCATCATCACCGTGCTGCTGTGCGTGGGCTCGCTCAACATGACGGCCATCGTCAACGCCCAAAAGGCGGGGCCCGGCACGCTCGCCGGCCTGCCCAACACGGCGCTCGACTGGCACTGGCTCAAGCTCCTGCCGATGTTCGTGGTGTTCTTCGTGTCGGCGCTGGCGGAGACCAACCGGCCGCCCTTCGACCTGCCCGAGGCCGAATCCGAGCTCGTCGCCGGCTTCGCCGTCGAGTACTCCTCCACCCCCTACCTGCTCTTCATGCTGGGCGAGTACGTGGCCATCACCACCATGTGCGCGCTCACCACCATCATGTTCCTCGGCGGCTGGCTGCCGCCCGTCGACCTGTGGCCGGTCAATCAGGTGCCCGGCGTCGTCTGGTTCGTGGCCAAGCTGGTGGCGGTGTTCTTCATGTTCGCCATGGTCAAGGCGTTCGTGCCGCGCTACCGCTACGACCAGCTCATGCGGCTCGGCTGGAAGGTGTTCCTGCCGCTCTCCCTGTTCATGGTGGTGGCGGTGGCGGGCGTGCTGCACTACTTCGAACTCGCACCCTAGAGGTCGGCAATGGCGGTCGGACAAGCCATCGGCTCGCTCTTTCTCAAGGAGTTCGTGTCGGCGTTCTTCCTGTCGATGCGCTACTTCTTCAAGCCCAAGGCGACCCTCAACTACCCCTTCGAGAAGGGTCCGCTGTCGCCGCGCTTCCGCGGCGAGCATGCGCTGAGGCGCTATCCCAACGGCGAGGAGCGCTGCATCGCCTGCAAGCTGTGCGAGGCGATCTGCCCGGCCCAGGCCATCACCATCGAGGCCGGCCCCCGCCGCAACGACGGCACGCGGCGCACCACGCGCTACGACATCGACATGGTCAAGTGCATCTACTGCGGCCTGTGCCAGGAGGCCTGCCCGGTCGACGCCATCGTCGAGGGCCCCAACTTCGAGTTCGCCACCGAGACCCGCGAGGAGCTCTACTACGACAAGGAGCGCCTGCTCGCCAACGGCGACCGCTGGGAGCGCGAGATCGCCAAGGCCATCGCCCTCGATGCGCCCTATCGGTGAGGGCCCGGCGATGGCGCGCCACGCGGCTCGATCCTTCCGCCTGCCGGCGGCGACGAGGGGAGGCGGAGCAGGACCATGACGCTCGCGCCCCTCTTCTTCTATCTCTTCGCCGCCGTCACCGTGGCCGCCGGCGCCATGGTGATCCTGGCGCGCAACCCCGTGCACGCCGTGCTGTTCCTGATCCTCGCCTTCTTCAACGCCGCGGGGCTATTCGTGCTGCTCGGGGCCGAGTTCCTGGCCATGATCCTGGTCGTGGTCTACGTCGGCGCGGTGGCCGTGCTGTTCCTGTTCGTCGTCATGATGCTCGACGTCGACTTCGCCGAGCTGCGCGCCGGCTTCATCCGCCACGCCCCGCTCGGGCTGCTGGTGGGGCTCGTGCTGCTGGCCGAGCTGGTGCTGGTGGTGGGCTTCGCCGCCATCGAGCCGGGCTCGCTCGCCAAGGCCGCCGCGCCGATCCCCACCCCCGGCTCGGGCGTCACCAACACCGAGGCGATCGGGCGCGTGCTCTACACCCGCTACGTCTACTACTTCCAGGCCGCCGGCCTCATCCTGCTCGTGGCCATGATCGGCGCCATCGTGCTCACGCTGCGCCACAAGCAGGGGGTCAAGCGCCAGTCGATCGCCGCGCAGGTGGCGCGCTCGCCGCAGACGGCGGTGCGGCTGGTCGACCTCAAGCCGGGCGAGGCCGTCCTGCCGGCGACGGAGCGGGCACCATGACCGTCGGGCTCGGCCACTACCTCACCGTCGCCGCCGTCCTGTTCACGCTCGGCATCTTCGGCATCTTCCTCAACCGCAAGAACGTCATCGTCATCCTGATGTCGGTCGAGCTGATGCTGCTCGCCGTCAACATCAACCTGGTCGCGTTCTCCGCTTTCATGGGCGACCTCATCGGCCAGATCTTCGCCCTGTTCGTGCTCACCGTGGCCGCCGGCGAGGCGGCCATCGGGCTCGCCATCGTCGTCGTCTACTTCCGCAACCGCGGCTCGATCGCGGTCGAGGACATCAACCTGATGAAGGGGTGAGAATGCACATGCGCCCGAGCTGTCATCCCGGAACTTCGCGCAGCGAAGTATCCCGGACCCGGGGCCGCGGCCGAGCCCGCTGCCCCTGGGTCCCGGCTCCCGGGCTCACGCCCTCGGCCGGGATGACCGCATGATCTACAAGGCCATCGTCCTCCTGCCCGCCATCGGCGCGCTCATCGCCGGCCTGCTCGGCCGCGTGCTGGGGCCGAGGCCGTGCGAGATCATCACCACCTCGTTCGTGCTGGCGGCGGCGGTGCTCTCCTGGATCGCCTTCTGGCAGGTGGGCTTCGGCGGCGAGACCCTGCGCATCCCCGTGCTGCGCTGGGTCGCCTCCGGCGAGCTCGACGTCTCCTGGGCGCTCAGGATCGACACGCTCACCGCCGTCATGCTGGTGGTGGTCAACACCGTCTCCGGCCTCGTCCACCTCTACTCCATCGGCTACATGCACGAGGACGACGGCCGGCAGCGCTTCTTCGCCTACCTCTCCATGTTCACCTTCGCCATGCTGGCGCTGGTGACGAGCGACAACTTCCTGCAGCTGTTCTTCGGCTGGGAGGGCGTGGGGCTGGCCTCCTACCTCCTGATCGGCTTCTGGTACCTCAAGCCCGAGGCCAACGCCGCCGCCATCAAGGCCTTCATCGTCAACCGGGTGGGCGACTTCGGCTTCGCGCTGGGCATCTTCGGCACGTTCGCCGTGTTCGGCTCGATCGGCTTCGACGCCGTGTTCCGCGCCGCCCCCGACATGGCCGGCAAGCCCATGGAGTTCCTGGGCTACCAGCTCGACACCCTCACCGTGCTGTGCCTCCTGCTGTTCATGGGGGCGATGGGCAAGTCGGCGCAGTTCCTGCTCCACACCTGGCTGCCCGACGCCATGGAGGGGCCCACGCCCGTGTCGGCGCTGATCCACGCCGCCACCATGGTCACCGCCGGCGTGTTCATGGTGGCCCGCCTCTCCCCCATGTTCGAGTTCGCCCCGGTCGCGCTGCAGGTGGTCACGCTGGTGGGCGCGGTCACCGCCTTCTTCGCCGCCACCGTCGGCCTGGTGCAGAACGACATCAAGCGCGTCGTCGCCTACTCCACCTGCTCCCAGCTCGGCTACATGTTCGTCGCCTGCGGGGTCGGCGCCTACGCCGCCGGCATCTTCCACCTCTTCACGCATGCCTTCTTCAAGGCGCTGCTGTTCCTCGGCGCCGGCTCGGTCATCCACGCCATGCACCACGAGCAGGACATGCGCAGGATGGGCGGGCTGGCGTCCAAGCTCAAGTTCACCTACGCCATGATGCTCGTCGGCACGCTGTCGCTCACCGGTGTCGGCATCCCGCATCTGGCAGGCTTTGCCGGCTTCCACTCCAAGGACGCCATCATCGAGGCCTCATTTGCCGCCCACACCCCCAACAACTACGCCTTCTGGCTGTTGACGGTGGCGGCCTTCATGACCGCCTTCTACTCCTGGCGGCTGATCTTCATGACCTTCCACGGCCGCACGCGCGCCGACCGCCACACCTGGGAGCACGCCCACGAGAGCCCCTTTGTCATGCTGATCGTGCTCGCCGCGCTGGGCGTGGGCTCGGTTGCGGCGGGCTTCGCCTTCCAGCACCTCTTCATCGGCGAGGGCTACACGGAGTTCTGGGGCAAGGCCCTGTTCGAGGGCTCCGGCAACCACATCAGGCATGCCATGCACGAGGTGCCCGAGTGGGTCACCTGGGCCGCCACCGTGGCCATGCTCGCGGGCTTCCTCCTGTCTGTCCTCTACTACGTGCTCGTGCCCTCGCTGCCGAATCTGACGGCCAGGGTGTTCCGCCCGGTCTACCTTTTCTTCCTCAACAAGTGGTACTTCGACGAGCTCTACGACTGGCTCTTCGTGCGGCCGGCCTTCTGGATCGGCCGGCTCCTGTGGAAGCAGGGTGACGGCACGGTGATCGATGGCCTGGGTCCCGACGGCGTCGCCTCGCGCGTGCTGTGGACCACCGGGCGCGTGATCAGGCTGCAGACCGGCTACGTCTACCACTACGCCTTCGCCATGCTCATCGGCGTGGCGCTGATCGTCACGGCCTTCATGTTCGCGGGGAGCTGGCGATGACCGGCGGCGGCTTCGGGCTCCTCTCGCTCATCACCTTCTTCCCCCTGGTCGGCGCGCTCATCATCGCCGCGCTCAACAAGGAGGCCAAGGGCAACGCCCGCTGGATCGCGCTCTACACCACGCTGTTCACGCTCGGCGCCTCGCTCTTCCTGTGGAGCCAGTTCGACCCCGCCAACGCCGGCTTCCAGTTCGTCGAGGAGATGGACTGGCTCGGCGGCTCCATCAAGTACAAGATGGGCGTGGACGGCATCTCGGTGCTGTTCGTCATCCTCACCGCCTTCCTCATGCCGCTGTGCATCATCGCCAGCTGGGAGGCGATCGATGAGCGCGTCAAGGAGTACATGATCGCCTTCCTGGTGCTCGAGACGCTCATGCTCGGCGTCTTCTGCGCCCTCGACCTCGTGCTCTTCTACCTGTTCTTCGAGGGCGGCCTTATCCCGATGTTCCTGATCATCGGCGTGTGGGGCGGGGCGCGGCGGGTCTATGCCAGCTTCAAGTTCTTCCTCTACACCCTGCTCGGCTCCGTGCTCATGCTGCTCGCCATGATGGCGATGTACTGGCACGCCGGCACCAGCGACATCGCCGCGCTGCTCACCCACAAGTTCCCCTACGAGATGCAGTGGTGGCTGTGGCTGGCCTTCCTCGCCTCCTTCGCCGTCAAGCTGCCCATGTGGCCCGTGCACACCTGGCTGCCGGACGCGCATGTGGAGGCGCCCACCGCCGGCTCCGTGATCCTCGCCGGCATCCTGCTCAAGATGGGCGGCTACGGCTTCCTGCGCTTCTCGCTGCCGATGTTCCCGCTGGCCAGCCAGGAGTTCGCCCCGCTCGTGTTCGCCCTGTCCATCGTCGCCATCATCTACACCTCGCTGGTGGCGCTGGCCCAGGAGGACGTCAAGAAGCTCATCGCCTACTCCAGCGTCGCCCACATGGGCTTCGTCACCATGGGCATCTTCAGCTTCACCGTGCAGGGCGTGGACGGGGCCATCTTCCAGATGCTCTCCCACGGCCTCGTCTCGGCGGCGCTGTTCCTGTGCGTGGGCGTGGTCTACGACCGCATGCACACCCGCGAGATCGCCGCCTACGGCGGCCTCGTCAACCGCATGCCGCTCTATGCCGCGGTGTTCATGGTGTTCACGCTCGCCAACGTCGGCCTGCCCGGCACCTCGGGCTTCATCGGCGAGTTCCTCACCCTGGTCGGCGCCTTCAGGGCCAACACCTGGGTGGCGTTCCTCGCCACCATCGGCGTCATCCTGTCGGCCGCCTACGCCCTCTATCTCTACCGGCGCATGATTTTCGGTGCGCTCGAGAAACCCAGCCTGCGCACCATCCCCGACATGAACTACCGCGAGATCGTGGTGTTCACGCCGCTGGTGCTGCTCGTCATCTTCTTCGGCTTCTACCCGGCGCCGCTGCTCGACGTGACGGCGGTGTCGGTCAAGAAGCTCGTCGCCGGCTACGAGGCGGCCGTCCGCGCCGCCGCCGCCATGTCCACGCGATAGGTTGCCGATGCCCGCCTCCCCCGCCCGCCCGCTGCCATCCCGGCATTCCGCGAACCGGAGCATCCGCGACCCAGGGGCCGCCGTCGCACTGCACCGGGAGGCCGCATGACCGACCTCGTCGCCTCCTACGCCCTGATCGCGCCCGAGATCGTGCTGGTGTGCGCCGGCATGGGGCTGCTGCTGCTCGGCGTCTTCCGGCGCGAGGACGACCGCGAGGCGGAGACCGTCGGCTGGATCGCCATCGGCGCCCTGGCGCTCGCCGCCTGGCTCGCCGCCAGCCAGCCCTCCGAGCGCCAGGCGCTGTTCGAAGGCGGCTTCGTGGTCGACGGCTTCGCCCGCTTCATGAAGGTGCTCACCTTCGCCGCCAGCGCCGGCGCCCTGCTCCTGTCCTTCGACTACATGCGCGAGACCAGGTCGCACAAGTTCGAGTACCCCGTGCTCGTGCTGCTCGCCACCGCCGGCATGGGCATGATGATCTCCGCCAACGACCTCATCGCCCTCTACCTCGGCCTCGAGCTGCAGAGCCTCGCCCTCTACGTGACGGCGGCCATCCGCCGCGACGACCTGCGCTCCAGCGAGGCCGGCCTCAAGTACTTCGTGCTCGGCGCTCTCTCCTCGGGCATGCTCCTCTACGGCGCTTCGCTCATCTACGGCTTCACCGGCTCCACCAGCTTTTCCGCCATCGCCGCCGCCGCCAGGGCCCAAGACGCCGCCCGCGACATCGGCCTCATCGTCGGCCTCGTGTTCCTGCTGGTCGGCATCGCCTTCAAGATCTCCGCCGTGCCCTTCCACATGTGGACGCCCGACGTCTACGAGGGGGCGCCGACGCCGGTCACCACGCTCTTCGCCGCCGCGCCCAAGGCCGCCGCCGTGGCTCTCCTCATGCGCGTCACGCTTTCCGCCTTCCCCGGCATCGCCCCGCAGTGGCAGCAGGTGATCTCGGCGCTGGCCATCGCCTCCATGGGCCTCGGCGCCTTCGCCGCCATCGGCCAGACCAACATCAAGCGCCTGCTCGCCTACTCGGCCATCGGCAACATCGGCTATGCCCTGATCGGGCTCGCGGCCGGCTCGCCCGAGGGGGCGCAGGGCGTGATCATCTACATGGTGATCTACGTGATCATGACGCTCGGCGCCTTCGCCTGCGTGCTGGCCATGCGCCGGCCCCAGGGCATGGTGGAGGACATCGACGAGCTCTCGGGCCTCGCCCAGACCAACCTGGCCATGGCCACGGTGCTGGCCCTCATCCTGTTCTCGCTCGCCGGCATCCCCCCGCTCGCCGGCTTCTTCGCCAAGTTCTACGTGTTCGTCGCCGCCGTGAAGGAGGGGCTGTGGCCGCTCGCCGTGATCGGCGTGCTGGCGAGCGTGGTCGGCGCCTACTACTACGTGCGCATCGTCAAGGTGATGTTCTTCGACGCGCCCAGGGAGCGCTTCCTTGGCGTGCCGGCCAAGGCCGGGCTGGTGATGGGCGCCTGCGGCCTGTTCGTCCTGCTCTACGTGGCCTGGCCGGCGCCACTCGTGGCCGGCGCCGAGGCGGCGGCACGAGCCCTGTTCTAGACCCGAGCCGTTGGCCGTGCCCCCGCCGTCACCCTTCGCCTTCCGCAGCGTCGTCCTGGAGGAGGCGGGCTCCACCAACACCGAGGCGTTCCGGCTCGCCGCCGAGGGCGAGGCCGGGCCCCTGTGGGTGGTGGCCCGGCGCCAGACCCAGGGCCGCGGGCGCTCCGGCCGGCCGTGGGTGTCGCCCGCCGGCAACCTCTACGCCAGCCTGCTGCAGCGCCTGCCCTGTCCGCAGTCGGTTCTCCACCAGCTGTCGCTGGTTGCAGGGGTGGCGGCGATCGACGCCATCTTGAGCGCTGCCGGAGCGCCGCTGCCCGGCCTGCGCCTCAAATGGCCCAACGACGTCTTGATCGGCGAGGCCAAGTGTGCGGGCATACTGCCGGAGAGCCAGTCGGCGGCTGGCGGACCGGAGGTGACCGTGGTGATCGGCGTCGGCATCAATCTCGCCTCGCACCCCCAGGGGCTCGGCCGCGCCGCCACCTGCCTCGCCGACCACGGGATCGGCGTGGCGCCCGAGGCCATGCTCGCCGCCCTGGCCGAGGCCCTCGCCCGCTGGCTCGCGGCCTGGGACGGGGGCCGCGGCTTCGCCGGCGTGCGCACGGCCTGGCTGGGCCGCGGCGGCGTCGCCGGCGAGCGCCTGACGGTGGACACCGGGGCGCAGCGCATCGCCGGCACCTTCGAGGACCTCGACCCCACCGGCGCGCTCATCCTGCGCGACCAGGCCGGCCGGCAGCGCCGCCTGACCTTCGGCGACGTCACGCTCGCGCCGGCGCCCGGGCGAGGTGCGCCGTGAGCGGGCGCAGGGAAGGCGCCGCCGGCGAGCTGGTGTTCATGGCCCTCGGCGGCATCGGCGAGATCGGCATGAACTGCTATCTCTACGGCGTCGGGCCGCCCGACGGCCGGACGTGGCTGATGGTCGACCTCGGCATCACCTTCCCCGAGGGCGAGAACGACCCCGGCATCGACGTGATCCTGCCCGACCTGCGCTTCATCGAGGCCGAGCGGGCGGCGCTGTCGGGCCTCGTGCTCACCCATGCCCACGAGGACCATCTCGGCGCCGTCATCGAGCTGTGGCCCAGGCTGCGGGTGCCCGTCTACGCCACGCCCTTCACCGCGGCCATGCTGCGCTCCAAGCTCGCCGAGTACGGCGGGGGCATCGACCTGCCGATCACCGAGGTGGCGCTCAACTCGCGCTTCGCGGTGGGTCCCTTCGACATCGAGCTCATCGCCGTCGCCCACTCCATCCCGGAGCCCAACGCGCTCGCCATCCGCACCGCCCTCGGCCTCGTGCTTCACACCGGCGACTGGAAGCTCGACACCACGCCCCTGATCGGCCAGCCCACCGACGCCGCCCGCCTGGTCGAGCTCGGGCGCGAGGGCGTGGCGGCCATGGTGTGCGACTCCACCAACGCCCTGCGCGAGGGCCGCTCGCCCTCGGAGCGCGACGTGGCCCGCTCGCTCGCCGCCATCATCAAGGGCGCGCGGCGCCGCGTCGCCGTCACCATCTTCGCCTCCAACGTCGCCCGCATCCGCGCCGTGGCCGACGCCGCGCGCAGCGCCGGGCGCCATCTGGTGGTGGCGGGCCGGGCCATGCACCGCGTCATCTCGGTGGCGATGGAGACGGGCTACCTGCCCGCCGACTTCAAGTTCTACGACCAGAGCCACTTCTCCTACCTCGACCCCGACGAGGTGGTGGTGCTGTGCACCGGCAGCCAGGGCGAGCCGCGCGCCGCGCTCGCCCGCATCGCCGACGACCAGCACCCCGACATCGAGCTGGGCCGCGGCGACCTCGTGATCTTCTCCTCGCGCACCATCCCCGGCAACGAGCGCGAGGTCGGGCGCATCCAGAACCGGCTCGTCGATCTGGGCTGCGAGGTGGTCACCGACGCCGACCGGCTGGTGCACGTCACCGGCCACCCCCGGCGCGAGGAGCTGGCCGAGATCTACGGCTGGGTGAAGCCGCGCATCGCCATCCCCATGCACGGGGAGGCGCGGCATCTGGCCGAGCACGCCAAGCTCGCCCGCGCCGCCGGCGTGCCGGAGGTGCTGTCGGTGCGCAACGGCGACATCGTCCGCCTCGCCCCGGGCCCGGGCGAGATCGTCGACGAGGCGCCGGTCGGACGCCTGTTCCGCGACGGCCATCTGCTCGTGCCGAGCGAGAACGGACCGGTGCGCGAGCGCCGCTCGCTGGCCGTCGCCGGGGTGGTGGTGGTGGCCCTGGTGCGCTCGGGCCGGGGCGAGGTGTCGCCGGAGGCCGAGATCGCCCTCGACGGCGTCCCCGCTGCCGACGCCGAGGGCCGGCCGATGCTCGACATCGTGCGCCGCGCGGTGGAGGGGGCGGTGGGGGGCATCCCCCGCGACCGGCGCCGCGACGGCGAGCTGGTGCGCGAGGCGGTGCGGCGTGCGGTAAGATCGGCGGTGGAGGACGCCTGGGGCAAGCGGCCGGTGGCCAAGGTGCTGCTGGTGCAGGCCCCGCGCTGAGCGGGGAAAAGGAGAGCCCGATGATCGGACGTCTCAACCACGTGGCCATCGCCGTGCCCGATCTCGCCGCGGCGGCGGCGCTCTACCGCGGCACCCTGGGGGCGGAGGTGTCCGCCCCCCTGCCCCAGCCCGAGCACGGGGTCACGGTCGTGTTCGTGTCGCTGCCCAACACCAAGATCGAGCTGCTCGAGCCGCTGGGCGAGGGCTCGCCCATCACCGCCTTCCTCGCCCGCAATCCGGCCGGCGGCATCCATCACCTGTGCTACGAGGTGGACGACATCCTCGCCGCCCGCGACCGCCTCAGGGCCGGCGGGGCGCGCGTGCTGGGCGACGGCGAGCCCAGGATCGGCGCGCACGGCAAGCCCGTCCTGTTCCTGCACCCGAAGGACTTCACCGGCACCCTCATCGAGCTCGAGCAGGCCTGAAGGCCCATGAGCCTCTCCTTCGCCATCGCCGTCTATCTCGTCATCTGGTGGACGGTGCTGTTCGCCATCCTGCCGATCGGCGTGCGCACCCAGGGCGAGGACGGAGCGGTGGTTCCCGGCACGCCCGAGAGCGCGCCCACGCGGCCCCGCCTGGTGCGCGTGGTGCTGCTCACCACCCTGGTCTCGGCCCTGATCTTCGCCGCCCTGTGGGCGGCGGTGCGCTACGGCATCCTCGACACGGAGCGCTGGCTGGGACGCACCCTGCCGCGCCCGGCCGTCCCCAAATGAAAAGAGCAAGGCTCCAGGCCTTGCTCGAGTGTCTCCATCTGCTCACGAACCACTCGCGCTCCTTGAAGCGGGCGCGTAGGTACGGAATTCCTTCCCCAGACTTGGGCTCTTCGGTGCCCCTGCTCAACGAGCGGTCTTTGTGACCGTTCTTGTGGCCACGACACTAGCCAAGCCGCGGCCTTCTGTCACTCCCGAAATGAAGAATTCGTGATCACCCCGGGGCGCGGCCTCGACCGGCAGCGGGGCCGCGGTGCGGAGCGGCGATTGCCACCCCCGCGGGAACGGTTTATTAGGCCCGGCACGGCTCCGCCAGGCAGACGGGAGCGATCGCCGGCGCGCCGGGCGGGCGCCGCCGGGGCGAGCACGCCTCCCCACTGCCCAACAATTAGTCAGGCTCCATGCGCCTCTCCCGGTATTTCCTGCCCGTTCTGCGCGAGACGCCCAAGGAGGCGGAGATCGTCTCCCACCAGCTCATGCTGCGGGCCGGGCTCGTGCGCCAGGCCGCCGCCGGCATCTACTCCTGGCTGCCGCTCGGCCACCGCGTGCTCAGGCGCATCGAGCAGATCGTGCGCGAGGAGCAGGACCGCTCGGGCGCCATCGAGATGCTGATGCCCACCATCCAGTCGGCCGACATCTGGCGCGAGAGCAAGCGCTATGACGCCTACGGCCCCGAGATGCTGCGCTTCGAGGACCGCCACGGCCGCGAGATGCTGTTCGGGCCCACCAACGAGGAGCTGATCACCCAGATCTTCCGCGACAGCGTCAAGTCCTACCGCGACCTGCCGCGCAACCTCTATCACATCCAGTGGAAGTTCCGCGACGAGGTGCGTCCCCGCTTCGGCGTCATGCGCGGGCGCGAGTTCCTGATGAAGGACGCCTACTCCTTCGACATCAGCGCCGAGGCGGCCCGCCACGCCTACAACAAGATGTTCGTGGCCTACCTGCGCACCTTCGCCCGCATGGGCCTCAAGTCGATCCCGATGGCGGCCGAGACCGGGCCCATCGGCGGCGACCTCTCCCACGAGTTCATCATCCTGGCGGAGACCGGCGAGAGCCGCGTGTTCTGCCACGCCGACCTGCTCGAGACGCGCACGCCCGCCGCCGACGTCGATTTCGACTCCGACCTCGCCCCCCTCATCGGCCAGTGGACGCGCCACTACGCCGCCACCGACGAGAAGCACGACCCCGCCCGCTTCGAGGCCGAGGTGCCCGCCGACAAGCGGGTGACCGCGCGCGGCATCGAGGTCGGCCACATTTTCTTCTTCGGCACCAAGTATTCCGAGCCCATGGGGTGCCGCGTGCAGGGGCCGGAGGGCAATATGATCCCCGTGCAGATGGGCTCGTACGGCGTCGGCGTGTCGCGCCTGGTGGGCGCCATCATCGAGGCGAGCCACGACCCGGCGGGCATCGTCTGGCCGGTTCCGGTGGCGCCCTTCGAGGTGGGCCTCATCAATCTCAAGGTCGGCGACAAGGACACCGACCGGGCCTGCGCCGACCTCTATGGCAAGCTCGAGCGCGCCGGCGTCTCCGTGCTCTACGACGACAGCGAGGAGCGGGCCGGCGCCAAGTTCGCCACCATGGACCTGATCGGCCTGCCGTTCCAGCTCATCGTCGGACCCAAGGGGCTCAAGGGCGGCGAGGTGGAGGTCAAGGAGCGCAAGACGGGCGAGCGCATGAGCATCGCGCCCGATGCCGCCGTCAAGCGCCTGAGCGAGCTGGTGAGCGCGCGCCGCGTGCTGGCCTGAGCGCCGCGCCGGCCGCCAACGAGGGGAGGCTAGCCGCCGCATGAGCGCCCAGCCGAACGACACGAGGCCCTTTGCGCCCTTCGAGTGGATGCTGGCGCTGCGCTACCTCAGGGCCCGCCGCCGCGAGGGCTTCATCTCGGTGCTGGCCGGCTTCTCCTTCCTCGGCATCCTGCTCGGCGTCTTCACCCTCATCACCGTCATGGCGGTGATGAACGGCTTCCGCAAGGAGCTGTTCAACAAGATCCTCGGGCTCAACGGCCACATCATCGTCTACAAGGTGGGCGGGGAGGACTTCGACAACTACGAGGAGGCGGCGCGCCGGCTGGTCATGGTGCCGGGGGTGCGGGCCGCCCTCCCCCTGATCGAGGGCCAGGCCATGGCCTCCACCCCGCACCAGGCGCTGGCGGGCTTCGTGCGCGGCATGAACGAGAGCGGGCTCAAGGCCCTGCCGCTGATCTCCGACAACATCCGCTTCGGCACGCTGGACGGCTTCGACCAGCAGGACGGCATCGCCATCGGCACCCGCCTCGCCAACGCCCTGCGCGTCGGCATTGGCGATCCCGTCACCCTGGTGTCGCCGCGCGGCGCGGCGACGCCCTTCGGCACCGCTCCCCGGATCAAGCCCTACAAGGTGGCGGCGATCTTCGAGATGGGCATGTCAGAGTACGACCGCACCATGATCTTCATGCCGCTCGCCGAGGCCCAGCGCTACTTCAACAAGGGCCGCGCGGTCGACGTGCTCGAGATGCTGGTCGACGACCCCGAGAAGGTGTCCGAGCGCATGGCGGCGCTCAAGGAGGCGGGCTTCCCGGGCCTTCACTTCACCGACTGGCGCCAGCGCAACGAGGGCTTCTTCACCGTGCTCGAGGTCGAGCGCAACATGATGTTCATCATCCTGTCGGTGATCGTGGTGGTGGCCGCCTTCAACATCATCTCCGGCCTCATCATGCTGGTGAAGGACAAGGGACGCGAGATCGGCATCCTGCGCACCATGGGCGCCAGCAAGGGCGCCATCATGCGCGTGTTCCTCATCACCGGGGCGAGCATCGGCGTGGTTGGCACGCTGGCGGGCGCCGCGCTCGGCATCCTCTTCTGCTGGCGCATCGACGAGATCCGCCAGTTCGTGGCCTGGCTCACCAACACCAACCTGTTCAACCCCGAGATCTACTACCTCACCAAGCTGCCCGCCGACATCAACGCCCGCACCACCGCGGTGATCGTGATCATGGCCCTGGTGCTGTCGGTGCTCGCCACCCTCTACCCGTCCTGGCGAGCCTCCCGCCTCGACCCGGTCGAGGCCCTGCGCTACGAGTGAGGATCGGGAGCCGACCCGTGCAGGACGCCACCGCCCGCCCGGTCTTGCAGCTGGAGAGCGTCACCCGCGCGTTCCGCCAGGGCGACCGGGAGATTCCCGTGCTCAACGGGGCCGATGCCTACCTGCTTCCCGGCGAGGCGGTGGCCCTGGTCGGCCCCTCGGGTGCCGGCAAGTCCACGCTTCTGCACATCGCCGGCCTGCTCGACACCCCCGACGGCGGGCACGTCATCGTCAACGGGCAGGATTGCGCGCGCCTGAGCGACCTCGAGCGCACCCGGGTGCGGCGCAGCGAGATGGGCTTCGTCTACCAGTTCCACCAGCTGCTGCCGGAGTTCACCGCGCTCGAGAACGTCGCCCTGCCGCAGATGATTCGCGGCATCTCGCGCCGCAAGGCGGAGCGGCGCGCCGGCGAGCTGCTCGCCGCCCTCGGCCTCGGCGAGCGACTCGACCACCTCCCCGCCCAACTCTCCGGCGGCGAGCAGCAGCGCGCAGCCATCGCCCGCGCCCTCGCCAACGAGCCCAAGATCCTGCTCGCCGACGAGCCCACCGGCAACCTCGATCCGGAGATGGCCGCCCACGTCTTCCACGAGCTGCTCGAGCTCATCCGCCACACCGGCGTGGCGGCGCTGATGGCCACCCACAACCTGGCGCTGGCGCGCGCCATGCACCGCGTGCTGCGGCTCGAGCACGGCGTGCTGATCGAGACGAGCCCGGCGTCGGTGGGCTGAGACGGCGGCGCCGCGACGCCTCCACAGTGGCGGGGGTTTTCGGCGCGCGGCCGGGAAAAAACTCTTTACAGCACCCCCCGCAAACCCTATTTCCCCTGCTTGTCACGGCGGCTTCTGCTGGTTCGAGCAGCGCCTGGTCCAACCCGACTGGTGGAGGTCCCATGAGATGGAAAGATTCACGTCTGCGAGCGCACTGATCCGCGCGTGGAAGCCGGATCGGCCCGTCATCGGCCTGCGCCCTCATGCGGCAGGCCGGGCCGCCCGGTGGTTTCTCCGGCACTTTCCCGGTGACGTCGCCTACGCCTACAAGGCCAACAGCTCGGTGTTCCTGCTGGGCGCGCTCTACGGTGCCGGCATCCGCCATTTCGACGTGGCCTCCCTGCCCGAGATCGAGGACGCGGCGACCATCCCCGGCGCGCATCTGCACTTCATGCATCCGGTCAAGCCGCGCAACGCCATCCGGCGCGCGTTCGCCGAGTTCGGCGTGCGCAGCTTCGCCCTCGACAGCGAGGAGGAGCTCAGGAAGATCGCCGAGGAGACCGGCGGCTGCCGGGACCTCACGCTGTGGGTGCGCATCGCCGTGCCGTCGCGCAACAGCAAGATCCCGCTCGAGCGCAAGTTCGGTGTCACCGGCGCCAAGGCCGCCCGCTTGCTGGTCAAGGCGCGCCAGGCGGCGCGCGAGCTCGGCATCACCTTCCACGTCGGCTCGCAGACGGCCACGCCCTCGGCCTTCGCCATGGCGCTGGCCGAGGTGGGCAAGCTGATCGTCAAGGCCGGGGTTGTGCTCGACCGCCTCGACGTGGGCGGGGGCTTTCCCTCCATCTACGACGAGAACGCGCCGGCGCCGCTGTCGGCGTTCGTGGACACCATCGCCCAGGGGGTGGAGCGGCTGCCGATCGGCGACCGCTGCCGGCTCATGTGCGAGCCGGGGCGGGCGCTGGTGGCGGAGGCGGAGTCGCTCATCGTGCGGGTGGACGCGCGCCGCGGCAACGAGCTGTTCATCAACGACGGCAGCTACGGCACGCTGTTCGACGCCGCCCACATGGGCTTCAACTTCCCCGTCCGGCTGGCGGGGCGGCCGGCCGGCGACCCCGCCGGCGAGCTGCTGCCGTTCTCGTTCTGGGGGCCGACCTGCGACACCGTCGACCACATGCCGGGCCCGTTCCGGCTGCCGGCCTGCATCCGGGAGGGCGACTACATCGAGATCGGCAACACCGGCGCCTACGGCCGGGCGATTGCCGGCCGCTTCAACGGCTACGGCGAGTTCGACGAGGCGATCCTGCTCGACCAGCCGATGCTGACCATGTACGGGGAGGCGGAGGAGGCCGGCCGGCGCGAGGCGCGGGAGGCCCAGCAGGTCCAGGCGTGAGCGCCGCCCTCGAGTACGTGCCGGCGGCGCAGGGCTTCCTCGACCCCGAGCGGGCCGGGGCCGACGACCCGGCCGCCGCACGCGCCGTGGTCATCCCGTTCGGGCTCGAGGCCACCGTCAGCTACGGCGGCGGCACCGCCAACGGTCCCGCCGCCATCATCGCCGCCAGCCGCCAGCTCGAGCTCTACGACGACGAGCTCGGCCGCGAGCCCTACCTCGACTTCGGCGTGGCGACGCTGCGCGCGCCCGAGGTCGCCCGGCCGGTGGAAGCGGCCCTCGACCAGATCGAGGGGCTGGTCGAGGCGGTGGCGGGGCAGGGCAGGTTCCCGCTGGTGCTCGGCGGCGAGCACGCGCTCACCCCGGGCGCCCTCCGGCCGCTCGCCCGCCGCCACCCCGGCCTCGCCGTGCTTCAGCTCGACGCCCACGCCGACCTGCGCGAGAGCTATCTCGGCAGCCGCTTCTCGCATGCCGCCGCCATGCGCCGCGTGCTCGACCTTCCGGGGGTGTCGCTGGTGTCGGTCGGCATCCGCGCCGTCTCCGCCGCGGAGGTGGCCTTCTACGAGGCGAGCCGCGACCGCGTCGCCATCCACTGGGCCAGGGACCGGGCCCTCTGGGACCTCGAGGCGATGCTCGCTCCGCTTCGCGGCCGCCCGCTCTACGTCACCCTCGACATCGATGTCCTCGATGCGGCGGCGATGCCAGCGACCGGCACGCCCACCCCCGGCGGCCTCGGCTACGAGCAGGTGCTCGCCGTCCTGCGCCACGCCTGCAGGGTGGCACCCATCGTCGGCGCCGATCTCGTCGAGCTCGCCCCCATCGCCGGCCTCCACGCCTGCGACTACACCGCCGCCGCGCTCGCCTACAAGCTGCTCGCCTACGCCCTCTCGCGCCCGGCCTAGCTTCCGGCGAGCCCGGCCCTAAGGGTCCGTACTCAATTGGGGGATTCTCAGGGAAGGCAAATCATGATTCAAGCTTCCAAAACGATGGAGGCTTGGATGGCGGGGCTTTACTGGCTGAGCGATTGGGAGTGGGCGCGCGTTGAGCCGC
>Ga0209172_10000904_pt1 | contig 72718 bp, 59 predicted proteins | sample LarsenN4metaG_FD_184113 | JGI IMG/M metagenome (GOLD analysis project Ga0209172, IMG submission 184113) | Hot spring sediment bacterial and archeal communities from British Columbia, Canada, to study Microbial Dark Matter (Phase II) - Larsen... ... | reverse complement strand
AAATCCGCTGATCGGCAAGCTGGAGGGACCCCAGGTGGTTACCGACCCGGCGATGTTCCCGAAGGCCTTCAAAGAGGCACCCCAGTTGGCGGAGCTTGCGAAAGCCGGTAAGCTGCCGCCGGTGGCCGAGCGCATCGGTCAAGATCCCCTCGTCCTCAAACCGGTACACGGGATCGGCAAGTACGGCGGCACGTGGCGGCGCGGCTTCACCGGCCCAGCCGACTTCTGGAACGGCTACCGCTGCTGCTCTGGCCCCGATCATCTGTTCTTCTGGGACTATACCGGCGACAAGATCGTCCCCAACATCGCCAAAGGCTACGAATTCGGCGACGGCGGCCGCACCCTGACCGTGCACCTGCGCCGCGGCATGCGGTGGAGCGACGGCCAACCGTTTAGCGCCGACGACTTTGTGTTCTGGTACCAGGACGTCTACGGCAACAAAGAGCTTTTCCCCGTTCCATCCTCGGTCATGATGATCCATGGCCAACCGGGAGAGATCGCCAAAGTCGACACCTACACCGTGATGTTCAGATTCCCCCAGCCATATTATATGCTGCCCGATGTCCTGGCCGGCTCGACACCGCTGGGCGGCCAGACCAACGCCGGCCAACCCGGCATGGGCGGCTATGCGCCAGCGCACTATTTGAAGCAGTTCCATCCCAAGTACGTGTCCAAAGAGGAATTGGACCGCAAGGTCAAGGAGGCCAAGTTCGACAACTGGGTCAATCTCTTCAAATTCAAGACCGATTGGGCCCTCAATCCCGAGCTGCCGGTGGTATCGCCCTGGAAGACCGTCACCCCCATCAACACCCCGACCTGGACCCTGGAGCGCAACCCCTACAGCATTTGGGTGGATACGGCGGGCAATCAGCTGCCCTACATCGATCGCGTCGTCCTCACCCTGGCGGAGAACCTGGAGGTGCTGAATCTGCGCGCTATCGCCGGGGAATACGATCTGCAGGAGCGGCATGTCGACCTTGGCAAGGTGCCGGTCATCCTGGAGAATCAACAACGCGGCGGCTATAAGCTGTACCTGGACCCTGGCGATTACGGCGGCGACATGATCATCAAGTTCAACCTCAGCTACGACGCCGACCCAGAATTGGCCAAATGGTTCAACACCGCCGACTTCCGTCGTGCCCTGGCGCTGGGCATCGACCGTGGCCAGATCAACGAGACCTTCTGGCTGGGGACAGGCACGCCAAGCTCAGTGGTTCCGGCCGATCACAACAAGTACAACCCCGGCCCTGAATACCGTACCCTCTGGGCTACAGACGACCCTCAAAAAGCCAATGCCATGTTGGACAAGCTCGGACTCGAGGAGAAGGATGCCGAGGGCTATCGCCTGCGCACCGACGGCAAGGGCCGGCTGCGCATTGAAATCACCACCTTGGGCGGCCAGTTCCTGCAGTTCACGCAGATCGCTGAGATGATCCGCGAGCAGTGGAAGAAAATCGGCATCGACCTCGCCGTGCAGGAGGTCGAGCGTAGCCTGGCGATCCGCCGTGCCGACGCCAACGAGCAGCAGCTCTGCGCGTGGAACAACGACGGCAGCGAGCACTTGTTCACCTTCCCGGTGCACGTGTTTCCCTACGGCCTCGGTTCGCTGTGCACCTCGGGGCCGCTGTACGGTAAGTGGTTCCAGTCCGCCGGCGCGCAAGGCAAAGAGCCCCCGCCGCGGGTGCAGGAGCTGATGGAAAAGTTCCGCCGGGCCTTCGGCGTGCCCGAGGAGGAACGCATCCAATTGGGCAAAGAGATCTGGAAGCTCGCCGCAGAGGACGTACACATCATCGGCGTCATCGGCATGGGAGCGGCGTCCATGGGCGTGCGCATCGCCAAGGTCAACCTGGGCAATGTGCCGGCGCGACAATACAACAGCCCGGACGGCAAGACGCCGTCGATTTCGCGGCCCGTGACGTTCTTCTTCAAGAATTGATGAACGCATAGTGCTGAGTGCTGAGAATGAATACGGTGCCCTGAGGATCCTTAAGCGAGATGCCTTGACGGCCGTTTTGCCTTTGGCGATCACATTCGGTTCTGTGCATATGACTCAGCACTCAGGACTCAGCACTCAGCACGCCACGCTGTTGAGGGTGGGAGCCTATGCTGACTTATATCGCCCGACGCCTTGTCCTCGCCGTGTTCACGGTGTGGGCCGTCTCCGTCCTGGCCTTCGCCATCATCCAATTGCCGCCGGGCGATTACATCACCTCCTATATCGCGCAGATGGCGGCGACGGGCAGCATCGTCAGCGAGCAGGAGGCCGAGAACCTGCGCATTCAGTATGGCCTGGACCGCCCCATCTATGTGCAGTATTACAAATGGATGGTGATGATCGCCCAGGGCAACTTCGGCATGTCCATGGAATGGCGCCGGCCTGTAGGAGAGGTCATCGGCGACCGTTTGTGGCTAACCATGGTCGTCTCCTTTGCGGCGCTGCTGCTGACCTGGACACTTGCCTTGCCGATCGGCATCTACTCCGCCGTGCGGCAATATTCCCTCGGGGATTACCTCTTCACCTTCATCGGCTTCCTCGGCTTGGCGGTGCCCAATTTCCTGCTGGCCTTGGTCATTCTGTATCTGGGATTCGTGTTCTTCGACGCCAACATCGGCGGCCTGTTCTCGCTGGAATACCAGGATGCGCCATGGAGCTGGGCGAAAGTGTGGGATCTGCTCAAGCATCTGCCTATTCCAGCGCTCATCTTGGGGTTGGCCGGTACGGCGCAGCAAATTCGCATCATGCGCGCCAACCTGCTCGATGAGCTACGGAAGCCCTATGTGGTGACCGCGCGCGCCAAGGGGCTTCCTGAAGCCAAGGTCATCCTCAAATACCCCGTGCGGGTGGCGCTCAATCCGTTCGCCAGCACCATCGGCTACCTGTTTCCCTACATCGTCTCCGGCAGCATCATCGTGTCGCTGGTGCTGAGCTTGCCGACGGTGGGGCCGCTGTTGCTCAAAGCGCTTATCGCCCAGGATATGTTCCTAGCCGGGACGATCGTGCTCATGCTGGGGGTGATGACGGTCATTGGGACGCTGATTTCGGATATCATTCTGGTGTGGATCGATCCGCGCATTCGGCTGGAGGACACGTGATGGCTGAAGCGCAGCTGTCGCTGGACCCTTCCGCCAGCCAAGCCACACAGGGCAGACGCCCGACGACCGCCGACGAACGCATCTTCGTGGCTTCGCAGTGGCAATTGATGTGGTGGCGCTTTCGCAAGCATAAATTGGCCATGGTCAGCGGCGCCATCATCATCGGCTTCTACCTCGTGGCGCTAGGGGCGGACTTCCTGGCCTATGCCGATCCGAACGTCTCGGAAGCGCAGCGCTCATTGATGCCGCCGCAGCCCATCTACTTGTTCGACGGCTGGCGCTTCAGCCCGCATGTCTACGCCGTCAGGGGACGACGCGACCCGATGACCTTCAAACGCGTCTATCAGGCCGACCCCAGCCAAAAAATCCCCATTCGGTTTTTTGCACGGGGTTTTGAGTATAATTTCTTGGGGCTGATCCCGACCAGTGTGCATCTCATCGGGGTCGACGCGGGACATCGAGCCGAGAATACCATCTTTCTCCTCGGCACTGACGTGCAGGGCCGCGATCAGTGGTCGCGTCTGGTCTATGCCACGCGTATCTCGATGACCATCGGTTTGGTGGGCGTCGCCCTGAGCCTGTTCCTGGGGGTGCTGCTGGGCGGCGTTTCAGGGCTGTACGGAGGGTTCGCGGATACGCTGATCCAGCGGCTCATCGAAATCCTGCGCTCGATCCCGACCATTCCGCTGTGGATGGGATTAGCGGCGGCCCTGCCGCGCGAATGGTCGATTCTACAGATCTACTTCGCCATTACGATCATCATCTCCCTGTTAGGCTGGACGGAGCTGGCGCGTGTGGTGCGCGGCCGCTTCCTCGCCCTGCGTGAGGAAGATTTTGTGGTGTCGGCCCGCTTAGTGGGCTGCACGCAGATGCGCATCATCTTTGTGCACATGGTGCCGTCGTTCATGAGCCACATCATCGCCGCCACCACCCTGGCGCTGCCGGCGATGATCATCAGCGAGACGGCCCTGAGCTTTCTGGGGCTGGGCTTGCGTCCCCCGGCGATCAGTTGGGGCGTGCTCCTCCAGCAAGCTCAAAACGTGCAAACCGTGGCCATCTCAGCCTGGTTGATGCTGCCAGCGCTGCCGGTCATCGTCGCCGTCCTGGCCTTCAACTTCCTGGGCGACGGACTGCGCGATGCGGCGGACCCCTATGGGCATTAGCGGTCTGGACGCAGCCATGGGCCACATGCCCCGGTAGCTCGCTCTCGCGCCAGGCAGGGGCTCCAGGGTCAGGCCCCCTCTCCCTCCGGGAGAGGGCTGGGGTGAGGGAAGTCTAAACGCTGCACCGGCTTGGAGCCGCCCTCACCCTGATCCTCTCCCTCCGGGAGAGGGGACGTCATGCCTCCCCTCGTCGCGGCATAAGGGGCTTCACTTGATGCCTAGGCCCCTGCCAGGAGAAGGAGGAGGGCATGTGGGGGAGCGGAAAGTAAGCCATGACAGCGCGCGAACCACCCCTGTTATCAGTCCGTAATCTCAAGACCTACTTCCCCCAGGATGAGGGCACGGTCAAAGCCGTCGACGGCGCCAGCTTCGATCTGTTTCCTGGGCGGACGTTGGGCATCGTAGGGGAAAGCGGCTGCGGCAAAAGCATCACAGCGCGCTCGATCCTGCGCATCATCGATCGCCCGGGTCGGATCGTCGAGGGCACGATTCTGTTTCGACGGCGGAAGGCGCATGACGGAGCCCGCGCGGGTGAGGTCGTCGACCTGGCTCAACTCGACCCCAATGGTCAGGACATGCGCGCTATCCGAGGTGCAGAAATCGCCCTGGTGTTCCAGGAACCGATGTCATCGTTCAGCCCGGTGCACACCGTCGGCGACCAGATCATCGAGGCCATCATGCTGCACCAACAGGTCAGTCGTCGAGAGGCGCGCCACAAGGCGATCGATATGCTCCGCCAGGTAGGCATTCCCCTACCCGAGCAACGCGTCGATCAACTCTCCAATCAGCTCAGTGGCGGCTTACGTCAGCGCGCCATGATCGCCATGGCGTTGTCGTGCCATCCCGCCCTGCTGATCGCCGACGAGCCGACGACGGCGCTGGACGTCACCACGCAAGCGCAGATCCTCGACCTCCTGCGGCGTTTGCAGCGCGAATACGGTATGGCCATCATGCTGATCACGCATGACCTAGGCGTCATCGCGGAGATGGCGGATGAGGTGGTGGTGATGTACCTGGGTCGGGTCGTCGAACACGCCTCCGTGGACGAGATTTTCTATGCGCCCAAACATCCGTATACGCAGGCGCTGTTGCGCTCGATTCCGCGGCTTCGCTCCAAATCCCGTGAGCGACTGGCATCGATCACCGGCAGCGTGCCGCATCCCTATAACCGCCCGGCCGGGTGTCCCTTTCACCCGCGGTGCTCATCCTTTATGCCGGGGATCTGCGATCAGCGCGAACCCACCTTGCAAGAGGTGGGCGAGCAGCATGTGGTGAGCTGTTTTCTGTATTGAGGCGTCTCTGAAGATAGTGCTGAGTGCTGAGGCCTGAAGAATACGTTATGTTGCGTACTCAGAGCTTTATTTCCCCCCTCCCTTCGCTGACTGGGAAGGTACGGGCACTTCAAAGCTCCTTCCCCCAGCGCGGGGGAAGGTCGGGATCGGGGGAGAGGACGGGCTCAGGGCCAGGCAGAGCCACGGAACAGGGCTGATACGGCTCTAGCCTGCCAGACGTTGTTCTGAAAAACCGCTACAGGGATCCAACGTGGCTGGCAGACCTTCAGCAAATGGGCAGGTCATCCTCCAGGTCAGAGATCTCCAAAAACTCTTCCCCATCCGCAAGGGATTTTGGCGGCGCACAGTCGGCCATGTACGGGCCGTGGATGGGGTAAGCTTCGATATTCACGCAGGGGAGACCCTGGGGCTTGTGGGTGAGAGCGGTTGCGGCAAGACCACCACCGCACGTTGCATTCTGCGAGCGATCGAGCCGACCCGCGGGCAGATTCTCTTCCGCACCCAGTCAAGCACGACCGTCGATATGCTGCAGATGCGCCCTGCGGAGCTTCGCGCGTTGCGGCGTGAGATGCAGATGATCTTTCAGGATCCGTTCACCTCGCTCAACCCTCGCATGACGCTGCTCGACATCGTCGGCGAGCCGTTGTTGGTGCATGGCATGAAGAATCGCCGCGAACGCGAAGAACGCGTGGCGGAACTGCTGCGTCTGGTTGGGTTGCGTCCCGAGTACATGCGTCGGTTTCCGCACGCCTTCAGCGGCGGCGAGCGCCAGCGTATCGGCATTGCCCGAGCGCTGGCGCTGCACCCCCGGCTGGTGATCGCCGATGAGCCGGTATCGGCCCTCGACGTCTCAGTGCAGGCGCAGATCCTCAACCTTCTGCTCGATCTGCAAGCCGAGCTTGGCTTGACCTATCTCTTCGTGGCGCATGACTTAAGCGTCGTCAAGCATATCAGCAATCGCGTCGCCGTAATGTATGTCGGCCGCATGGCCGAGTTGGCGACGACCGAGCAGCTCTTCACCACCCCCCAACACCCATACACCGCAGCGCTCTTATCGGCCGTTCCTGAGCCCGACCCACGCCAGCGCTCGCAGCGCGTCGTGCTGCAGGGCGAGGTCGCCAACCCCGCTGATCCTCCCTCTGGCTGTTACTTCCACCCGCGTTGCCCCTATGCCGTCGAAGTCTGCCGGACGCAGACCCCAGCATGGGACGAGGTGGCGCCGGGGCACTTCGTGAGCTGCCATAGAGCTAAGGAGTTGCAGCTCGTTGGTTAACCATACACCTGACGAATTTCCTCCTCGGCCCAGACCAGGGCCTCGTTCGGCCTCCTGCCCGTTACCACCCTGGCGAACCTTGTCTGACGGGTGCCGTACCATCCGTCAGATGCTCTCACGTGAGGGCGATCGCTACCTCCCTGCCCCCACCAGCTCTAAAAGCCCGCGCAGGGGCACTCGTACCCATTCGGGGCGACTGTTGAGTTCGTAACCCAGCTCGTAGACGGCCTTCTCCAAGAGATACACATCCAGCAAGATCTGTAATTCCGCCGGATCATGGGGCAAAAAAGGAGCTTCTTTGGCCACCGCCAGGTAGGTTTTCAAAAAAGCCGCGCTCACCCAGGTATACCAGAAATGGGCCCAGGATTCGAGGGCGCCGAAATCTTCCGGGCGAATGCCAGAGACTTGACCGTACAGCGCCGCATACGAGGCATAGTGAAACGAGCGCAGCATCCCAGCCACATCGCGCAGCGGCGAGCGCTTGATCCGCCGCTCGGTTAAGGGCCGCGCTGGTTCTCCCTCGAAGTCGATGATGACGAAATCCCTGCCGGTATACAGGATCTGTCCAAGATGGTAGTCGCCATGCACGCGGATGCGCATGGTGTTGATCTTGCGCTGTAAGATCGAGCGGTAGCGCCGTCGAATCTCCCCCTCCAGTTCCAGGACGCTTTGCGCCTCCGCCTGCAGGCTCTCAGGAAGATCCCTGAGGCGGTCGCGGAGCAGTTGAAAGACCTGACTGATGTGGCTCTGCAACGATTGATAGATCGAGCGTTGGTAGAGCGTCGAGAAGGGCTCCGGGGCAAAGTCTGGATGCTCGGGCCTTGACGCCAGCGCGATGTGTAACTCGGCGGTACGCTGGCCAAGGAGACGCGCAGACTCTAGGTAGGAGCCGATGAGTTCCCTGGCGAGCATCGGCACATCGTCATCCACAAATCTCAGCAGCGGTTTCGCTTCGCTGACCGGGGCCTGTGTTTCGGGGTGCGCCAACGCACGCTCGAAATAGTGGCTCAGGCTATCCAGGGTATAGCTCCAGGCATCGCCGACGTTGGGGACGAAGCTCTGGAGAATGGCGAGGGTCAGTAACTCCCCCTTCTTGCGCCGATATTGAATGGCACCCACCACCGGAGGAGTGTGGGTGAAGGTCGTCTCCTCAGTCAGAAAGCGCCCGATCTCCAGGTCGGGGTTCACGCCTTCGTCGATTCGCCGGAAAAATTTGAGAATGAACAGCCCGCCGTACACCACTGAGGTATTGCTTTGCTCCGCTTTCATGACAGCGGGTTCCAGCGGCCCTTCGATGGCCTGGTGCAGGCGGCGGAAACCTTTGGTGGGCGAGGCGATGATGTCTCCGCCGGCACCTCGCAATCGGCGATGCCGCAAGATCAGGTCCAACAATAGCGCGGAGAAGCCTTTTTCGTAGAGAGCGTCGTAGAGCAGTCCGGTCTCACCTGCATCCCGGATGCTGCGTTTCACCTGGATATTGGCGAAGAGCGGATGCGGAAAGCTCTCCCGCATGCGGGCTGCCTTCTCGCCGAAGGCGGCAGTGAGCGGGAAGACGTAAAAATCTGGGTCGCCCTCGACATAATCCACCTGGATCAGCGTCACATAGGCCTCTGACTCGTCAAACGGCATGGTGATCGCTTCCAGCAGCTGGGCCGATTTCAAGCGCCTGGCCTTGCCGCCAAACCAGCGGCGGGCCTTGAGATAGGCTGGTAGAATGGCCTCGAGCGCCGTCTTGGCCTCACCCTGGAACAGATTTTCCACCGCTCCGGTCACCTGCAGCGTCGACAAGCGGACTTCCGGAGTCGGCAGCGCGACCTCGGGCACGCGTGGTTGTTCCAGGGCAAACCAGTAAAAGGTGTGCGGACCCAAGGTGACGAAATAGGGCGCGTTGCCAATGACGGGAAATTCGTTGCGGCCGAAAATTTCCACCGGGACCAAGCCCTTAAAGCCCGATAGATCCAACTCCACTCCTTGCACGAAGCGCGACAGATTGGCGAGCACCAGCACGCACTCGTTTTCGTAGCGGCGTACAAAGGCGAGGACTTTGTGGTTGTCCGGATGGAGGAACTCCAGGGTCCCACGTCCGAAGGCCTTGAAACGCTTGCGAATGGCGATCAGTCGCTTCATCCACCAGAGTAGGGAGTGGGGGTTGTTCTGTTGAGCTTCGACGTTGACGGCCTCGTAATGGTATTCGGGATCGATGATGATCGGCAGATACAGTCGTTGCGGATTGGCACGCGAGAAGCCGGCATTGCGGTCGGCACTCCACTGCATGGGCGTGCGCACGCCGTTACGGTCGCCGAGGTAGAAGTTATCCCCCATGCGCAGCTCATCGCCATAGTAGATCACCGGCGTGCCCGGCAACGAGAACAGCAGGGCATTCATCAGCTCGATGCGACGGCGGTCGTTGCCCAACAACGGCGCCAGCCGACGGCGGATGCCCAGGTTGATGCGGGCATGCGGGTCGTGGGCGTAGACCCGGTACATATAGTCGCGCTCTTCATCCGTAACCATCTCCAGCGTCAGCTCATCGTGGTTGCGCAAGAATAAAGCCCACTGACAGGTCTCTGGGATGGCAGGGGTTTGCGTCAAGATGTCGATGATGGGGAAGCGGCTCTCCATACGAATCGCCATGAAGAGACGCGGCATGCTGGGGAAGTGAAACGCCATATGACACTCGTCGCCCTCGCCGAAGTAGGCCACGGCATCTTCAGGCCACTGATTGGCTTCCGCCAGCAGCATGCGGTGTTTGAATTTTTGGTCGACATGCCGGCGCAGCTCTTTCAAGAAGGCATGGGTTTCGGGGAGGTTCTCGCAATTGGTGCCCTCCCGCTCATACAGATAGGGTACGGCGTCGAGCCGTAGCCCATCGACCCCCATGCCGAACCAGAAATCGACGACGTGCAGCATGGTGCGCCGCACCTCAGGATTATCGTAGTTCAGGTCGGGTTGGTGGCCGTAAAAACGGTGCCAATAATAGGCCTTGGCCAGGGGGTCCCAACTCCAGTTTGACGGCTCGAAGTCCTTGAAAATGATGCGGGCCTCTTTGTACTTGTCGGGCGTATCGCTCCACACGTAAAAGTTGCGCCAGCGGCTGCCGAGTTTCGCACGGCGGGCGCGTTGGAACCAGGGATGTTGATCGGAGGTGTGATTGAGCACGAGCTCGGTGATCACCCGAAGGCCGCGCTGATGTGCCTCGCGCAGGAACTCTCTGAAATCGTGCAAGGTGCCATAGGATGGGTGCACACCGGTATAGTCGGAGATGTCGTAGCCATCGTCCTTCAATGGTGACGGGTAAAAGGGCAGGAGCCAGATGGCGGTGACGCCGAGATCCTTCAAATAATCTAACCTCTCTGCCAACCCTTTGAAATCCCCCACCCCATCGCCATCGCTGTCGTAGAACGCACGGGGATGGACCTCGTAGATGATGGCGTCTTTATACCACAGCGGATCGTCTGCGAGTGTATAGGTTTCCCGACCGTGACGCATGCGTAATGGCCCTCACTGGTCACATGTAGTACTCAAAGTCTCGCTCGGTGCGGACTCGGCGTCGTATACGGAAAATGTGTGCGGGAACGATGTGCGGGTCGAGCTCCACATAATTGCGGCGTCCATGCCAGAGATAGCGACTGTCGCTGAGCAGGTCATGGACCTGGTATGGGCCGGCGTCGTCAAGTCCTAGCGTTTCAGCCGCGACCGCCACCCAGCCCGACTGCAGGTGATGCGGATCGAGATTGACGATGACGAGGAGAACATTGGAAAAATCGTCCGTGTGTTTACTGTAACAAATGAGCTGGTCGTTGTCGACGGCATGGAAGCGCAGATTCCAATCCCCGTGCAAAGCTGGATTCTCATGCCGGATGCGGTTCACGCGGGCGATGAAATCCTTCAGGCTGTCGGCACGGTCGAGATCCCAATGCTTGATTTCGTATTTCTCCGAATGGAGATACTCCTCGCTGCCCGGCTCTCTAGGGCGAGCTTCGCACAGCTCAAAGGCTGGCCCGTAAATCCCGTAGCTCGCCCCCAGCGTCGCCGCCAGGACGAGGCGTGCCATAAAGGCTGGTCGTCTCCCCAATTGCAGGTATTCGGTGAGGATATCGGGGGTGTTCGGCCAGAGGTTGGGCCGGAAATACTCGCGTACCTCGGTCTGCGTCAACTCGGTGAAGTACTGGGTGATCTCCGGCTTGGTGTTCCGCCAGGCGAAATAGGTATACGACTGCGTAAAGCCGAGTTTCGCCAGGCGATACATCACCTTGGGGCGCGTAAAGGCTTCGGAGAGGAAGATGACCTCAGGGTACACCTGCTTGACCTCCCGAATCAGCCATTCCCAAAAACGGAAGGGTTTGGTATGCGGGTTATCGACGCGGAAGATATGCACCCCTTGTTCGATCCAGAACAGCACCACGCTCATCAATTCCTGCCACAGCTCCTGCCATTGCTCGGTTTCGAATTCGAGGGGATAGATGTCCTGGTATTTCTTCGGGGGATTCTCGGCATACTGCACCGTATCGTCGGGCCGCCACCGGAACCACTCCGGATGCTCGTTGACATAAGGATGGTCGGGGGAACATTGGAAGGCGATGTCCAACGCCACGTCGATGCCATACTCCTGGGCCTTGGCGACGAAATGCCGAAAATCCTCCAACGTGCCGAGTTGTGGATGGACCGCCTTGTGCCCCCCTTCGGTGGCGCCGATCGCCCAGGGACTGCCCGGATCGTCAGGGGTGGCGGAGGGGGCGTTGTTCGGACCTTTACGGTGCGTGCGGCCGATGGGGTGAATGGGCGGCAAATACAGCACGTCGAAGCCCATGGCCGCGACATAGGGCAGGCGGGCTTCGCAATCCTTGAAGGTACCATGCTGCCCGGGCTTGCTGGCACATGAACGTGGAAACATTTCGTACCAGGCACTGAAACGTGCCTTCTCGCGATCGACAATGACACCAAGCTCTTGCTCGTAGGTGGAGGCGAGCTCTTGGTCTGGGTATTGCCCCATCAGCGCCGCCAACTCAGCGCTTAAAGCCACCTGCACCTGATCGCGGCTGCCCGCCTGGTGCTGGCCCTGCAGGATCAGCGTCCAAGTGCGGAGCTGCTCAGCCGCCACGCCCGTCGCGCGCTTGCACGCCTGCTGGACGAGCTCCGCCCCAATCAAAAGATCGATCGCCACGTCCTGGCCGGCTTCGACTTTTTTGCGCAGATCCCGACGCCACGACGCAAAGCGATCGACCCATGCTTTGACGGTGTAACGATACCGGCCAACCTCCCAGACTGTAAACTCCCCGCACCATCGGTCGTTCACGAGTGGTTGCATGGGCACGGAGATCCACTGGGCATCGCCGTCCCGCCGGTACAGCAGGACACACGAGAGCAGATCATGACCGTCGGTAAAGGCGTCGGCCTCGACGACCACCCGCTCGCCGCGCGCGCGTTTGATGGGGAAGCGGCCGCCATCGATCTGGGGGCGCACACCCTCGATCACCACCCGTTTTCGGCCCACGTCATCCTTCATTGCAGCTCTCTCCTTTGCTTTGACTGTTCGTAGCTGAGTGGGAATCATCGCATTGGAGTAGGCATCGGGGCATTAAGGAAGACAGTGCTGAATGCTGAGGACTGAGCCAAAATCGTTTTTCGCCAAGCCCCCTGAACTTGATGCCTGGATGCCTTTCTTTGCACGCTTCCAATCAGTCTTATCGATGGTGGGGGGAATGTCAAATGGGCCGACAGAGGCGGAGACCATCGAGGAATCTGCGGAAGAGATGCCTACGCATCCATCGTTGAGCCCGCCAACAAAGCGATCGGCAGGCGACGGAGGAGGTCAGAGACCCCCAAGGCTTTGCGCTGTTCTGCGGCGTCAGCACCAATCAGGCTTTCTCCCGTCAGCACATTCGACCAGCGCTGGGGAGCCTCCTCTGGCAGGCACAGCTTGGTGTCTCGCCAGAGCTGCCGCCCCATGGGCGGTTTCCCTGAGGGAGACAGCTTAAAGAGCAGCCGCGGCACGGCGATTAAGGCCCACTGACTGCCGTGTCGTCGTGCAAAAGCGACAAGATGCTCCTGGCGCCGGCCGGAGGCCGCCAGCGGCAGGTAGTCTCCGTGCTGAAAAAGGTTGGGCTGCGATCGTCGGAAATTAAGGGCCTTGTAGGTCAGGTAGAGCTTCAAGCGGCCATCGTCCGGCTGCCCCACTAATTCGCGCACCAGAGCCGTCAAGCCGCGGGCCTCTCGGCGTTTGAGTTCGGCCAACAGCGTGGCCCGTCGCTGGAAATCTACCGGCCGCCGATTGTCTGGATCGACCAGGCTGAAATCCCAGAGTTCGGTGCCCTGATAGAAGTCGGGCACGCCGGGGGCCGTGGCTTTCAGCAGCACCTGCGACAGCGCATTCCACATGCCGATGCGTGCGATCCGAGCTTGGAAGCGTTGGAAATCGGCCAGAAACTGATTGTCAGCGCGGCGCCGTAAGATCGCCTGCACGAAGTCCTGCACCGCCCGATCGTAGGGCTCGTTCGGGTTGACCCAGCTGGTGTGCAGCTTGGCCTCTTTCAGGGCCTTTTCCATGTAGCGCGCGATGCGCTCGGTGAAGCGCTGCTGCGCTTCGTCGTCCATCGGCTCCAGAGGCCAGGCGCCGATGAGCGTTTGATAGAGCAGATATTCTTCATTGGCGTCCGGCACCTCGACCCCCTCAAGCTCGGCGCGCTTGTCACGATTCAACGCCTGCCAGCGCTGAAACGCCTGAATCCATTGAGTCGGCATCTCGGACAGCACGGCGATGCGCACCCGCACATCCTCACCGCGTTTCGTGTCATGGGTTGAGGTGGTCAGCAAGGTGTGGGGCCAGTGAGCCCGGCGTTCGGCCGCATACCGATGGAAATCGTCGACCGATCTGCCAAAGCGTTCGGGGTTGCCCCCCACTTCATTGAGCGAGGCCAGGGGATAAGCCCGGTAAAACGCCGTATCTTCGATGCCCTTGGCCATGACTGGGGCGGTAATTTGCTGAAAGCGCATGACAAACTCCCGCCGCTCCGCTTGTTGCGCCGGGCTCAGCCCTTCGGGGTCGCGTAACAATAAGACCTCCGCGAGAAACTCGAAGATGGTGACGCTCATCGCCGGATTACGGCGCCTGGCTGTGCGCAGGGCGGTGAAGATGAGGCGGCGGTCTTCTTCGCTGACGAGTCCGGCGTTGGCCCGGATGTAGGAACGGTAGACGGGAAAGCAGGCGATGACCTCGCTGAGCGCTTCCTGCAGGCTGAACAGGGTGAAATCCCGCGACCAGCGATGCTGTTCCGAGATGCGATCCAGTCGGCGCGCCAAGACGTGCAGCTCGCTCGACATCGAGCCATCCAGGATCAATTTCTTGCTCTCATAGGCGATATCGCCAAAACGGAGCGGACGTCCGGTCACCCGGGCATACAGCTCCGGCAAGCGGGGATGGCTGGCGGGGTCGATGAACAGGCCGTTGACGAGATTCAGGAAATCATAGCCGGTAGTGCCATGCACGGCCCAATCGGGTCGTAACCGCTCTTCGCGCACGAGGATCTTCTCGGCCACGACGTAACATGGACGGTGGCCCGGCCCCTCCGCATGGCCTGAGATCTCACCCGTCAGATCGCTCAGGGCGCGGTCACAGCCCTGCTGCAGGTCGAGGAAGTACTGCACCGGGTCGAACAAGCCATCGGGGTGATCGATGCGCAGGCCCGTCACCCATCCCTTGCTCATCATTCGGAAGACGACGGCGTGCACCGCCTCGAAGACCTCAGGATCCTCGACGCGGATCGCCGCCAGCTCGTTGATGTCGAAAAACCGCCGGTAGTTGATCTCATCGGTGGCCACGCGCCAGTAGGAGAGACGGTAGGCCTGGTGTGCTAGCAAGGCTTCCAGACGGTCGAAACTGCGTGGCTCCCCACGCCGCCCGTTCATCTCTGCGATGGTCTGCTCCAACGCTTCCTGAACGCTGGCGCTGGCCTCGGTCAGCGCCGCCAGGCGGCGCTTGGCCACCTCTTTCTCCCGTTGGCGGACGCGGATCTGCTCGGGGTCGGTCTCCGTGCGCGGCGGCAGGTTTTTCAGCGCCGTGATGATGCTTTCGAGTTCGAGCAAGTGCGGGTCTTCACCGCCAAGCACCTGGCGCACGCGCTCGCAGGCGGGATCGAGAATCGCCGTCGACGAGCGCGGGGCGACGGGAAATCGCCGGTCGTAATAGGCGATGAGAAAAGCCCCCGCCTCATACAGCAAGCGAATCTCGCCGTTCTCCAGCACGCGGCCGTACTGGTCGCCGAGAATGGGCAGCAGCACCTTATTGGCCAAATCCGGCTTGGGTGGCGCCCAGTCTATATCGAAGTATTTGGCGTAGGGAGAACTGGGGCCGTTCTCCAATACGTCCCACCACCAGCGGTTCGACTCATCGCCGATGCCCATGTGATTCGGCACGACATCGATGACGAGCCCCATGCCGTATCGCGCCAGCGCGCCGGCGAGTTCCGCCAGGTCCTCCTCGCTGCCGATGTCGGGGTTGATGGCGGAGTGGTCGGTGACGTCATAGCCGTGCGGACTGCCTCGGCGTGCCTTTAAAAAGGGCGACAAGTAGAGGTCGGTAATGCCAAGGTCATGAAAGTACGGCACCAGGGGCAGAAGGTCGGCAAAGCGTAGATTGCGGTTGAGCTGCAGCCGGTAAGTCGCCAAGGGGATGCGCCAGGTTGCCATTTATTCGACCTTGATCATCAAGGCATCGCCGAGGGCGGTGAAGTGGTCCAGCCAGGTCTGCGCCTCAGCATCCCCCTGGTCCGCGCGGTCGAGCATATCGGGATAGACACGCTGCAGCACGCTGTAAAAGACGTTTTGCAGCTGCCACAGGTTGAGTTCGAACGGTAGCGACTGCACGAGGCCGGTTGCGCTTTCGATGTCGGTGAGCGTGGAAAGATCGCTGGGGTCGGTGGCGAGTCGTCCGCTCAGGCGTTCGAGTGTGCGCTGAAGCGTGTATCCCAGGCCGGCGACATCGAGGTCCACCCCCCAACGACGCACAGCGTCAAGCCGCGCACGGATGCGGTCGAGATCGAGCGTCTCGGCCTCGAAGGCGCGGCGCAGATCGATGTTCAGAATAAAGGTCGCCGCCATCTGGAACGCCTTCGGCAAGGGCACGCTGAGATCCGTCAAGGGTGTGCTCAGATCGGAGAGAAAATACATCAGTGGTAGATGGCGTTCGTAGATCTGGCGATACATGGCTTCCGCTTCGGCCAGCGACGATTCGAGCAAGCGATTAACGATCTTGCGCTGTTCATCGCGGAAGAGCGACTTCAAGGAGTAGGTGGACTCGCCAAAATGTTTGTCCAGCAGGCGAATGACTTCGGGCAAGTCGGCCTTGGCGAAGGCCGCCGATAGGTCTTCGGCGACCTCGCGGTAGGCTTCCTCGCCTTGGAAGCGCCGGACCCCGCCATTGACGTTGTGGTCGCCGAAGTGCAGGACGCCGAAGCTGAAAGGAGCCGCTTCTCGGGTGACCTCCGAGGTCAGCTTTACCCGGCCGATGACGAGCTTAGCGCGGCCGGCATCGACGCTCCGGTAGTCCTCACACTCAGCCGTGTAGCAAAACAGCGTCGCGCGCTCTGGGTAAGCTTCGAACACCGAGCTCACGGCGTAATGCGCGGCGATCTTCTCCCAATCGACCATCGCCGGCTTGACGAACTTTTCATAGATCCGGCGGCCGTCGCGATGTTCGGGGATGTTGCTCTGCGCTCGCGCCAGCAGCTCGAGAAACTTGGCTTCGATGGCATTGCCGAACAAATCCTGCGCCAACTGCAAGGCCCGTCCGGCATACTGCAATACCTGTACGGTTTCGATCCCCGACAACTCATCGAAAAACCATCCGCAACTGGTATACATCAGCATCGCGTGGCGTTGCAGTTCCATCAGCTTCAGCGCGGTCACCTGGGCCTGTGCATCGAGCGCCGCAATGGCGTGCTTGGCCAGAAAGTGCTCGATTGTCACCGGCGAGCGATCGAGGATGACGGCGATATAGTCATTGCGCGCCGCCCATGGGTCGCGCAACAACTGCCGCGTGCGGTCCTCAAAGGGCTGGGCCAGCGTATCGCGCAGCCAATCCAGGGCCTCGCGCAAAGGGGCACGCCAGTCTTGTCGCCATGCTGGATGCCTGCCGGAGTGACATCCACAGTGGCTGCGCCAACGCTCCACACCGTGGGCACAGCTCCAGGAGGTGTTCTCCACGATCTCCACCAGATGGCTCGGGCGATGTTTTTCGAGAAATTCCCCGTAGTTGGTGAGCCGCGCCAGGTTGTTCGCCTCGATATACCGCAGAGCATAGGCCAAGGCCATATCGCCATGGCGGTGATGGTGGCCATAGGTTTCGCCATCGGTGGCGATATGGACCAATTGATGAGGCCAGGTGCGCGCTTCGGAGAAACCGCTGAGCAACCGCTGCGCGAAGTGTTCGCCGTTCCCCAACAAGCCCTCGAAGGCCACGGCGCGGGAGATCGGTCCATCGTAGAAAAACACCACGATGCGTCGCCCCGACGGCAAGCGTTGAATGTAGGGCATGGTCGGGTCGATGCGGCCGCCGCTGACGTCGCGCCAATGCCGGCCGCCGATCGGGCGTACACGACTGGCCTGATATGGCGATAGCACCGTGAACTGAATGCCCAGCTCGGTCATGAGCTCGAGCGACTCCAGATCCACCGCCGTCTCCGGCAGCCACATACCGGCCGGCTCGCGCCCGAAGCGCTGGTGAAAATCCTGGATGCCCCAGTAGATTTGGGTATACTTATCGCGCCGGTTCGCCAGGGGCAGGATCATATGGGTATAGGGCTGGGCTATGGCCGAACCGTGGCCGGAAAACATGCGCCGGCTTTCCCGATCGGCATCGATAATGACGCGATACACTTCCGGCGCCTTCTGCGCCATCCAGGCCAGGAGCGTCGGCCCGATATTGAAACTGATATGGGCGTAGTTGTTGATGATCTGCACGATGTGGCGGCCGTCGTCGAGGATGCGCGCAGCGCCATTCGCGGCATAACACTCGGCCGTAATGCGCTCATTCCAGTCATGGTAGGGATAGGCGGAGTCCTGGAGTTCGATGGTCTCAAGCCAGGGGTTCTCACGCGGCGGCTGGTAAAAATGGCCATGGATACAGATGTAGCGTTCCATCGCGCTCCTCTAACCGAGCAACCTGGACGAGGCGTCAGGAGGGATCACCGGCGAGGAAGCGGGTCGTGCCTTCGTCCCTTCGCAAGCGCAACAGGGCCAAGGACCGCCCCTCGAGGATGTACTGCCCACCCCCACGCATTGGCCGTAGACGTCGGCGGCTGACGCCCTCGTGCGTGTTTAACACCTGCTCCCACCGTACCTTTGGGCGATGCGCCGGTAATACGAAGGGGATAGGTTCATGGTGAGCGTTCAGCAAGATGAGTAAGGTATCATCGACGATGCGATTGCCACGCTCGTCGCGCTCATCGATGGCATCGCCCGCCAAGCGCAAGCCAAGGCCGCGGAGGTCAGGGTTATTCCAATCCTCGTCGGCCATCTCCTTGCCGTCGGGTCGAAACCAAGAGAGGTCTTTCACTTCAGAGCCGCGGATGTTCCGTCCCTGGAAGAATTGGCGGCGTCGGAGCACGGGATGTTGGTGGAAGAGCTGAATTAAAGTCCGAGTGAACTCCAGGAGCTCGCGCTTCGGGCGATCCAGCTGCCAATCCACCCACGACAGCTCGTTATCTTGGCAGTAGGCGTTGTTGTTGCCCTTTTGGGTGCGGGCGATCTCGTCGCCGGCCAGCAGCATGGGCACCCCCTGCGACAACAGCAACGTCGCCAGGAAATTACGTTGCTGGCGCGCCCGTAGTGCCAGGATATGAGGATCGTCGGTCGGCCCCTCCGCGCCGCAATTCCAACTCAAATTCTCGTCGTGGCCGTCGCGGTTGTCCTCGCCGTTAGCCTCGTTGTGCTTGTGATTGTAGCTCACCAAGTCGTGCAACGTAAAGCCATCGTGGGCGGTGACGAAGTTGATGCTGGCGTACGGTCGCCGACCGCTGCGGCCGTAGAGATCGCTCGACCCGGTCAGACGATAGGCCAGGGCTCCGACCTGCCCGGCATCGCCCCGCCAGAAGCGCCGCATCGTATCGCGATATTCGCCGTTCCATTCGGCCCACAGCACGGGGAAGTTGCCCACCTGATAGCCGCCTTCGCCTAAGTCCCAGGGCTCGGCGATCAATTTGACCTGAGAGATCACCGGATCTTGGTGGATGATGTCGAAGAAGGCGCCCAGGCGATCGACATCGTGCAACTCACGGGCCAGGGCCGAAGCGAGGTCGAAGCGAAAGCCATCGACATGCATCTCCAGCACCCAGTAGCGGAGGCTGTCCATGATGAGCTGCAAGGTCCGGGGATGGGTCATATCGAGGGTGTTGCCGGTCCCAGTGTAGTCCATGTAATAACGCCGATCGTCCGCCACCAGTCGATAATACGCTGCGTTATCGATGCCGCGGAAACACAGCGTCGGACCCAGGTGGTTGCCCTCGCCTGTATGGTTATAGACGACGTCGAGAATTACCTCGATGCCCTCACGGTGCAGGGTCCTGACCAAGGTCTTGAACTCGGCTACCTGCTCGCCCAAGACGCCAGAGCAAGCGTAACGGGCGTCGGGCGCGAAGAAGCCGATGGAGTTGTAGCCCCAATAATTGGTCAGCCCGCGGTCGACCAAATGACGATCGGCCACAAATTGATGCACCGGCAGCAACTCGACGGCGGTGATGCCAAGGTCGTGCAGGTAGTCGATGACCGCCGGGCAAGTGAGCGCCGCATAGGTTCCCCGTAGCTCGGGTGGCACCCTCGGGTGGCGGGCGGTGAAGCCTTTGACGTGCAACTCGTATATGATGGTTTGATGCCAGGGAATGCGGGGGGCGCTATCATTGCCCCAACTGAATGCGGGGTCCACGACCACGCACTTCGGCAGATTGCCAGCGCTGTCGCGCTCATCGCGAGCAAGGTCAGCATCCGGGTGGCCGATGGGGTAGCCGAATAGGGCATCGCTCCAGCGAATCGTCCCGGCGATGGCTTTGGCATAGGGATCGAGCAACAGCTTGGCGGGGTTAAAGCGATGCCCTGCCGTCGGTTCATAGGGACCATGCACGCGGTACCCATAGCACTGCCCCGGACGCGCGTGTGGGAGATAGATATGCCAGACCTGATCGGTTTGCTCAGTCATCGCGATCCGTGCGGCTTCGCTTTTGTCCTCCGGGCCATCGAACAGACACAGCTCGACGCCTGTGGCATGCTCGGAAAACAGCGCGAAGTTGACCCCTGCCCCGTCCCAGGTGGCCCCCAAGGGATATGGCTGGCCCGGCCACACGTTCATGCGGTCCTCAACTGGCATCTCACCTCCTTGGCCCGATCTAACCAGGCTCCTGTGCCGAATTAGAACAGATGGCATGGCAGTGTACGGTATGCAGCCAGCATACTGGCTGCCCGTGCAGCCTGCCCGCGCGGAGGCCGGAGGGAGCATGACAGCCCCAGGGGTCATGCCGCCACTCCGGGAATCCAGTAGGTGTCCACACCATGGCAAACCGCTCTAGGTCGGCACATCGTTTCGCCGTAAACGAGTGGCACGGGAGACAGCGCTTCAGCTCCGTACTTACTGGCCCGGAACTCCCGCCGCTCCCGCGCGGACTATAGCGTTTGCGATCTTGAGTGTCAAGAGGGGGTAGGCGCCTCAGATCGGCAGCGCGCCCGCAAATCGCGCCTCAGCTTATCGTTTCCTGCCAAGCGGTGATAGCCACGCGTGGTATTATAGCTGATTTGTAGGCGGTGGTAGTGGCCGAGAGCCCAGCACCCAGGCGTGGTCCACCGCTATCCCCACGTGTGGGTGAGGGGCATGATCGATCTTTCTGCCGTAAGATGGGCCGCAAAACTTCCTGAAGCGGGAACGGCGGGAGCGAGCCGCCTCATCTCGATGTTCTTGGCGATTCGTTTTGTGAGAGCGTTGAGGAGGCTCCCCCATCTGGAGACCGTCGCCTTGCGGCAACAGGAGGTCCTTTACGAGGCTGACCGGCCGATTTCATACATCCATTTCCCCCGCAGTGGCGTCGTCTCACTGCTCATCAACCTGCCTGGGCGGCATGGTGGAAGTCGCGATGGTCGGCCGTGAGGGCATGCTGGGTGTTCTCGCCTTCCTTGGAGCCGGCTAACCACGCACCACTGCGGAGTCGACCATCTCAGGCGAGGTCGATCGCCTCCCCGCCTCGCTGCTATGGGAGAGCGCTCGCCATAGTGAGTCTGTGTACAGTCTGTTGCTACGGCACACCGAGGCTGTCTTCGCCCAGATGGCCCTGGTCGCGGCCTGTGACCGCCTGCACGCAATCCCGGAGCGCTGTGCCCGCTGGCTCCTCATGGCCGACGATCGCATGGCCTCGCAGCCGTTTTACCTCACCCAGCAGTTCTTCGCTCGACTCCAGGGGGTCCTCCGCGCCACGGTGAATAAGGCGTTTCGTGCGTTTCAAACCCGAGGGCTGATCCGGTACCGGCGCGGCCGGATGACGATCGTCGACCGTCCAGGCCTGGAGGCCACCGCCTGCGAGTATTATAAGATCATTCGCAGTGATTATGAGCGCTTGCTCGGCTGATGCGGCGGCGTGAGAGCTTCAACGCCGACAAACACCCAATGGTTTGGCATCATGGCTAGCCCTCTCATCCATCCAGGCGGTGTGGCGTGTCGACACGGGCGTCTGCTGCCACGCTCATATGCAGGCCATGTCGACAGGAGTGGAGGGGAGGGTGGCGCATCTGGCAGTGGTGCAAGAGAAAAACCTCCGCTTTTAGCGGCATACATTGGCCAGTTATGCCGGGAACGCGTCTTAGGAATGACGTAGTCCTCACCCGCCGGCTCCACTGTGTGACACCACACTCTCGCCGATACCGGCATAGGCTCACTCCGGCTCAGCCGCTGGGCCGACAGGGTCGCCTGCCACCGCGGTCACCTCGACAAGCGCTTTGACCAACAACACATGCGGCAGTATATTCTCCCAGACACGGTGATGAAGCCAGTCGCTGTCACAACCATAGTGAAACCGGTGCCGCGCCGCTGACTGAGGTCGGGCTGTGGTGGCGGCACCTTATGTAACGAGAGTTTAAGGGAGCTCTTGCTTTGCGTGAAGATCAGCGCAAGGAGACCTACAGATGGATGTGTTAACAAAGGATGCACTGAAAACCCTCATGCAGCGTGTAGAGAAATGGTGTGTTTCACTGTACATGCCCGCCCATCGCACGATGCCGGAGACGCTCCAAGATCCTATTCGCTTTAGGAATCTGCTGCGACAGGCCGAGGAGCGCCTCGTGGCCAACGGTCTGCGCGCCGCCAATGCCAGGCAACTATTGGCCCCAGCCGAAACCCTTCTCGACAACTATCGTTTCTGGCAGCACCAGAGTGACGGGCTGGCCACCTTTCTGGCACCGGATGCATCACATTACTATCGCCTGCCCCTCCGCTTTGAAGAGTTGGTGGTGGTGACTGAGCGCTTTCACCTCAAACCTTTACTGCCGTTGCTCATCGGAGATCGCCCCTTTTATGTCCTGGCCCTCAGCCAAAACGCCGTCCGTCTGCTGCAATGCACGCGGCATCACGTCAGCGAAGTCGACTTGGAAAACGTCCCCACAAGCCTGGATGAGGCGCTCAAATACGATGATCCCGAACGGCAACTGCAATTTCACACCGGCACACCGCCCGGCACGGGCCGACGCCCTGCCATGTTTCACGGCCATGGGGTGGGTATCGATGACAGCAAAGACAACATCTTGCGCTATTGCCGACAGCTTGATGCCGGCTTGCGCACGCTGTTGCGGGGTGAACAGGCTCCCTTGGTGTTGGCGGCCGTGGATTACCTGATGCCCATTTACCGGGAGGCCAATACCTATGGCCATCTCCTGAATGACGGTGTGTCGGGCAACCCTGAAGGGCTCGCCGCCGAGGAATTGCAAGCGCAGGCCTGGCAAGTCGTCGAGCGGCATTTCCGTCAGGCACAGGAGGACGCCGTCAGTCGGTATCACCGCTTAGCGGGGACCGGACGCACTGCCATCGATATCCGCGAAGTCCTGCCGGCTGCGGCGCACGGACGGGTCGAGTGCCTGTTCGTCGCCGTCGGCATCCAGCAATGGGGGACGTACGACCGCAACAGCGAGGCCCTGCAGGTCCATCAGGAGCCGCAACCCGGCGATGAGGATCTCCTCGATCTCGCCGCCATGCTGACGATCGCCAACGGTGGCTCGGTTTACGCCGTCAAACCCGCCGATGTCCCTGGAAAAGCACCGCTGGCCGCGATCTATCGTTATTGATCCGCCGCCGACAAGGCGAGGGCTTGCATCCCGTATAGGCGCTGGACGACCTGTCAGGGGCGTGAGAGAGGCCATCGCCCTCAGGCGGTCTCCGCGCGCGGCAGAATGCCTAGGAGTTTCCCATCTGCAGTCGTGATCACGACGCTATCGAGGTTGCGTTCCTTGAGGTAATGCTGCATTTCCTCCAAGGGGACATCCGGGCGAAACGTGCTGGGCCCGGGGTCCATCACCTCTTCGACGACCGTGGCGGGTTCCGCTGCAAGGGCCTTGCTGCGCAGCATGCCGAGGACGATGTCGGCGTCATTGACCACGATGCAGCGATCCCAGCCAGTGGCGCGGAGGCGGGATACCACGTCGCCGAGGCGCTCGGTCAGCCGACACGTGGGGACATCCCGACGCACGCGATCGCCGACGCGTAGCAGTTGGGCCTGTGTACCCTCGCCTGGCAACCCACTGGCAAACCAATCGACCTTGCCCGCGACGTAGTCGTAGACCTCGGTGAATCCCAGGCTCTCGAGCCGCCACGCGGCTCGCGGGCTGAGGTCTCAACGGGCATCATAACAGTAGACGATCACCGGGCGGTCCCGACGCAGCTGGGCCGCCGTCTCTCTGGTCAGCTCGGTCAACGGCAAATGCAGCGCGCCCGGCAAATGTTGCGCTTCATATTCCCTGGCTGGTAGCACCTCCACGAGCTGGGCCCCGGCTTCGGCGATCAACCGTTGCACTTCATCTCGAAAGATGTTACGTGGCATCACTCTCCCTCCTACCTTTGCCGCCTTGACGGACACTCTGTGTCAGTCGAACGATGCGGCCATCCACTGGCCAACTGCTCGGCCTTAGCCGATGTGAACCATTACTGCCAGGTGTCTGGAGGTTCCGGCCCATGCGATCCTGCCGGGTATTCCAGGAGGGGCACTTTGTTCTCCGCCCACAACGCGGAAATGGGTTCGATGATCTGCCAGGACTCCTCCGCCTCGTCGTCTCGGATGAACAACGTGGGATCACCGTCCAGCACGTCCAGCAACAACCGTCCATAGGCGGGTGGGCTCTGAGGGGCCAACGTCATGTCGAGTTCCATCCACTCCAGGGTAAACGGATCGCCCGGGCCGTTGATATTCACCCCCAGCGATACGCGATCGGGATCGAGCTGCAAGCGCAGGACATTCGGCTGCGGATCCGGATGCGGTCCGAAGGCGAGGTAGGGAACCGGTTTGAAGTGGATGGCGATCTCTCGACGGTCGCGGCCCAAAGCCTTGCCCGAACGGAGGAAGAACGGCACGCCCGCCCACCGCCAGTTGTCGATCAACAGCCTCACCTGAGCAAAAGTCTCGGTGCCACGCTGGGGATCGACGCCCTGTTCGTCCACATAGGCCGGAGTCACCCGATCGCCGATGCGACCGGCGCCGTAACGGCCGCGTACCGTCCCACTCATGATTTCCGCCGGTGAGAGGCGACGGACGGCTCGCAGGACATCGACCTTGCGATCACGGAAGTCGCGTTCGTGGAGGGTCCGCGGCGGTTCCATGCCGACCAGACAGAGCAGCTGCAGGAGGTGGTTCTGGAGCATGTCTTTGAGGGCGCCCGCCGTATCATAGTAGGTGGCTCGCCCCTCAAGGGCCAGGGTTTCATCCCAGATGATCTCGACCCTCTGGATGTGATGGCTATTCCAGAGGGGCTCAAACACCCGATTGGCAAAGCGGATGCCCAGCACGTTCTGCACGGTCTGTTTGCCGAGAAAGTGGTCGATGCGGAACACGGCATGTTCGGGGAACTTTTGGTGCAGCAGCTGATTCAGCGCCCGAGCCGCGGCGAGGTTCGCGCCGAAGGGCTTTTCAATGACGATCCGGCACTCCTCTGGGAGACCTATGGCGGCAAGCGCCTCAATGGTGGGCGCGAACATCGAGGGGGGAAGCGCCAGGTAGGCAACCAAGGGTCCTCCAGATGGATCGATGGCGCGGGCCACCTGAGACGAGTCAGTGACGTCGGCCTGCCGATACGTCAACTTGGCGGTGACAGCCTGACGGGATCTGAGGGTGACGTCCGCGCTCTGCCGCTGCAGGTGGACAGCGATGTGGCGGCGGAAGGTTTCCGTGTCCCAGGCCTCACGCGCCACCCCAAGGATCTGCAGCTCCTCCGGCAGGCACCCAGTAGCGTCGAGTTGCACCAGGGCGGGCAACAGATACCGTGAGGTCAGATCGCCCGAAGCCCCGAAAATGACGACACGTCGGATCATGTGGCCTTCCCCTTGGTGAGGCGTGCCAGATTGATGCCGCTGGAAATCAGGCCCACATGGCTGAACGCTTGCGGATAATTGCCCAGAAAGGCGCCGCTGCCGGGATCGATCTGCTCGGGGAGGAGCCCCAAGGGGTTCGCCCTGGCACACAAGGCGTCGAAGAGGTCCATGGCCTCGCCAAGCCGCCCTTGTTGGGCCAGGTTATCCACCAGCCAGAAACTGCACAGCAAGAATGCCCCTTCGTGACCAGGCAGTCCATCGGGCGACTCGTCGGGAAGATAGCGATACAATAGACCATGGCCGGCGCTCAGACGCTCCCTGATGGCGGCGGTGGTGGCGATCATCTGCGGATGGTCGGCGGCAATGACCCGCCGCAGGGGCAAGGCGAGTAGACTGGCATCAAGCCCATCCCCGCCGAGATGCTCGGTGAGGGCATTAGCTTCGGCATCCCAAGCCTCTTTGAGGATGGCCTGCCGGATGCGCTCAGCCTCGGCCCGCCAGCCTTCGGCGTCGCCGGGAAGACCGAAGCGTTCGGCCAGACGCGCGCCGCGATCGAGGGCGACCTGGCACAGGGCTGCGGAGTAAGTAAACGGCCGCCCCGGCGTGCGGACTTCCCAGATCCCTTGATCGGGACGCCGCCACTCCAGACGAGCGGCCTCGATGAGCCCCTGCAATCGCCCCCACAAGGTCGCGTCGATCTCGCCACCATGCGTCGCCCACTGGTATGCGCAGTCAAGGATCTCGCCGTAGACATCGTGCTGTACCTGCTCAGCCGCGCCATTGCCCCAGCGTACGGGGGTCGAGCGACGATAGCCCTCGAAGTCCGGGTCTTGGCGTTCGGGCGGGGGCTGTTGGCCATCCAGATCGTAGAGCACCATGGGGCGTCCCCCCCGCTCCACCGCATCCAGGACCCACCCCAGGAAGCTCCCCGCCTCCTGAAAAAGGCCGATGCGGCGCAGGGCATACACCGAGAACGCCGCATCCCGAATCCAGGCGTATCGGTAATCCCAGTTGCGCCGCCCGCCGATAGCCTCTGGCAGCGACGAGGTCGGGGCTGCCACCATGGCCCCCGTGGGGAGATAGTCCAACAGCTTCAAGGTGATGGCGGAACGGCGCACTAACGGCGCCTGTGGCCCTTCGTACTCGAACTGGCGGAGCCAGCGATGCCAGGCATCGAGGCTGGCCTGTAGCACTTCCTCCGGCGCCACGGGGTGATGGCGGTGGGCACCGCCGCCCCACCGCAGAATCAAATGGAGATGATCCCCGGCAGCGAGCTTGCACGCGGTCCGCAGGCCGTCGAGCGGAGCGGTCGAGAACAGCCAGAGATCGAGATCAGGGCGCGTGTGGCAGCGGACTTGAAAGCCTCCAGCATGGCGTTCAGCATGTGCGCCGCCGCCGGGCTCCACCCCAATGCGGAGGCGCACTCGGCCTTGCAGTACACGGACCGAGCGCAGCAACTCGGCGCGTCCCGCCGCGGCATCCTCGCCTAAATCAGCGCCTGACCGCAGGGTTAACGTATCGGTCACCCGAACCAAACCCGAGCGGCTGCGCAATTCGGTGATCAGCACGCCGCTATCCGGTTCATAAAATTGCCTGGCCTCCACCGGCTCTTCAGGCGTCACGGTAAACGCTCCACCTCGCTCGGCATCGAGCAGACAACCGAACAACGGCGCGGAGTCGAAGCGCGGCACACATAGCCAGGCGACCGTCCCGTCGCGACCGACGAGCGCCGCCGTGGTGCCGTCGCCGATCAGACCGTAGTCCTCGATAGGGAGATAGCCGTCGATGAAATGCAGCGGTGCAAAGCGTGCCGCCATGCGCAACTCCCTCCCAGATCGCGGGTGCACGTCAGAGTATTGCGTGATAGTGCCAGGACTCGTTTCGTGCCTCCTCCCACCTTGGGAGACGGCCCGGGTGCGGGGAACTCAATGGTCTGCATACGCCCTGCCGCCCTCACCCTGACCCTCTCCCGGCGGGAGAGGGGATCGGCCTAGAGACGGCGGGGCGACAAGGGAACGCACAGCCTTAAACCGCCTCCATGTTGAGATGTGCTGGCGTGCGTTGCGGAGTCTCTGGCGGCGCGGTTCAAGCGAAATTCCCATGGCATGGTCTCTGTGTGTGCTAGCTCAGTCGTCGCTCAGCCGTAGAGCAGCCCAGAAGCTGTGGGAGAATGGTTTGCGCGCGGCCGTTACCTGATCGATTTGGGCCGCCTATCCCAGCCGTTGGGCCTCCCCTTTCGCGACATAACTGCTTTTCGCTCCGATGGGCTTCCTCCTCTCAGAACGAAGGGTTGCGCTGCGAGGGCACTCGTGTCACTGGCCCGGTGTGCCAAGCCGATGGTGCCGTCGCCGGCCGAGAACAGCGCCGATCTCCCGCGGCAACGGGTGCCGTTCCAGCAGTTCCAAAGAGGCTGGCAGGGCAAGCGCGCAATTGGGCCACTCGGTGGTGGTATTGGGGACGTTGGGACGGTCTTCGACGGCCAAGGCGTCCTCCAGCGTCGCCGCCACGACCAGAGATGGCGCCTCGGCCGGCAGTCGGTGGGCGCGCACGATCACCTCACGGATCTCGGCGGTCTCTGGGAGGCCGGTCATGGTTTGCAAGCGAGCTCGGATCTCCTGCAGGCCGGCCTCGTTTGGGTGTAACCCCAAGGCGTGTTGGGTCCGCAGGTCGGCGCCGCTCCACAGGCCAGCGATCATCGGCAGATCGTGAGTGGTCACAGCCGCCAGGGCGAGTTCAGGGTAATGCGACGGCGTTTCGGTCTCGAACCACAACAAGCGATATAATAGAACGTGGTGTGAGGCGAGCTGTTCCGGTACGCCCTTCGCGACGGTGCCGAGGTCCTCCCCCACCACCAGCGCCCCAGCCCGCTGGCTCTCAAGCGCCACAATGGCTAGTAGCTCGTCGGCCGGGTACCGCACATAAGCCCCCTGACTGGTGTCCACCCCCTGGGGAATCCAGAAGAGCCGGAACAGGCCCATGACATGGTCGATGCGCGGCCCCCTGGCACGGCGGAGGCTTGCCCGGAGCGTCTGCCGAAACGGCTCATAGCCGGTGGCGCGGAGCTGGTGGGGCACGAACGGGGGCAACCCCCAGTCCTGACTCAGTGTGTTATATTCCTCCGGCGGTGCGCCGCGGGTCACGTCGAGGGCCAGCACATCCTGCCAAGCCCACGCGTCGGCGCCGTCAGGATCGACTCCGATAGGGAGATCTAGCATCAGCGGCAGTTCAGCAGCGGCCTGTGCTAATTGCACATCGAGGAGCCATTGCAGCCATTGGTGGAAGCGCACCCGCTCGATGCGCTCGGCAGCAAAGCACGCGACTGCTGGGGTGTCCGGACGCCGGTGCTCGACGGGCCAGCGGCGCCATCCGTGGCCGTGATGCTCGGCGAGGGCGCCGCGAAAACGGGCCCACAGGTGCTCAAGGGCGGCCATCTTCGACCGGAAGATGGCATCACGATCGATCCTCCGCTCCTGATTGAGGGCGCGACCAGCGACGGCGAAGTCCTCCAGATCGACGCCGACCTCGGCTGCTCCCGGCACCTCTTCGATACGCAGGTACAGCGGATTGCGGTAGAGCCGGCTGCTCGGACAATATGGGCTCGGTTGCTGGGGCACGATGGGACTCGCGGCGTACAGCGGGTTGACCAAAAGGATGCCGGCGTTCAGCTGGGTGGCGGACCAGCGCGCCAACCGGCGAAGATCGACCAAATCGCCGATGCCCCAGCTTGCAACCGAGCGTAGCGCATACAGGTGTACCGCCCAACCCCAGGTGCGGAGGGCATCGGGGCGGTAACAGCGCCCCGGACTCACGATGAGACGTATCCCGGCGCCGCCGTCGAGTGGGCGGAGTTCGTGGTAGCCGAACGGGAGGTCTGAGGGCAAAGCGGCGTCGACCCTTAGAACGGTCCCGTCTTCGAGCATTAGGTCTGCGGGTCCGGTCAGCGGCAGCGTCTGCCCGGGTCGTACTACCCGTACCCGTGCTTCGGCAGGTCGGATGGCCGTGGATGGATTCACTTTCATCGCTCTGAGGATAGCCTGATGCGTGTCTTGGGGTGTGGCGCGCCATCGCCCTAGGGCATCCTCATACCCCTCCTCAATGCCCCAGCTATCGCTATGCCTGATGCCTCCTCTGCACGCACCATCTCATGCAAGCACATGCCCACAGGCCGGCCGCTGCCGGCGAGGTCATCCGTCGCAGCCTTGGAGGGCAGGCACGAACGATGCTCATCCAGTGGTGTCCTTTTGCGACAGCAAGCCGACGGGAACCCGCGCCAACAACTCGCCCACACGCACCGGCCCTTCATTCATCTCATCCCCGGTAAGAACATTACACCACAGTCCTCCCGGCAATTCGAGCCCCGTTTCGCCGCGATCCCCGCTGAGCTGCATCACCTGGCGTGGCATCACTATTCCCCTCTGAGCCCGGGAGAGGGCGGGGTGAGGGCGAGATAGCGTGAGGGACGCGCACTGACGGGCTTCACCTGCCAGATGTTGATCTGAAAACCGCTGTAGGTCGCATCCTGAAGGATGCGGATCACCATTGCTCGCACGCCCTCTTGGTCGAGCGACTTGGAGTCAGTCCGCGAAGGGTGGACTTTGGCTTCGCGACAGCCCTGCTCCCTATAGGCCTCCATAACGTGCAGATGATTCCATAGTTGCTTTTCGGCGGATCCGAAAAACGTGCGCCATGCCTTGGCTTGATGCCCATGCGTTCGGATAGAGAGGCGCACTGTGTTCTAGAGCAGGGACGAGAGAAGGGAAGCCGCGCCGTCGTGAACGCCAGTGGGGGATGGCGTCTGATCCACGGTCGGGAGAGTTGGAGGGTCAGCAGCGTTGTGCGGACAAAGGATGGAACCATGGCCTGATCCTGCGCTGGCCGCAGCGGTGAGCACCTCGTGGCCGTGGGCTTCGACGCCCCCACGGGCCACCAGCCACGGGCGCCAGCCCAGGCGTTTCATCTCCCCCCATCGTGTCAACGGCCAGGAGCCACCGCTTGTCGTGATGCCAGCGCGCGACTTTGCTGACCACTGTGCGCCCCCGCGCGCGGTGACGAAACGCCGCTACGGCATCTCGCGCCGGCTGGACAAAGGCGTCCGCCGCGAGCCCATTCGGCATCACCAGAGGATCGACCCCCCACTGCCACATCAGGTGCTTCATGTAGCGGCTGACCGTGGTCATGATGGCGGCCTGGGCCAGCCGCCCCCAATCGATGCGGTCGAACGAGTACGTATTAGTGGCGTTCCAGACGATCCTCACCCGGTGCCGAACGTCAGCCTGCCGCAGCCGCCAATCCAAGTGGAGGATGGCGTCGACGGTATGCCACTCCTCAGCCAGGATCACAACCCGCTCCCCCCGCCGAAGCGTGGGCAGCAGCGCTTCCCGACACAGAAAGGGCGGGGCGAGGCGGCGTAATCCAAGCGCTTACCCTCTTCGCCGTCATATACTCCAGCGGGGTGATAGCGGCTGAGCCATTGGCACCAGCGATGCAAACTGAGCTGGTCGTCTTGTTCGTGTCCCGGCCGGTCGGGGTCGCCGATAAACCAGAGGTGTGTATCGAAGCCGGCGTCGGCCAGCGCTTTGGCCAGGCCGGTGATCCGCGTCGCAATACCGCCGGCACGGGCATAGTCGTCTGGACCGTCGAAGGCTAGCAGATGAAAGTGCATGGGGGGATCCTCCAATCAATTCTTGGGAAACACGCCCGAGCCGCCTGGCGTCATGCATCCCTGCCTTGAAGATGCCATGGGGACACACGGAGACACCCGAAAGGTACTCATACGCCCTGATGAAATGGCGCTCTCTCCCTCGTCAAAGAGCTGTGCGTGCCCCTCTCAAGGGTGGTCAAGGCACAGCAGCGGCTTGCTCAGGCAGTGAGAATTCGATCCCGCTGGTGTCACTGCGGGCCTATAGAGGGGCTACCGGAGCCGCGACATGGCGTGATGGTCAATCCGCGAGCTGGTGGCGTAGGGCGTTGCGATTGAGGACGGCTGTGGTCTGCAGGGGGAACTTTCGCAAGGTCCAGGCCCGGAGCGTAGAGGTGCGTCTTGGATTGAGCGATGGTTCGCCAACACACTCTTTCACCGTCTTACCCGCGGCGATCCTACACTAGACTGCGTATTCTCAATGCTTCGGATGCCTCCGCCTGCGGCTGCGCTTGGGCACCACGGCAGTTTCGTTCGACCGCGGGCGTTTCAGGAATGGCAAGGCATCCCAGACCCTCGTGCCGATAACAAGCCGCGACACCGACTGACCGCCGCATCCTGCCGGCGGAAGTGGGGGCGGGCATGACAGGCCACGGGGCCATGCCCGTGGCAATGGTCATCCTGAAGCCGCCCGTACCACGGCATACCGCTCTTGATGGCCGTCGTCGATGAGACATGGCCTGTTTTCAAAGGCAACGATCAGGACAGCTCCCGTAGGTGAAGGGCCGAGCGGCATTGGGCGTGATCGGTTGCCGACGCTATGGGAGCAGCTGCCTCACCCGGTTAGGAGCCCGTCACTGCGTGGTGATCGTGCAGACGGCTCGGGGTTCATCCAGCCGCAGCACCGCGCTTTCGCTGAGGTACAACTGGTAGTGTACACCGTCCTGGCCGATGTAGCCGGCCATGAGGTCTTGGCCGATGATGAGCTTGCCGACGCGTGGATCCACCAGCACGCCTCCTTCGATGGGAGCTTTGTAGACTCCGCGCTGACACAGCCGGCGGAGGTGTTCGAGTTGTAGCATATCGGTGCCAGCATAGCGTCGAAACAACCCGTTATACAAAGCGGGGGCTAAGGCCAAAGCATAGGGACCCCGGAACCCTCGTGCATCCAGCGCATTCACTGCGGCGAGGACATCTTCTAAGGCTTGGTCGATATTGGCCCAATTGCCGCCGTCGTGATGCGCCCGCCCCTCGGCCGTCAGCAAGCCCTGCAGGCGGAAATCGGCTTGGCCATAATAGATAAATTCCTCCTCACGCCGCGCCACCGCCTCGGCGGCATCCTCCACCGGCGTCAGATTCAGTGGTTGACCCATCTCACGCGAGGCCGCCAGCCGCCTGATGCTCAGCCGCAGCTCTTTGCGCAGCATGGGCACGGAGATCGCCCGACCCATGACGGCGCCAGCCTCTTCGGGAGTGGGTTGGCGGCAATAATCATCATGGCCTACCTCCACAGAGGTGAGGCCCACGCCATAGGGGCCATCGACTTCCAGGAAGCGCCGACCCGTCAGCACGTCGCGCGCGGCCTTGACAGCCGCCTCGTCGATGCGATGCCAGACCTCGGCACCGAACGGCGCCATCCGCCGATTCAGATAGTCCATCGATCAGTCCCCCTTCATCCCTCCCACAGTCCAGTGCGCGCCCGATGGAGCTGCAACCGTCAACTTGCCGTGGCCATTGGTGGCGGTGTCTTCTGCTTCGATCTCAAGGATCGGTTTCTCCTGGAACAAATAGGTGCGGAGGTGCCGCTGAAAATCCGGATGGTTGCGCCGCAACCATTCTAACACCATGGAGGCATGCTCGATCTCCTCGCGCATATTGTGCAACAGGATGGCCTTGAGTTCGGCATCCTCGCAGGCATCGGCGCGTTGCTGGTACCAGTCAACCGCCTCCAGTTCCTCCTGTAGGGACACCAAGGCGCGGTGCATATCCTGCGTCGTGGAGGAGAGCTTTTCCAAGGGTTCGTGATACGTATCGCTACTTGCCGCCATAAGGCTGGGTCTCCTCTGCTATCGCAACATCGCATTAAGCGAGAAGCATATCTCCTCGTGGTCCGGTCGCGACACCCAACATACAATCTCTCCCCAGTACTCGCAACCGGACTCACCACCGCAGATACGCCTCACTTTTTTGCCATGCCTTCTCTGAGCCTATTCCCTCTCCCTGCGGGAGAGGGTCAGGGTGAGGGCGGCTGAGAGAGGGGACAAGACGCCAGCCGTGCAGACGCTCGGCATGATGTGAGCCCGCAGCAGGATGTCCTGCGCTGTCGCCCAACTACTCCCGCACGAACAGAAAGCAGGCTTCGGGGGGCAGCGTGAGGCTGACCTCTCCATCCACTTCCAACTCGGCGGCGACCGGACTGCCAGGCCCCTGCCAGCACTCCTCGGCAGAATCCAGCCGTTTATACCAGCGTCCAATTGGGATAGGCACACGCACTGACGCCTGCACGCGGCCGAAGTGCAGGATCAACACGACCACCTGCTCCGGGTTCCAGCGCCGCACACATAGGATTTGATCCTGTTCGGAGCTATACACCGCCATATCGTGCTTGCTGAGATGGGACAAGGCTGGTAGCGTCTTTCGCAAGTGGATCAGTTCGCGATAAAATTCCCCCAGCGTCCGGTGGTGCCCCGCATGTCGCCGCTGCGGCTGCAGCTTGGCGCTTTGGAACGTGGCCTCTGCCTGCGGATCGGGCGGCTCCCCTTGCCAAGCGAAGCTGGCGAACTCTTCACGACGCCCCCGCCGCACGGCCTCGACGAGTTGCGCATCGAGATGGCTGATGAAATAGGGAAACGGCGCCGTTTCGCCGTACTCCTCGCCCATGAACAGGAGCGGGATGAAGGGGGACAACAGCACTGCCGCGGCGGCGAGTTTCAGCCCTTCGAACGAGACGAGTTGGCTGAGACGCTCTCCCAGCATGCGATTGCCCACCTGATCGTGATTCTGCGCGAAGACGACGAACCGCTGCGCCGGGATGGTGCTTGACGAGTTGCCATGCCGCCGTCGCCGGAACTGCGAATACTCGCCGGCATAGACATAGCCTTCGCGAAACGCCTTGGCAAGCTGCTGGAGTTCGCCAAAGTCCTGGTAATAGCCCGTCGCTTCACTGGTCAGGGCGCCGCGCAGCGCGTGGTGAAAATCATCGTTCCACTGCGCATCGAGGCCGAAGCCGCCCAAGTCGCGCGAGCGCACGATGCGGGTGTCGTTCAGATCGCTCTCAGCGATGGCGTAGATGCGCCGGTTAAGCCGCTCAGCGCGGGTATGCAGCGCCAACCCCAACTCTTCGAGAAAGGGAAATGCCGAGTGGTCTAGGATGGCGTGGACAGCGTCGAGACGCAAGGCATCGATGTGGAATTCGGTGACCCAGAACAGGGCGTTGTCGATGAAAAACCGCCGCACTTCATCGCTGTGTGGACCGTCGAAGTTGATGGCCGCACCCCAGGGGGTTTTGTAACGTTCGGTGAAGTATGGCCCGTAATCTGGTAGGTAGTTGCCTTCGGGGCCGAGATGGTTATAGACGACATCCAGCACCACCGCTAATCTCTGCTGATGGCAGGCGTTGACCAGGCGCTTCAGACCATCGGGCCCGCCATAAGAATATTGCACCGCATAGAGATAGACGCCATCGTAGCCCCAATTACGGCTGCCGGGGAACTGCGCCACTGGCATCAACTCGATGGCGGTGATGCCCAGCGCTTTGAGGCCCGGGAGATGCGCGATGATCGCCTCAAAGGTACCTTCGGGGGTGAAGGTGCCAACGTGGAGTTCGTAGATTAGATAATCCTGCAAGGGCAGACCCCACCAGCAGCCCTCTTCCCAGTCGAAGCGCGCATCGACCACCTGCGACGGACCATGGACATCCTCCGGCTGGAGGCGTGACGCTGGGTCCGGGCGATCGCGCTCATGATCGAGTTGGTAGAAATACCGCGCCCCAGGCTCGACGCCGTCGATCACTCCGTGGTAGTACCCGCGCTCCTGGGGCTCCAAAGGGATGAGGCGGTCTTCTGGGCTGACGAGATGCACGCTGACGGCCTGCGCCACAGGCGCCCAGACGCGGAAGCGGCAGCGCCCATCGCCCAGGTACCAGGCCCCGACCGCCGGAAGCGATTGCGGCGATGTCATCGCAGACGGCTCTGGCAAGCTCATCGTCCAAGACTCCCACTCTTGAACACCAGGACCGACAATGGTGGCAGGGTGAGCGTCAGCGAATACGGCCGCCCGTGATACGGAATGGGCGCCGCCTCGACCCCCCCCAAATTGCCGTGGCCGCTGCCGCCGAAATCATGCGCATCGCTGTTGCATACCTCCCGCCAATAGCCGCCGCGCGGCGCCCCGACGCGGTAGTTCTGCCGGACGACCGGCGTGAAATTGCACACGATCAGTAACAGATCGCCCGTGCCCTGGGCTTTTCGTAGATAGCTGAGCACACTGGCGGGCGCATCGTTGCAATCGACCCACTCGAAGCCGGAGGGCTGAGCATCCAATTCATGGAGTGCGGGTTCGCGGCGATACAGCTGGTTGAGGTCCTCCACCCAGCGCTGCAGCCCGGCGTGCAACGGATACTGCAGCAGGTGCCAATCGAGGCTCTCCTCGTGATACCACTCTCGCCACTGGCCGAACTCTCCCCCCATGAAGAGCAATTTTTTACCCGGTTGGGTATACATGTAACCGTAGAGCAGGCGGAGATTGGCGAATTTTTCCCAATCGTCGCCCGGCATCTTGCCGATGAGCGAGCTCTTGCCGTGTACGACCTCGTCGTGGGACAGCGGCAGGACAAAGTTTTCATGAAAGGCGTAGAGCATGCGGAACGTCAGCAGGTTGTGGTGATACTGCCGATGGATCGGATCCCGGCTCATATACTCTAACGTGTCATGCATCCAGCCCATATCCCACTTGAGGCCGAAGCCGAGCCCGCCGACATAGTTCGGCCGGGACACCATCGGCCACGCGGTGGATTCCTCGGCGATCGTCTGGACATCGGGAAAGCTTTTGTAGACCTCTTCGTTGAAGCGGCGCAGAAACGCGATCGCTTCCAGGTTTTCACGCCCGCCGTACTGATTGGGAACCCACTCCCCGGCCTGCCGGGAGTAGTCCAGATAAAGCATCGACGCGACGGCGTCGACGCGCAGGCCGTCGGCATGGTACTTCTCCAGCCAGAACAGGGCGCTGCTCAGGAGAAAACTGCGCACCTCGTTGCGGCCGTAATTGAAGATGAAACTGTTCCAGTCTGGGTGTATGCCCTGCCGCATATCGGCGTGCTCATAGAGGTGAGTGCCGTCGAAGTAGCCCAAGCCATGCTCGTCGGTCGGGAAGTGTGACGGCACCCAGTCCAGGATGACGCCGATGCCGTGCTGATGCAGGTAATCGATGAGGAACATGAAATCCTGCGGCGTGCCGTAGCGGCTGGTGGGGGCGAAGTAGCCGGTCGTCTGATAGCCCCACGAGCCGTAGAAGGGGTGTTCCATCACCGGCAACAGCTCGACATGAGTAAAGCCCAGCCGCGTGACGTGCTCGGCCAGCCTTGGGGCGAGCTCCCGATAGGTCAGAAAGCGATGCTCTTCCTCCGGCACCCGCATCCAAGAGCCGAGGTGCACTTCGTAGAGGGCGATCGGGGCATTGAGGCCATGGCGGCGGTGGCGCTCGGCCATCCACTCGCGGTCTCCCCACGCGTAATCGAGGGGCCAGACGACCGACGCGGTTCTGGGCGGTCGCTCGTGAAAAAAGCCGATGGGGTCGGCCTTGTCCACCTGATAGCCATTGAAGTGGGACATGATGTGATATTTATAGATGGTGCCCTGACCGACCCTTGGGATGAATCCCTCCCAGATGCCTGACTCCCCGCGTGGCTGCAGCGGATGGCTCGCCTTATCCCAATGGTTAAAATCGCCGATGACCGACACCTGGCGGGCATTCGGCGCCCAGACGGCAAAGTAAGTCCCAGCGGCGCCGTCCACGGTGCACGGGTGAGCCCCGAGTTTGTCGTAGAGTCGGTAATGGCTGCCCTCGTTGAAGAGATAGAGATCATCGCCCGTCAGGAGGCTGAAGGCAGCTATGCTTTCCCCAGCGTGACGGCGATCGTGAGACGGCAGCCCAGAGTCTGCGTTGGTCTGATGTTGGTTCATCGTTCACGCATCCCCCATGATGAAACCCGCTGGCAATGAGGACCCCTCCCGCGCTCCTGCTGGCGATGCAGGAGCGGCCTCTTAGCCTTTGGGGTTTGCTCGCTATTTGAAAACCGGAAATGCCCTTCACCACCGCTGGATATCGCAACGAGCGTCGCAGGATCCCATGGCCGTGAAACGTGCGGGGGAGCCTCACTCATTCAGGACAGCGCGTGCCATGATCTACAGGTGAGCGGCGGCATGTTCTTTTCTTCACGTGGATCGATGGATTGTCGCATGGTGCACGCGAAGTTTTCTATTATACCATGATCGCCGCCAGCGCTAAACCCGGGATGGGAAGGTGTGCGTTGCCGTCTCGCTACCCCCGCTCTGATCGATGGCCGCTCTGCGGACTTATCTTCCCCCACATAGGCCGCGAAGATACTATGGGCGAGACATTCTTCCCCCCTTCCCCATAGTCGCTCAGCGGGGAGACAAATCGTCCCTACCCTTTGCTGGGCATAAGCGCCAGAATAAGGCTCCCTCTCCCCGTGGGAGAGGGCTGGGGTGGGGGAAGTGATAACGCTGTCCAGGCTCAGGGTGACGGTTGTGGGGAGAGGGGCGAGCAGCGAGCCGATGTGCCAGCCGGTCCAGCAACCAACAAGGGCTTGATCCATCGTGACTCTTTGGTATAAAGGAAAAGATGCGAGCTATGGGATGAGCCAGCGATGAAGGAGGCCGGCCGCCAAGGGTGGGCGAGTGGCTCGGCCTCATGCTTGGCGTACCCTGGCAGGAAGGTAGGCTGTTGCGACGAGGAAAAGCATGCACTGACGGGCCATAGTTTAAGAATCTCACCCAAGATGCCTGTGGAGCCCCCGCGATTGTCGCTGGCAGAAACCCAGCAGAAGGCGAAGGTCTGAAGATGTCGACGGTGGAAGTCTTGGTGATCGTGCCGGTATCTGACCAGGCGCTCGCCCGTATTGCTGCGGTCGACCCACGGGGCCGGGTCATCGATGCCCGGGGCTGGTTCGACGTTGAGCTGCGTGAGACCTGGCCGGCGTGGACCGTGCAACGTTACCTTGGCCACCGGCCCAGCCCCGAGAGCACACGCCAGGAACGCGACCGATTCCTGGCCAGCGCCGAGGTCGTCCTGGCGGGGTTTCCGTTTCCGCTCGATCTGCGGGCGCGGGCGCCACGCCTGCGCTGGTTTCACCAATTGCCCGCCGGGGCCAGCAATCTCACGCGGGGGGATCTTTGGGGCAGTGATGTCATCGCCACCACCTCGCGCGGCCTCGGCAACACCCGTCCCATGGCCGAATATGTTCTGGCCAACCTCCTCCATTTCGCCAGAGGTCTGCATCAGGCCTATCGCGATCGCCAGCGGCATCGGTTTGACCACCGCACCTACCGACCTCTTCTCCTCCAGGATAAGACGGTGTGCATCATAGGCACAGGAGGCATCGGCCGAGACGTGGCGCAACTGTGTGCCAGCTTGGGTATGCGGGTCATCGGCACGCGTCGGCACATCACAGCGGATGCCGCGCTGCCCCCTGGGTTCAGCCGTTTGGAGGGCGCCGATCGGCTACTCACACTGTTGCCCGAGAGCGATTGCGTCGTGGTCTGCTGTCAATGGACGCCAGAGACGACCAACCTACTCGACCGTGAGGCCTTCGCGGCCATGAAACCGGGTACCATTCTCGTCAATGTCGCGCGGGGGGAGATCATCGATGAAGAGGCTTTGATCGCCGCCCTCGCCGCCGGCAAGCTACGGGGCGTGGCGCTGGACGTCTATGTGGGCGAGTTCGAGCGCGAGCCCGACCGTCGCCTCTGGGACGATGACCGCGTGCTTATCACGCCGCACATCTCCGGCGGTAGCGACGTCCGTCAGCACCGTGGTATCGATCTGTTCTGCAACAATCTGCGCGCCTATCTAGACGACCAGCCTCTGACCAACGTCATCGACTGGGCGCGTGGCTATTGACCGATGGATGTTGGCCCGAGCGTCGCGTGACGGGTCTTGATCTCGACGCATATCCTAGGCGAGGAGGCGCAGCATGAGCTATGTCGGCCGAGCACTCAAACGGTTTGAAGACCCCCGACTGGTGACTGGTCACGGTTTCTTCGTGGGCGACGTCTCGCGGCCTGATATGCTCCACGCCGCGATGCTGCGCAGCGTGCACCCCCACGCGCGCATCCGCGCGGTCGACGTGGCCGCGGCCCTCCAGCTGCCGGGTGTAGTGGCCGTTCTGACCGCCGCTGACATCACGGGGGTTCTCCCCGATATCCCCACGCGAGCCATGGTCGGCGAGCGCACCGTCGATGAGCTGCACGCGCCAGAGCACCCCCTACTGGCTCGGGGCAAGGTCTGTTATGTGGGCCAACCGATTGCGCTGGTGGTGGCGAGGGACCTGTACTCGGCCGCGGAGGGCACGGAACACATCACGGTGGATTACGACCCGCTTGCCCCCGTGCTCGATCCGCTCGAGGCGGCACGAGATGCTGAGCCAGTCGTCCATGAGGCCTTAGGTACGAACGTCTCCATGCGACTGCGCCAACGCGCCGGAGACCTGGAGGGCGCTTTTGCCCGAGCCGATCATGTCATTCGTCAGCGCTACCTGGTGCCACGCCTGGCCCCAGCACCGCTGGAGACCCGCGGGGTGGTGGCCTACTATCGGCCCGAGGACAACCTACTGACCGTCTGGAACTCGACTCAGGCGCCGTATCGGCTCAAGCACTACCTGTCCCACCTCCTGAACTGGCCGGACGACAGGTTGCGGGTGATCGCCCCAGACGTCGGCGGCAGCTTCGGCGTTAAAGACTGCATCTTCCCCGAAGATGTCTTGATCCCCTATCTCGCCCTCCGCCTCGGATGTCCCCTGCGATGGATCGAGGACCGGCGCGAAAACATGTTGGCCTACCATGGCCGTGGCCACAACCTGGATGTGGAAGTCGCGGTAAAGCGCGATGGCACCATCTTAGGGCTGCGTGGCTGCATCGTGGCGGACCTGGGGGCGTATTTCCTCTTGACCACCTCGTCGGCGCCGGTGAACGTCTGTCGCCGCATCACCGGGCCGTACCATATCCCGACCATCGACGTCGAGCTTGTTGGGGTGGTGACCAATAAGACCCCGAACGGGGCCTACCGCGGGACTGGTAGCCCTGAGGCGGCGTTTTGTATGGAGCGCACGCTGGATCTGGTCGCCAGGGACCTCGGCCTGGATCCGGTCGAAGTGCGCCGTCGAAATTTCATCCCTCCTGACGCCTTTCCCTACCGCAGTGCCACGGGCCTGACCTACGATTCAGGCCACTATGCGCAGGCGCTGGAGCGCGCTCTGGAGCTGGTGGATTATGCCGGTTGGCGAGACAAAGCCAAACGCCGAAAGCCTGATCAACCCCTTCTCGGCATTGGGCTGGCGACCTTCACCAAGTCCTCGGGAGCCGCTGGCGAGCACCGCATCGAGGCTGCCCGGCTGACCATCGAGCCCTCGGGTCGCATTGACGTCTATACCGGCATCTCTCCTCATGGCCAGGGCTCAGCCACCGCCTTCGCCCAGCTCGTCGCCGATGCGCTGGGGGTATCGCCAGCGCAGGTGCAGGTCCACCATGGGGATACGGCGATCGTGCCCTTCGGCGAGGGGACGAGTGCGAGCCGAGGGCTCATCGTTGGCGGCTCCGCCATCTATGCTGTGCTGCAGGAAGCCCGCCGGAAACTGGCGCGGCTCGCCTCGCAGCTCCTGAGCTGTGCGCCTGAGGATGTCCGTTTCGAGGATGGGCGCGTGTGCAATACTCAGAAACCCGAGGCGCAGATGACGTTTGCCCACTTGGCAGCGGCGGCCTATGACAGGGAATCGCTGCCTGAAGACCTCGACATCGGACTGGATTTCCAGGGCCGTTATGCCTTGCCGAGCGGTCCCATCTCTTTCGGCGCACATGTCGCGGTCGTGGAAGTCGACAGAGAGACTGGAAGGGTGGACATCGTGCGGTATGTGGGCGTGCACGACTGCGGTCGCATCGTCAACCCCAAGCTGGTCGAAGGGCAGATCCTCGGCGGCATCGCCCAGGGGATCGGTCAGGCCCTGAGCGAAGCCATGATCTATAGCCAAGAGGGACAGCCGCTGACGGGCAGCCTCCTGGACTATGCCATCCCGAAGGCCGATGAGGTTCCCACACCGATCCTGGATACGGTTGAGATCCCGTCCCCGACCAACCCGCTTGGAGCTAAAGGCATCGGTTCCGTTTCCACCGTGCCCTCGCCCGCAGCCGTGGCCAATGCTGTATTGGACGCGCTCTCCGGCTTTGGGGTGCGCCATCTCGATACGCCACTCACGCCGGAAAAGATCTGGCGCGCTCTGCAATCAACGGTTAACAATGCGAGGCGGGGTGATGCACCGTCCCTCGAAGGATGACCCACGCCTGGCGCGCAAAGAACTCACGAGCGATCCCTAGGGGGCTCGATTTAACGGCCGTGGAACACCGGCTTGCGCTTCTCGCGCCAAGCGCGGTGGCCTTCGTCTTTGTCCTCGGTCGCTTCCAGGGCCATAAAGCGGTACAGATCCACCAGGGAGGCGTCCGAGAGATTGGGAATGTCCAAGCCGCGCAGCAGCGACTCCTTCGTCAATTGGGCAGCCAGGGGTGGTAAGGCGGCAATATGCCCCGCCACTTCCATGGTCTTGGCCATCAACTCCGCATGCGGCACCAGCCATTGGGCCAGGCCGATGTGATAGGCTTCATCGGCCTTCAGCGGGAAACCCATGGCCAGCCGCATGGCATGCCCCTTGCCCACCCAGCGGGCGAGCCGCACCGACCCGCCATACGCCGGTAAGATCCCCAGTGCCACCTGCGGCAGTCGCCACTCGGCGCGATCCGACGCCACCACCAGGTCGCAGCAGAACGTCACAATGCAGCCCACACCGATGGCATAGCCGTTGACAGCGGCGATGAGTGGCTTCGGGAAGTTCGACAACACCTCGAATTGGCGATCTCGCCGTTTTGGAAGACTTTTGATGAACTCTGCTGCCGATGGCAACGTATGGGTTTGTGGGTTCTTCAGGTTGGCCCCGGCAGAGAATGCACCACCTTTCTCGTCGCCGGTTAACACGGCGCAGCGAACCTCGTCGTCATCCTCCATGGCGGTGAAATATTCGGCGATTCCCTCCGTGAAGTCAGCACCCCAGGCGTTCCGGGCCTCAGGCCGGCTTAGGGTGACGATGCCTACCTGATCGCGCTTTTCGTACAGCACCGGCATAGTCGGTCTCCTTTCCTTCAGCCATCAAGCTGGCGGCCCATCGCTTACGGTGTCGCTGGTCGATGCGCGCCGCTACCATGCTCTGTGATCGCGATTGACGGCTTGCCAATAGGGCAGCAGCATAGCCCCTTGACCTATTCCTGTCAAATGCGCTCCGCACTCCTTCACGAAAACACTTCCTTTCCGCTGCCATTCCATAGTACATAGTGCATGCAGCCGGGGAGTTTATCGGCCTGCCGACCTCACGCGGTCAGCATCGACCCTCAACCCCGAGAGTCCATGGTGCAATGTTGTCCATCTGAGGAGGCCACTATGTTGTACGAAGCCGAACGTGGTGACATCTCGATCGCCGTCGTGGGCGATGCCATGCTGTCGCGGCGTTTACGCCCCTTCAGAGAGCCTGATTTTTTGAAGTTGGTGGAGTTGTTACGCCACACCGACCTGAGCATCGCCAACCTGGAGTTTCTCTTCCACAACTTCGAACATTCCTGGCAGTGGACGCGTGGAACCTACACCCGCTCCGATCCGAAAAACCTCAACGAGCTGAAATGGATGGGCATCGATGCCGTCTTCGCCGCCAACAACCATTCCTACGATTTCTCCGAAGGCGGCTATTTCACGACGCTCAAACACCTCGACGACATGGACATCCCGCACGCTGGCGGCGGCCAAGACCTCGATCATGCGCGTGCCCCGGCCTATGTAGATTCACCCTGTGGTCGGGTGGCCATCATGTCGGCTTCCAGCACCTTCTCCGACATCTCACGGGCGGGACCCGGCCGCCCAGATTTTCCCGGTCGACCGGGGATCAACGCCCTGCGCCATCAGAAGGTGCACCACGTCCCCCAGGATGTCTTCGAAGCCCTGCACAAAGCCAACCGCGAGCTGGGCTATGAGGCCCACGACGAGGCCCAGGCGGAGTTCGGCTTCTCTGGCCGTACAAAGCCCATCGACAAGCGCACGGGCGTGCGTTTCCTGGAGAACGAATTCCGTTTGGCCGAGGGCTTCAAGCTGGAAACGTCCGTCAATAAAGACGACCTCGACGGCATCGGCAAATGGATCCGCGGCGCCAAGAAGCAGGCGGACTGGCTAGTGTATGGCGTACACTGCCACGAGAGCGGCACGACGGGCGAGTACCACGGCGGCTCACGGACCTCGCCGCCGGACTTCTTGGTGGAGTTCGCACACTGGAGCATCGACCAAGGCTGCGACCTCTTCGCCGGCCATGGCCCGCATTTCCTGCGCGGCATCGAAATCTACAAGGGGGCACCCATTTTCTACAGCCTGGGCAATTTCATTTTCCAGAATGAATCCATCGATTGGGTGCCGTACGAAGGCTATCGCCGCTTCGAACTCGGCCATGACCACACCCCCGGCGACTTCTTCGAGGCGCGCTCCGACGCAGGGAAGCGCGGCTTTCCGGCCGACCCCGTGTTCTGGCAGAGCGTGGTCGGCGTGTGCCACTACGAGGGCAAAACGCTGAAAGAGGTCAAGCTGTACCCCATCGATATGGGCTTTGGTCGGCCCATTCCGCAACGCGGCAGACCGCTCCTGGCGCAAGGCCGCGTGGCGCAAGAGACCTTGGAGTGGTTACAGCATGTCTCGGCGCCCTTCGGTACCAAGATCACCATCGATGGCGACATCGGCATCATCCGTTTGTGATGTCCTCCGAGTCATCCGATTCAATGGCCAGAAGATGTTCACCAGCTGGGAGCGCGCATACGGCTGCGCTCCCTCCCTGGCCGACCCACCCTCCAGCGAAACCAGCTCTAGCCCCCTGCCGTATTTGCCCGGCGACACACCTCCATTGTCCCTGACCATCTGCCTGCAGCGCTCATATGGCCGCCATCCTCCCCCAGTCAGCGTAGCCTCGCGGGCTACGCATTTGCCAGCGTGGCTCCTCCCTGGTGTGCTCAAGACGTGGGACAAGCCCTGCGCCATCGATCACCTACCCCCGGAGGAGTTTGCTAGCGCTCTCCGCTATCCGGCACGGCTGCCCAATGCACTTCGCGTCCGCTGGCCGCCGAACCCGATCGCTGCAACCATCGACCTTCAGGGGCCACTCAACACCATGCCGCGGCTCCCCTTTCAGATCGTTCACTGCCTGGCGCGGCTCATCAGATTTTGCCGACGGGAGCTCATGTACAATCCTCAGGATCGCTCCCCTCCCCTCGGCTGATTGAGGGAGATATGGGGCGTTGGGATCAACCCGACGCTGCCCGATATGCATCCTCTCCTCAGCAGATCTCATCCTCCCTAGCCTGGGGCTCATAACGGTAGGTAAAGGTTCCTTCCCCCCTGGTGGAGGAAGATCACGATGGAGGGGAGCAGCGCCGCGATGGCACCCCACCCGCACCATTCCCCATCAAGAGGGAGGGGAAATTCTGCAAGACCACTGCGGCAACATGCCTCTCCCTGTCAGCCGGCGTTGGGGAGGGGCAATGTAGCTCGCCCTGTCAGAAAGCCGGGGTGAGGGTCAGATAGCGGGAGCGAATGCTGGCGGGGTCGATCCTGCCAGCACCTGAGGTGAACTCGGCACTCAAGGACAGGTATAGCTGTACACGTCATGTGAGGGTTGAAGTTGAAGGTTGGAGGGCGTCAACGATGTTGGATGATCTGCATGCAGAAACGTTCGCCGCACATATGCACCCGGAGTTTCGGACCGATTTATCGTCTGCGCAGGCGATCGCATTGGAGTTGGTGCAAGTAAAGGATGGGCCTCATCGGGCGAGACACCGTCAACGGCAGCCGCCGGCCAGGAGCGTTTCTCGATCATGTTTCGCGGCCCGCATGATCGGTTGCTCCAACAAGGGATGTATCGCATCCGGCATGACCACCTAGGCGCCTTCGATCTTTTTCTCGTCCCCGTAGGCCAGGATCGCCACGGCCTGTACGACGAAGCCGTCTTTAACCGAGTCTGGAGAGGCCATGGGTGAAGACCGCTCAGCCGGATGGGCCGGGGCGCTCACGCCCCGACCCATTCAGCCAGACGATGAAGGCTTTCTGTACGCAGTCTATGCCAGCACCCGCCAGCACGAATCGGCCACTCTAGGGTGGAGCGCGGCCCAGCAGGACGCCTTCCTACGGATGCAGTTCACCGTGCAGCAACGGTCCTACCTGGCCCAATTCCCGGCGGCAGATTTCCAGGTCATTCTGTGGCATGGACGCCCCATCGGTCGACTATATCTCGAACGCCAGGTGGACAAGATCCGCGGCATCGATATCGCCTTACTGCCGGAATACCGCCAGGCTGGCATCGGTACCGCCGTCCTCCAGGATCTCTTGGCCGAGGCCGCCGGCGCCGCCATGTGGCGAAATTCAACCGAGCCCGTCGTCTCTATGAACAACTAGGATTTATCACGCTCGGAGACGACGGGGTGTACCTCTTCATGGAATGGGCACCCGATAAGCATCCGTTGATGGGACATCTCGTGCCACATCACCGAACAGACCTACCATCGGTTCCAGCCTGATGCATCACAACCGCATACTCGAACTGAATGCATTCGAGCGCGCCGTAGCGAACCAAGACACTAGATGCTAGCCTACGCTAGTATGCCCATCACGAGTTTATTCGCGCGGAAGCGACGATCCAGAGAGCCATACACACACTTGCAAACCGCTCTAACCGGTCGCCATTACCCAACGGACTACGCTGCTCTGCTCAGGCCTGGTGCTTCTTGACAAAGGCCCAGTCGATCTCGACGCCGAGCCCTGGCAGGTCGTTCAAATACACCATGCCGTTGCGCACGTCAGGACCTGTGGTGTACAGCCCATGCTGAATCGGGTGGCGCTCAGGGTCACCATGGGACTCTACGCCAAAGGCGCTGTCGCCGAAGGCGGACACCAGATGTCCATGGATATGTGGCGCGGTATGGGGCGCGATTGTCACCCTGTGCTGTTCGGCCAGATGGGCGATGCGCAGCGCTTCTGTGAAACCGGCGTGCCGAGTGGCGTCGAATTGCACGAAGCGGATGGCACCGGAGGTGATGAAATCGCGCACAGTGAAGCGGTGCCATTCCCGCTCCCCATGCGCCAGTGGGATAGAGGTCGCCTGTGCCAGGCGGACGTAATCGGCTGGCTGCAGATACCAATGCAGTGGTTCCTCCAGCCAAAAGATGTTGTACGGTTCAACCGCCTGGGCGAAGGCGATGCAATCAGGCACGTCATACGGGGCGTTCATGTCGAGCATGAGCAGGGCGTCGCCGATCGCCTCCCGCGTGGCCCGGATGCGCACCAGTTCCTCCTGCAGCGAGAGTCCGCCGGTCTTCAGCTTGACGGCGCGATAGCCGGCGGCGACATACCTCCCCAACTCTTCGGCGTAGGCAGTCAGAGGGGCTCCCTCGACGTAATAACCACCGGTGGCATACGTAAAAAGCTCGCGCCGCGATCCGCCAAGCAATCGGTAGAGAGGCAGGTTGGCGGCCTTCCCCTTGATATCCCACAGGGCGATATCGATGCCCCCGATGGCGGCCATCACCTGGGGGCGTTGCCCACGCGGCATGGGCGGTGGTAGGCCATCACGGCCACTCATCCAGCCCGGACGGGGCGACGTCAACGCGAAGAGCTTCTCCCAGACCTCGACGTGTGCTAGGGCATCCATGCCGTGGATGATCTCACCGAATTGCTCGATGAGACGACAGATCAGTGGCAGGGGACCTCCTTGCACCTCGCCGTAGCCGACGACACCGCTATCGGTGCGGACCTCGACCAAGATCAAGCTCGCCTCGGTGGAGATTTCATGCGCGGTCCAGCTGGGCTGAGATCGGGGGATGGACAGGGGATGCGCCGTGACAGCGGTGATCTTCACGATGAGCTCTCCTCTTCTCTTGGGCCCGCATTCGTCCTCGACCGGCATCGACGCACGGCGCGCAAGTTTACCAAAACGTTTCCGAGAAATCCCGGCACCTTCACCGCACGATTATGACTTTTCGCGAGGGCCGGCATACATTTTCCCTCGTCAATGCGCTGATGATACCATCCAGCCCCGCTCGTGGAGGAGCGGGGTATATGATGGCGATGGGGGAGGCATGGGATTCCTACCGAACTGTTGCAGCAACGCACGAAAGGAGACCACAATGATTACGAACCGCAGGTTGACGTTCGCACTGCTCGCGGGGCTGATCTTGATAGCCTGGGCCGCCCATGCGACCACGCTCTTCACACCGCCGCTCGTCCCGGACGGAGACAATCAGCTCGATTGTTATCTTCTCAACGTCAGCGGCCAAACGCTCTCGGCCAGCATCGAAGTCCTGACCCACGAAGGCGTAGTCCTGGAGTCGGTCGCCTCGGTGTTGGCGGATGAGCAGCCCCGATACTGCAAATTCGTCGTAGAGGGGAATAAACTGCATTTCCGTGGCTCCATCTTGGTGCGACAGCCTGGCGTTGGCTCTGTGAGCGCCCTGTCGGCCGAATAGGGCGCGGGGGCGGCGCCCATCCGTTTCGGCGCCGCCCGCATGGACTTTGAGAACAGCCAGAGTGAGACTGCTCGATCCAGTCATCTCCTGAAGACGACGAGAATATCTCGCCACGGCTCGCGTTTGTGGGCTAAGATCTGTAGATCGAGGGAGGTAAAGAATTTCTCCACGATCTCCCAAGTCAAGAAGCAAAATCGATCGAAATGCTTTTGATTGCCTCGATTTATCCGAGCCTCTCTGACGAACTTCTCCCAACCTTCGTCGGAGTTGAGGTTTGCAAAATGAAGAAGTCCAATCCCACGCGGCTTGAGCACCCGTCGAATCTCCTGCAAATAGCAGTAGACATCTTCAATTTCAATATGTACGAAACAATCAAAAGAAAAGACATAGTCTATCGACTCCGAATCAAAATTGTGTAGATCCAGCCCGTTAAGCTTCTCAAACCGAACATTTTTGGCCCCTTTAAGGCGATCTTCCGTCCTCCTGAGCATTCTTAGTGAGACATCAGTGCAGATCAGTTCCTGACATAGAGGTGCAAGTTTTTCACTGAACTTACCTCCCCCACATCCAATTTCTAACGTGATGGCATTCATAGGAAGAAATGGCCTCAGATACTGATCGATGATTTCATCAGTAAGTTGATCTGACCCCCATTCATCTCCTAAATAATGCATTCCTGATCGAAGGACAGACGACTCCCAGGTATCAGAATACCTATCCCAGCCACTCTCATACTTCGTTCTACCGTTATCGGTACGCGCTCGGAAACGAGGTCTTACGAGCCTGACAACAGATCTGGCAATCTGCCGGACTGACACCATCATACCTCCAATTCAGCACCTCTACAGAGAGACCTATCACTGCGATTGACAGCACGGCTGGCCTTTTTGTCGTGACAGTTAGTGCCGTTACTCGTTGCAAATTATACCTATAGCGCCTCTGATGCATATGACTTCGCAGCTAGCAAAAAATTTCATAGGCTCCCCTGGTCTATATCGCATTCTTGACCCCCCCAGTCTATAGGCTTGCCCTCTCCACACAGATGTTAATCATCGTCGAGCGACCGAGACCACCCCAGCGTGCGATCCCAAAGATTAGCAAGCTCATGCGATTTGGGCGCATCGACAGAAACCATCCGCCGGCCGAGAGTATCCACATATGCCTGCAAGTGGCGGCTTCATGTCGCCCGGGGTGTGCCGGGCGTATAACGTTGGGAGCGGCACAACATCCATACTCGGTCTATAATCCTAGGAAACTTCGCTATTCACTGGCTGACTGGAAGATTAGACGCCAAGCTCTTCATCCCATTCAGGAGGAGGCGTGCGCTTCGCGGCCTAAAGGCTGGAGGTCATGACCAAACACGCCATCATCCGCATGGTGTTGAGGGGATTGTTGAAACCCCTCTTCCTCTGCGAGGGCACAAATGCGGGGGAAAAGCCCCCGCTCCCTCCGAGAGAGGGTCGGGGTGAGGGAAGGCAACTCTGCTGGGAGCAGCGTTTGGAACCGCCCTCACCCTAGCCCTCTCCCTAGAGGAGTGGGGACGATCGGTGTCTCCCACGGCCTATCCTGCTGCCTATGCCCCTTGTGGGAGACGAGAAGGGATCCTTTAGGCTAGGCCTGAACCTCGCTGTGGTACAGGCTGTTTCTCAGCACGTGTCCCGGTAGCGCGCCGGTATGCCGCCCATTTTCGAGCAACACCTGGCCGTTGACGATGGTGTAGTGAATGCCCGTGGCGAGTTCTCTGACGCGCCAGCCACCCGCCGGGAAGTCGTGCACCACGTCCTCCGGCAGCGGATTAACGGTGTCGGGATCGAAGATGGTGATGTCGGCCGCCATGCCAGGCCGCAACAGGCCACGATCGTAGATGCCGAACGCCGAGGCCGACTCGAAGGTCAGCCGCCGCACCGCGTGCTCCAGAGACATGATGCCTTCTTGGCGCACCCAGTAGCCCAGCAGACGCGTGCTGTAGCCGTACCCGCCATGGAACTGCACGTGCGCGCCACCGTCGGACAGCCCGATGAAGGCGTGCGGGTAATTCAGGATCTTGGCCATGGCCTCTTTATCGACGTTCGAGGCCCCCTGCAAGAAGACCGTATCCAGGTGCTCCTCGACGACCAGGTCTAAAAAGGCGTCGATGATACCTTTGCCCTGGGCTTCGGCCAGTTGACGGAGCGACTTGCCCTCCAGATGCTTGTTTTTCGGCAACGCCGTTTCCCCAACCCACATGTAATCGTACCAACGGCGCGGGATGTTGGCGCTGGGGATGTCCGCCTTCCACTCCACCACCTCTTCATGGAGCTTCTGGCGCACGGCGGGATCGCTGTAAGCCCGCAGCTTTTCGTCGTCCGAGGCCAGCAGGATTGGATGCCAGGTGGGAATGCCGCGGAAGGCCTGTGTATTGCGCATGTTAAAGCGCGTGACATTGCTATTGGGGGTACAGAGCGGATTGGCCCGAATGCCCGCCTTGGCCGCCTCGTCGACCAAGGCCATATGCTCCTTCCAGGCATCGGGCTGTCGCGCCGACTGGCCTAAATTGTTGTAGACCAGTTGGCGGCCGGTGGCCTCGGCCAGGCGGGTCATCAGCCGATTCTGGAGCTCGGCGTCGCGTCCCCCGCCGCTCTGGATCGTCCCCACTCCCAACTCGCTCAGGACGTCGGCGAGCGCGAAGATCTCGCTCTCCTCGGCCCAAATGGCCGGGATGTGCACGCCCTGGGGGTCGTAGTGGCCGCGGTTGCGCGACACTGAGAGGCCAAGCGCCCCAGCCAACATGCCGTCGCGCACGATGCGGCGCATGGCCTCGACCTCGTCCGGGGTGGCGGCCCGTCCCTGACAGTCGTCGCCCATGACGTAATGTCGCACCGCCGAATGACCGATGAGGGTGCCCACATTGACGCCCAGCCGCTTATCGAGCGTGTCCATGTACTCCCCGACGGTCTCCCAGCCCACGTCGATGGTGCGCAACACCTCCATGGGGATGGCTTCCACGTACGACAGGAACTCCATCAGGCGTTCTTCCCCGCCGCGGCGCACCGGCGCCAGGGCCAGAGAACAATTGCCGATCACGACCGAGGTCGCCCCATGGTAGCAGGAGAACGTGCACAGAGGGTCCCAGGTCACTTGCGCGTCGTAATGGCAGTGATTGTCGATGAAGCCCGGCGCCACCACCAGGCCGTCGGCGTCGATGGTGCGCGCCGCCGAGTCGCGCAATTTGCCCATGGCCACGATTTTCCCGCCGCTGACGCCGACGTCCCCGCGGAAGGCCGGCCTCCCCGAGCCATCGATCACGCGGCCATTCTTGATTAACAGGTCATACGCCATAGCTGTCCCCCCTTCAGGTTCGCAACCCGCACCTCATCCGATGACATCTGGACAGTCCACACAGGCGTTCTCGATGGCCGCATTGTGCCACAATTTGGGAGGGGAAGCTAGAGGGGCAAGGCAGGCAAGCTAAATGCGGGACGACAGGAGATTTCTCCTGGCAGTGGAGGCTCTGCCAGCGTCCTAATAAAGCCGTCCGACGTCGAAGCGTTTCATGACGGCTCGTAGGTGGGAATGGGTGATATCAAATCCGGATGATGGCCATGAATTTAGACGGTTTGCGGCCACCAATGAAAGTTGGTGTGAACACGGATGACCTCGGGCATGGTCTGCAGCGTGAGACACCGTTGGGCCTGGACGGTTTGCGGGGCTGGGCGACTTCGGCGAGTGCCCCCGTGAAAGCCGCGATGGAGAGGGTCGGTAGCAGCAGCCAGAACGTTCGCCCCGAGTGGGGATGGACAAAGGCGTACAGGTAGCACCACTGGTACCGATGCTGGACGGTGGCCAGGGGATGCTGCCCGCGGCGGCACCACATGCGGCGCAGGAGGGGCTTGAGGCCCAGGCGGTGTTGGTCAGTCGTCCAGAGTTCGACGGCGTCGTGGGGGTGGGTGTGCTGCACCCGTTGGACTACCTCGGGAAGCTTTTTTTCAAGGCAGCCTGGACGGCAGGGTCAGCCTTAGCATGGCGTGGTCGCGGCACTGTGGGGAGGAAGCCGAGGCGCTGGAGGATCTCCCAGCCCCGTTGGGGGTGCACCGGGCGTCCCAGCGTGGCGGCCATCCAAGCCGCGACCTTTGGCCCAGTCCACAGTCCGCCATCGGGCGGGGGCTGGTCAAGCGCCTGCCAGCGCGGTACGCTGTGCGGCCGACAGCGGCCCAGCGCTGGCGGGGTGATGATGGCGCCGGTTACCCAACCCCGTGGGGCCGTGCTGGTTGTCGCATGGGGCGCTGGTGCGCACCCAGTTGGCCATGTAGCCGGTGACGGCTGCCACCAGCGCTGAAGCCAGGCCTTGAGCGAGCAGCCAAATCATCTGCCAGGGGCTGCGCGCGATGGGGCCTTTAGCGGTGCGATACTGTTGTTCCAAGTCCGTGGATACGGCGATTCCCTGCGGACTCATCCTCCCGGAGCTTATGACCAATGTCCTCCAGCACGCCTTTCCTACTGGGTAGGGGGAAGGTTTCGATTAGCTGTGGCGCCGCCGGCGAGGGCCCGGTGCTCCTCATGGTCCGGGACACCGGCATCGGCATGCACCCGGAGATAGACTTCACTCAGGCGGACTCCCTTGGCGCTAGCCTAGTGCAGGCGCTGGTGGAGCAGCTCAGCGGCATTCTGCAGCTGGAGCGAGATGGGAGACCACGGTGGCTGTTCGTTTCCCATCCGTGCCTGTAGGCTGAGGGCACGTGGCCGTCTTACCTGCCTATGAGCCCTTCAGCCGGTCTGACGGCGGAGCTGGTCTTCGCTGAGGCCGTCCTGGCGCGCCAACAGGTCGCGGAGGATCTGGGCCGACTGCTCAGCATTGCGTGCTTTCGGCTCCGCCCGTTCGGCCAGGCCGTCTTCCCCCCGGTCGCGGGCGTGGTGTGCGAGATGCCTTGGCAGCAGCCTGCTCTCATTGAGAGCGCGCTGCGTGTTCCACAGCGAAGTCTCCAGCGACTCCGACACTTCCGCCAAGAGGCTGTTCATGGAAAACGCGTGGCCGGTATGGCAACGGAAGCGTGTAATGTCCCCGTCACGGAGTCGGACCAGGCTGCCGTGCCATTCGGGGCAGGTGTACGGCGACAACTCTCCCACCTCCAGAAGGCCTGTATCCAGTCGCTGATCTGCCCGAGCGATTCGTGTTTCAATCGCCAACTTCTTGGATACCGGATAGTCTCCTTCCGCAGCGGCTGGCTCTCTGGTGAATTGAGCCAGGGTGGGCCCCATCTTCGCTAACGGCACGCAGGCATCAACGGCGACGTGGCGCAGGGCACTCTGAGGCATCGCCGGGGCGAAGGCTTCCAGCGGGTCTTGCACCACTGCGAGCCCACCACGGTCTTTCACGGCCCACAGCCCAGCCGTGCCGTCGTCGAGCATGCCCGTCGAGATCACCCCGACCACTCGCGGCCCATAGGCATAGGCAGCCGAGCGAAATAGGGCGTCGATCGCCGGGCGGAAGCGATTTTCCTTCGGCCCGCGGGCCACCCGCACGAACCCTGGCTCGACCAACAGGTGGTGATCCGGGGGAGCGACATAAATCCGGCCGGGGATGATGGCCTCCCCGCGCATCGCCGTCGCCGCCGGCAACGCCCCGGCTCTGTTCAAGATTTGCCGCAGGAAACTCGCGCCTTCGGGCGTGAGATGCAGGACCACAAAGACCGCGGCCTGGAGGTCGGGCGGAAGATCCCCGACGAGGGCTTGCAGGGCTTCCACGCCGCCGGCCGAGGCGCCGATGACGATGATGTCGTGGCCTGGCATATAGTGCTCCTTTCTCCCGGATGGACCGGGTGGACTCTCGAAGGCCATAGCTGCGGATCGGGCCTCACTCCCAAATCCCACCAGTCGAGATGAGCGCGCCTCAGGCGACCCACGCTTCGGCCCCCTGGCGTGCCTGCCGCGCGGCGTCGGGCACGTCGGCGGGGGTGACACGGGCCGGGGGGTACACGGCGGTCAAGGCCAGTGCATCGGCGAACGCCTGCCGCCCGGCAGGCAGGTAGAGCCGGACCATGGGTGAGAGCCAGGAGTCCTCGTCGATCGGCCGCGCCGCTTGGTCCCAGGCATACGCCCCCTGGGCGACCAGCTCGGAGAGGCAGCGGGCCGGGTCGGTCGCGATGGCTTCGGCTGAGAGCCGCTTACGGCTTTGCGCCAGAAAGCCCGCCTGTGAGGCATTCTCCAGGATGCCGCGGACCAAGTAGGCGATTCCCGGCACTAGGTGGCCAACGGGTACATAGTCTCGGGTCACCCATCCCACCTGCGGGAGTGCGCGGGAGAGGCCTTCAGCGGTGCAGTGTAGGACCTGATGTTCGATCCCAGGGGGCGTGTGGGTAAAGGCAGGTTCGGGCGGTCTCGGCGTCCCAATAAGCCCCCTTGGCCAGCCGCACCCGGATGCGGTGACTGCGCTGGCGGGCCAGTGCCGCCACCCGTTCGACAAACGGGACGGCATCGCGCAGGTAGGCCTGGACGACGAAACCGAAATCACGCCAGCCATCCAGGTCCGGTGTAGCTGCTAGCACAAGAGCTGGAAGCCGCAAGGAAAGGTCCTTGTAGGCGTAAATGCTCAGCATCGAAACAGACGAAGGCGCCGCGGGCTCGCGCTCGCCACAAGATGCGCGCCAGCCGCTGGCGCATCTCCGATGCTGTTGCCTGCGGATCGATCGGGTTGAAATGCGTCGATAGCGCGGAGAGCTTCACTGATACCTGCCCTCGCGGAATCCCCCCGTCGTTGACCACCCGCCTATCCGCCGAGCTGCCGGAGTGTGCCGCGGCGAGATCGATCAGCTTGATGACCGCGTCGGCGTGGTGCTCCGCCTCCTGCTGAGTGAGTACCAGCTCGCCGAGTTGATCGAAGCTGACGTCGCGTCCGAGGCGTTCGAGGCGTGCGAGCCTGACCTTGAGCTCGGCTGGGGCGTCCGGGACGATGAACCGGGCGGCCATAAGACCGACCGCGCGATCGACCGCCGCGCCAACCAGGCGCGGGGGCAGGGCACGGGCGGCGAGGTCGGTGTCCCAGGCGGCCAGCACCAGGAGGCGTGCTCACAGACCACGGCGCTGCTGCTGCACCTGCCGTAGCAAGCGGGCGTTTTCGCGCAGAGCGCGGGTCACCTCGTGACGCGATCGATCGAAGCGTAGGCTCGGCAGCACAGCCACGAACCGCAATAACTGGCGCAGCAGGGGTTCGTCCTCGGCGGTGACTTCGAGCAATCGATCTTGCATGCGCTCGACGGGGGAGGGCTGATAAGCCTCCATCAACTCCGTCAAGGTCTCAACCTGGCGGTACGTCGCATCCCGAAAAGCGGCACGATCGTGTCGAGCGATCGCTGCCGATGGCGAGCCGAGGGGGACCGAGTCATACCTGGCCGTCACCTCATCGATAACAGTGAACGTGGGAGGGGATTCTGCGATGGCGTCCAGGTGCGCCTGCAGCGCCTCCTCTCCCTGATAGCCTCTGAAGAAAAGCTTCTTGCGCCCCGCCCGGCGTATAGAGCCGACAAGTCTGCGCATCGACCAGGGCCAGCAAGTGTATGTCGCCAACGACCAGCCGCGTTCGCCCCACGCTCCCCGGCGGCATACGCTCGATCTGGACCGGCGATAACCGTTTGCGCTTCAGCCTTAACAGCTTCGTCGTGATCCAGCACGGCCGGCGCCAGGATGTCGGCGAAGATCAGCGTCCAAGGCGAGGTGTCAACCGCGATCACCCCTTCGACCAGTTCGACGAGGCCTATGGCCCGAACACTCCCCATCGCCATCAGCGCTTGAACTCCTTCCCAGGAGTCGGACTCTCACCTAACTGCTATGGCTGGCTTCTCCCTCATCAGGCAAACGCCACCGCTACAGGCCTTATACCTTATCGATACGGACACTCAGAGGGAACGGCGTGGGAGGATATGCTCCGGTGGCACCTCTTGCGCTTTGTCCTCAGGCAGAGGCTCCTGGGCCAGGGCCTTGACCTCCACCGGCTGGAGGTCAGGCCGCTGCCAGAGGTATTGCCCGACGCGCTCTTCCGCCGCGTGGAGAGGAGTCCCCTCCTGGACCTCTTCACGCACGACCACGCTGAAATCGATGCGAGCCTGCCCCTGATCAATCTGTCGCGGCGGCTCGCTCGCATAGAATCCGGGGATGACTTGGAGGTATTCGGCGATCCCCTGAACCTGCGCGGCTTGACACGTCGCTTGCATGCTAACCCGATATGCGGTCAAGATGCCCCTCCTTCCCGCCGCCTCGCTTGCATGAGCGAGGTCGCTCTACAATCCCTAGCACGGACGGGCGCCTATCCCTCGAGTGCGCCTGCCGATGATGCGACGCCCGTAGGCGCATACGGCCTCAGCCCATCCTCTGCAAGCCAGCCAACCTGAGCGCGAGCACCCCTCGAGATCCAATGTACTAGTGCCCTCCCGCGCTTTCCACCGGGCTCGCTGGCGTGTCTCATCCCGCGCTTTCCGGGCAGGAGAGGCTAACGTGGATAGGAATATGACCCCTTTCCGTGGATGGGTGTAGACGCCAGGATAAGGATCTCTCTCTGCGGGGGAGAACTGGGCGAAGGAAGCCAACTCGGTGAGCGGCGTTTGGAACTGCCCTCGTCCTCTGCCAGGGGGACAAGGGATCATTGGTGCGTCCCAGCGCTTAACGTGGCACTTACGGCCTCAGAGGGGAAAGGTGGGCAGGGGGGAGATCTGAGAAATGTTTACGTCGAAAGGAGAGGGAGAAGAGAGGATCATGACAGCACGGCGGGATCAGACGTCAGCGGTTTTGAGGTTCCGTTCAGGAGCGGGATGGGAGGGTTCGACGCGCAGCGCGGGCGTGTCCATCGTCTGTAGATGCCGTCGGTGCAGTCTCACGCCGCACGCCAAAGCCTTGCGCATTGCCAGCGAGAGGCCGCGGCGTGCGGCCTCGGTCGACCAAGTAGGCTAGGCGTCAAGCCTGGCCACGCAAACGGAACTCCCGCAGGTCGTCGGCGATGTGCAAGCGCGCTTCGGTGAGCGTTTGAATTTCCTCCGGCGTCCAACCAGGGGCATGCTCGCGCAAGAGAAAACCCCTGGGCGTGATTTCGAAGAGTCCGAGATCGGTGGCGACCAGCTTCACCACGCCCGGGGCGGTGATGGGCAAGGTGCAGCGCTTCAGCAAGCGGGGCTTACCGTCTCGGGTCGTATGCTCCAGGGCGATAAACACCCGCTTGGCGCAGGCGGCTAGATCCATAGCGCCACCGATGCCGCCGCCCTTATTGGGCGGAATGCGCCAGTTGGCGAAGTCGCCATTCTCCGCCACTTCATAGGCTCCCATCACCGTCACATCGACCATCCCCTTACGGATCAAGGCAAAGGAGTCGGCATGGTGCACGATGGCCATGCCAGGAACGGGCGTGACGTGCTGCCCCCCGGCGTTGACCAGATGACGGTCGACCTCCTCAGGCTTGGCCAGAGGGCCGTAGCCGATGACGCCGTTCTCGGAATGAAATACCAGGCTCTTGTCGGGATCGATGTAGTTGGAACAGAGCGTCGGCATGCCCACGCCCAGATTGACGATCCACCCATCCTGGAACTCCATGGCCAGCCGGTCGCACATGGCCTGCCGAGCTAGCCGGGGCTTCTCTGACATCGTTGCATCCTCCGGTCTTGCTGGATCTCTGTTAGGAGTGTTTGCTCACCCTCATAGGGAGTTCTACCAGCCTGTTCTCGCTCAGCGAAAGGCATGAGGAAACATCGGCACTATCCATTACCCCAGCCCTCTCCGAGAAGGCCCAAGCGACAATGATCCCCTCTCCCCCTGGGAGAGGGTCAGGGTGAGGGCGCTTCCAAACGCCTCTCATAGGTTAGGCTCCCCTCACCCCAGCCCTCTCCCGTAGGGAGAGGGGATATTAACCTGGGGCGTATGCTCCGAAAGGCAGAGGGAAGCGGGTTTTCTGCTGGTATCCGCGTACACGGCACTGGCTCTGCCATCGCTCAATCCCAGATCCCGTCAGGGGGGATGCGCACCAGGCGGTCAACATAAACACCGGGCACGTGAATGTGGTCCGGGTCCAGTTCCCCCACCGGCACGATGTCGTTCTCCACCTCGACGATGGTGATGCGGGCGGCCATAGCCATGATTGGGTTGAAATTCCGCTGGGCCAGGCGGAATTGCAGATTACCGAAAGTATCCGCCTTCCAGGCGCGGATGAAAGCATAGTCGGCGTGCAGGGGATACTCCAGCACGTACATCCGGCCGTTGATCTCGCGATGCTCTTTGCCTTTGGCCAGTTCGGTGCCCACACTGGTCGGCGTGTAAAAGGCGCCAATCCCTGCAGCAGCGGCGCGGATGCGCTCGGCCAAGGTGCCTTGCGGGACGAGTTCCGCGTCAAGCTTGCCCTCGTTGTACATCCGCACGAAGGGTGTCACCTGCGACGGATGAGTGGCAGCGGTGAAGGCGCAGATCATTTTTTTCACCTGACCGGCCGCGATCAAGGTGCCGACATCGACTTTGTCGTCCAGCGTGCCACCGTTGTTGGAGATGCCGGTCAGATTTCTGGCGCCCTGGCGATGTAAGGCAGCGAGGAGATTTCTGGCGATGCCAACGCCCCCAAATCCAGGGGACATGAACACAGCCCCATCGGGAATATCCGCCACGGCTTCATCGAACGTTCGATAGATTTTGTTCTTCATGGTATAGGTCTCCTGAGTGGTGATAAGCTGATGCATCCTACCGCAGACCGAGGTGTGTTGCCAAGTCCTCACGTGCGATGTGGTGAAAGTATCGGTCGCTCAGTCATGACTGGGCAAGCATTCGACACGCCATGAGGCGGTTGCTCTCGAAGCTCAGGCCGTGGGTGGGGCTTGACGCCAGAGCGGCGGTTGGACTACAGTGACGGCCTCGTTATCGATACGGGGACTGCGGCGCTCGTCTCCTTCCAGGGTGATCCGGTCGCGGCATGGTGAGCCGAGAAGGATGTCGAGCGATCGACTCTTGGCCGCCTTCCCCCCTGGTGGGGGAAGGTACGGATGGGGGCCTAGTACGGTGTCTGCACCCTCACCCTGGCCCTCCCCCATCGAGGGGGAGGGGAACGCCTGAAGGCCTGTCTTCGCGATATCCCTCTCCTTATCAGGAGGGAGAGGAGGAGTAACGAGGTAACCATGTGGTTCGGGTTGGCGCTGCTGGCGGCCTTGTTCCAGGTGCTGCGCAACATGTCGATGAAGCATTTAGGGCATGCCCTGGACGATACCATCAATGTGTGGGGTCGCTTCACGTTTCTGTTGCCGTTTGCCGCGGGGTTCGTGCTGTGGCAGGGGATTCCGCCGCTTCGCCCAGGCTTTTGGCCGTATGTGGTACTCTTCGGCCTGTCACAGACCGCCGCCACGCTCAGCCTGGCCAAGGCCCTGCGGCTGTCGGATATTTCCATCGTCACCGCGTTATGGAAGCTGAGCTTGATATTCCTGGTCGTTTTCGCCTTTCTCAGCCTGGGGGAAACTCCTTCCCTGCTCGGTCTCGTCGGCATCCTGGTGAGCTTAGCCGGGGTTTACGTCTTGAACATCGCGAAGAGCCGGCGCTCCCTTTGGGCGCCGCTGCGCGAGTTGTTCCTCGATCGGGGCCTGCGCTATACCCTGCTGGCGGCCCTGCTCTATGCTCCCACTGTGGTGCTCATCAAACAGATCATCGTGCGCTCCGACGCCTATTTCGCCAACCTCATGGCCTATCTCGCCGCCTCGCTGATCATCCTGCCGATCGTCCTACGGCGCTCCGCCCAGCACTTTGGGCAGATTCCCCGCCACTGGCCGGCGTTCATCGGCATGGGATTGTTCGCCTGCCTGTCGAGCGTGTCCCAGAGCCTGGCCTATCAGATGACGCTGACGTCGTATGTCGAGGCCGCCAAGCAGGCAGAGGTCCTGTTTGCGTTGGGCATCGGCTATATGGTGTTTCAGGAACGCGCGCGTGTGCGCGCCATCTTGCCAGGTAGTCTGATCATCCTGCTGGGCATGGTTTTACTGCATTTGAGCAGTTGAGTGCAAGACCGCGTGAACCTCTCCATACGGTCAGAGAAAAGGAAACCTCTGCGAGCCATCGACCTGCACGCCCATCTCGCAGCGCAATGTTTCCAGCGTGAGGTCTTGGCCGGGAGAACCGGCATGGGATGACCCATGCCGAGGGGGAGCTGTTCAATCCGATCCAACGCCAGCGGCAACTTGGCGGATCGGGCGGTCACCTCCGCCTCTTTCGTCTTTGGGGGGATGGACCGTTGCCGCGGCTTGAAGGTCTGCCTGGCCGACGGCGCCGGTTATAGGTGTTTCGGCATGGGCCGCATGGACCGGGGCTGGCAGCTGCGCTGCGAGGTGCGAATGCCCATAGAGAAGCCCCCTCGCGCGTTTCTTCGCAAGTTTTATGAAGATTATCTGACCCACAGCGCGCCGGCCCTGCGCTTCCTCATCGTCAGCGTAGGCACCGATCGCGTGGTGCTGGGCACCGATTGGCGGGCTGCCACGCGGATCGACTGGCCGGTGACCTGGGTGCTGAGCTTGAAGAGTTTGACCCAAGAAGAGAAGGAAAACTCATCCTGTGGCAGAACCTGGAGCAGCTGCCGGGGCTTTAAAAACTCCCTCTCCCTCTGGGAGAGGGCGGGGGTGAGGGGAGTTGCAGCATAGAGCAGATTCGGAACCGCCCTCACCCTGACCCTCTCCCGAGGGGAAAGGAAAGGATGAATTCTTGGGCCAGCTCCTGACGCTCATAGAAGTCTCGCCGGCGCTACCCTGCGGCGGCGAAACGCTCCAGGTGATGATCGACGTCGCCGAAGGCCTGAGCGATCACCGTCAGCCGTCGGAACGTATGGCTGATCTTCAACTCTTCGGTCATGCCCATGCCGCCATGGAGCTGGACAGCCTCTTGGCTGACGTGGCGACAAGCTTCGGCGATCTTGATCTTGGCCGCCGACACGACGCGCCGTCGCTCGGTCGCCTCCGCCGTGTCCACTTTCACACAGGCCAGGCAGGCCATCGAGCGCGCCTGCTCGTAGTCGATGAACATGTCGACCATGCGGTGCTGGAGGGCCTGAAAACTGCCGATCGGCACGCCGAACTGGCGCCGCGTTTTGAGGTAAGCCAGCGTCGCGTCGTTGGCGTACCGGATGGCGCCAACGGCTTCGGCGCACAGCAAAGCCGTGCCATAATCCACGACCTCTTCGAGCAGCGGCAGGCCCTCATCTTTGGGACCGAGCAACGCCTCTCGGGGGATGACCGCGCCGGAGAATTGAATGTCGGCGACGCGCAGGTTGTCGATGGTGCGGTATTCTCGCATCGATACCCCTGGCGTACCCTGGCCGACGAGGAACAGGCTAATGCCGTGGGGGTCGGTATCGCTGCCTGCCGTACGTGCCGACACTACCAAGACGTCGGCACAGCCGCCATGCAGCACCGCCGACTTCTCGCCGTCGAGCACCCAGCCGTCCGCCGTCTGTCGGGCGCGTGTGTTGATGGCGTGCAAATGATAGCGCGCACCCCACTCCGTCTGGGCCAGGGCGAGCTTGGCCTTACCCTGGGCGACCGCTGGCAGGATGCGTTGTTTCTGCGCCTCCGTGCCGCCGCGCGCCACGAACTGGGCGCCGAGCCCTACGGTGGCGAGATAGGGCTCGACAACTAGGCCCTCGCCGATGGCCTCCATGACGATCATGACGTCGACCGCACTGCCGCCAAAGCCACCATGCTCGGGGGCGAAGGGCAACCCCAGCAGGCCCATCTCCGCGAACGCAGCCCAGATGTCCTCGCTATAGCCCGCGGCGGAGGCGATGATCTTCGCCCGTGCGTCAAAGGTATAATGATCGGCCAGGAAGCGCTTGAGGGTGTCAGCCAGCAGGCGCTGTTCTTCGCTATAGTCGAAATCCATCTCACGTCCTCCGCGCTCAGTGGCGCGTTTACAGGCCCAGGGTCGCCTTGGCGATGATGTTGCGTTGAATCTCGTTCGAACCGGCGTAGATGGTGGTCTTACGGAGATTCAGGTAGCGCGGCGCCAACGAGGCGGTAAACGCATCGAAGTCGGCATCCGGATCGATCGGGCGAAAGACCGGCGCGCGCGGACCTGCCACCTGCATCATCAATTCCGAGATGGCCTGCTGGATCTCCGTGCCCTTGAGCTTGAGCAGCGACACCTCGGCGCCGGGTGCCTTCCCCCCCCGGAGCTGGTCGAGGTAGCGCAGGTTGGTGATCTCTAGGGCCATGAGCTCCACCTCGACGCGGGTCAAGCGGTCGCGGAAGCGTGGGTCGTCGAGGAGGGGTTTGCCGTCCTTGAGGGTGCATGCCGCCAGATCCTTCAGCCGGGCCAGCTCCCGCTTGGAGACGCCGACGCGCCCTGTGCCCATGCGCTCGTAGCCGAGCAGATACTTGGCCACCGTCCAGCCGTCGTTCTCCTCGTGGACGCGGTTCTCCAGGGGCACTCTCACCTCGTCGAAGAATACGCTGTTGACCTCGTGGCTGCCATCCATGAGGATGATGGGTTGCACCGTGATCCCTGGCGAGCGCATGTCGATGAGCAGGAAGGAGATGCCCTGCTGCCGTTTGGGCCGGTTCGGATCGGTGCGCACCAAGCAGAAGATCCAGTCGGCATAATGCGCCATGGTGGTCCAGATCTTTTGCCCGCTCACCACGTAATAATCGCCGTCGCGCACGGCCCGGGTCTGCAGCGAGGCCAGATCCGACCCGGCCCCCGGCTCAGAGTAGCCCTGGCACCAAAAGTCCTCGCCGTGGTAGATGCGGGGGAGAAAGCGCTGTTTCTGCTCTGGCGTCCCGAAGCGCAGCAGCACTGGCGCCACCATCCGCAGCCCAAACGCCACCAGAGGCGGACACCCGGCGGCGCCGCACTCCTCCTCGAAGATATAGCGCTGCACCACCGTCCAATCGGTGCCGCCCCACTCGACCGGCCAGTCCGGGGCGATCCAACCCTTTTTCGCCAGGATGCGGTGCCAGCGGAGCAGATCTTCCTTGCCGAGTTCTTGGTAGTTGATCACCTTGTCGCGTAGGTCAGCGGGCAAGTTGTCGCGGAGCCATACCCGCACCTCGTCGCGAAAGGCCTCTTCTTCAGGGGAATAGTTGAGATCCATCCGACCCCTCCTCTCCGGCGCGTCATCGCCTGCCGGCTGCCGCGCCGCGGTCCAGCCTCACTGTACAGGCGCGCCTCAGAGCTGCCTTGCCGATACGGCCGATGACCGATAGGCGCAAATCGAATTGAGTATGGACTATATCCAAGTCTGTGCCGATACGCAACTCCCCGATGCGACCGGGCATGGCAAATCTTGCGCCGATCAGCCCGGCCCCATCCGCGATAGCGTGCACCGGATCGACGCATGCAGGCCCAAGCCTCGTGCCGCTACCATGGCTTCCTGACGCGATTCTAATTCTAATTGTTGACGTCTGGCTCGCTGCGGTATACCATCGCGCTAGGATCTCTTGTGACTTAGGAGCGTGAACAACGAGCAGAGCAGGCCGGGCTGAGACCCCATGTTCTGCCGGCCCGAAGGAGGTGTTCGAGCACACAAGTTTGCGCTATATGTCGAGGTTGCCACCTGGCGAGGATAACAGTGCACGACAAGGCATGTGAGAAGGAGAACAGACATGGCAGACGAAGCGATCGCCTTGATGGCTCACCTGATGCGCCGCGCTGGTTTCGGAGCACCGTATGCCGAGTTAGAGGCCCGCGCCGCCAAGGGCTACGAGGCCACCGTGGACGAACTGTTGCATCCGGACAGCCAGCCCCCTCTCGACACCGACATCATGATGCGGTACAAGACCGAGTGGGTGAACAAGAACGCCCTAGAGGGACAGCAGGAAGAGTGGGTCTTCCGCATGATCAACACCAAGCGGCCGCTGGAGGAGAAGATCGCCCTATTCTGGCATGGCATCTTCTGCACCGGCCACGCCAAATGCGAGAACCCTCGCCAGCAAATGGTCGAAATCGACATGTTCCGCCAGCATGGTATGGGCCGCTTCGACGATCTGTTGCTGCGACTCGCCATGGACCCGGCGATGGTCTTCTACCTGGACAACTGCATGAGCCACAAGGGGGCCATCAACGAAAACTGGGGACGTGAACTGCTGGAACTCTTCTCCATGGGCGTGGGCAAGGATGGCCAGCTCAATTACACCGAGGATGACGTGAAGGAGGCGGCGCGGGCCTTCACGGGTTGGACGGTGGCCAACGCCATCCCACGCTACCCCTATGGGCGATACCTGTCGAAGTTCATCTATAATCCCCAGGACCATGACGACGGCCCGAAAACCTTTTTAGGCGAAACGGGCAACTGGAACGGCGAGGACATCATTCGCATCATCTCCAAGCAGCCGGCCACCGCCCGCTTCGTGTCACGTCACCTGTACAACTTCTTTGTCGCCGATGAGCCGCCGGTGCCCGCCTGGCAGCATACGCCACCGCAGGATCCAGAGGCCATTCGACAGCTGGAAGAGGAGTACTTCCGGTCCAATTACAACATCGGCTCGATGTTGCGGTTGCTGTTCAACGCCGACTGGTTCAAGAAGGCCCGCTTCGCCAGGGTGAAGAGCCCGGTCGAGACTGTGGTCGGTACCATGCGCCTGGTGGGCGATATGACCTTCCCGAAGCCGGGCCTGAATGCCATCACCTTGAGCATTCGCTACATGGGCCAGGATTTATTAAACCCGCCCACGGTGGAGGGCTGGCATACCGGCAAAGAATGGATCGACAGTGGCACGCTGGTGGAGCGCATTAACTTCACCGCCGACCAGGTCGGCAACATCAACCTTCCTGGCGTGCGGGCCATCATCGAGCGCCTACGGGCTCAAGGGCCGACGCTGACGCCGGAGCAGCTGGTGGATGGTTGCCTCAAGCTGCTGGGTCACTACGAACTGGCCGAGGAAACGCGCCGAGAGTTAGTGGCGCTGGCTCGGGCCGAGGGCGAGATCCAGACCGGGGCGGAGAAATTCCCGCAACGAGTGGCTCAGATGCTGCAGTCGATCGTCGCCACCACCGAATACTTGTTCGCCTAAGGGGAAGGGAGGGCATGCGATGGCAACGAATACCAAAAACCCAGTCCTGGTCGTCCTCCAGTTGTCCGGAGGCAATGACGCGTTGAACACGGTCATTCCGTATAACAATCCGCTGTACTTCGATAACCGTCCGAACGTGCGCATTCCGGAAGACCAGGTGCTGCCCATTAATGACACCCTCGGCTTTCACCCCGCCATGGGCCCTCTGAAACAGCTCTACGATGAGGGCAAAGTGGCGATCATCCAGGGCATCGGCTATCCCAAACCCAGCCGCTCCCACTTCCGCTCCATGGACATCTGGCATACCTGCGAGCCCGAGAAGGTGGGGGACGAGGGCTGGCTCGGGCGGACGATCCGCGAGCTCGATCCGAAAAAAGAGAACGTGCTGACGGGCGTCAACTTCGGCCGTGGTCTGCCGCGTGCCCTGGCGGCGCCGGGCGTGCCGGTGGCCTCAGTGGGCAACCTGGACTCCTACGGCGTCCTCACCGGCATTGAGGCAGAGGATCAGCGGACCAGAGCCCTGGAGACGTTCGCCCGCACCTATTCACCCATGCTCGGCAAAAATGCGGTGGTCTCGTACATCGCCCAGACCGGCCTGGATGCCTTGAAGGGGGCCGACATCCTCAGCACCGCGACGCAGAATTACGCCTCGACGGTGAAGTATGGCAATGACGACGTCGCCCGGTACATGAAGAACATCGTGCAAACCCATCTGGCCAACCTGGGGACGCGGGTGCTGTATACCACCGCGCCCTATAACAGCTTCGACACCCACGCTGGGGAGCTGGCCAACCACGCCCGGCTGTGGACGCAAACGTCCAAGGCCATCGCCGACTTCTACGCCGACCTCAAAGAGCACAACGCCAGCGACAACGTTGTGCTCTTGGTGTTCAGCGAATTCGGCCGCCGCGTCCATGACAATGGCTCCGGGACCGACCACGGTTCGGGCGGCATCGCCTTCGTCATCGGCGATAAGGTGAAGGGCGGCCTGTACGGCGAGTATCCCTCGCTGGAGGCTGGGAAATTGCTGGAAGGGGACCTGCACTTCAACAACGATTTCCGGGGCTTGTACGCCACGTTGTTGGAGAAGTGGATGGGCCTGGACTCGAAGCCCATAGTGGGAGGTCGCTTCGAGCAACTCGACTTCCTGCAATAGTCTGAGAGGCTCTGCAACTGTCGGCATGCACCGCGCCCCCGCAGGAGCGCGGCGGGGTAGGAAGGTCTCGGCGGATCTGCCCCGGTCAACTCCTGAGGGAGGCTGCGGTCGCGGTCATAGACAACTCCCAACGTTATGAGGTGTGAACATGCCTACGGGAATCTCCTACGTCAATATCCAGTATGGCTATACCATTGGCCGCGGCGAGCAGTTCGGACCAGGCTTCACGTCGCCGGTCTTTGTGGCGCGCGGCGAAGGCAACCTGCTGTACGTGCTGTGCCGCGCCTCCGAATATCGCCCGGAGGGCACACGCATCACCGTTTGCACGGTCGACGAAGAGTACGTCACCGCGTTCGCCCGCGGCGTCCCGCAACAGGGACCTCACGAATACAACTTCGACGATGGCTCCCTGGTGTGGCCGACTGCCATCGCCTTCGACCGCAACTGGAATGTCTACGTCACCGACGAGTGGCTCAATCGGATTTCCATCTTCACCAAGGATGGCGATTACATCGGCAAATGGGAAGAGCGACCGGGGAGCGGAGATGGCGAACTGAACCGCCCGTCCGGGCTGGCCTTTGATGCCGATGAGAACGTGTACATCGTGGACAGCGGCAATAACCGCGTGCAAAAATTCACCAAAGATGGCCGATTCCTGGCGAAGTGGGGCACGGCTGGAAGCGGCGATGGCGAGTTCAATATGCCGTGGGGGATTGCCATCGACCGCGAGGGCGATATCTACATCGCGGACTGGCGGAACGATCGGATTCAGAAATTCAGCCCCGATGGCCAGTTCTTGATGAAGTTCGGCCGGTCAGGGTCTGGCGAGGGCGAGTTCAACCGTCCCTCCGGCGTTGCGGTGGATAGCGACGGCGTGATTTACGTCGCCGACTGGTTGAACAATCGCCTGCAGGTCTTCGACCCCGAAGGCCAATTCGTTACCCTGCGCACCGGCGATGCGACGATCTCCAAGTGGGGCAAGGACAAGCTCGACGCCAACGCGGAAATGTGGAAAGAGCGCGAGCGCGCCTGGGGCTTGGAGCGCGAGAAGGACTTCTGGGGGCCGACCGGTGTCGCGGTGGACGATGACAACCGGATTTTCGTGGTCGAATCGGCCCGCAACCGCATCCAGGTATATCGCAAGCTCTCACCCAACTTCGTTGGTCCGCGGCTCTAAGCCATACCCTCTCCCTGAGGGAGAGGGCCAGGGTGAGGGCGGTAGGGCGTCATCGAACACTTGGGCTTCCCTCACCCCCCCTCTTCCAGAGGGAGAGGGGGCGAAGGGGAGCCGAGACTTGCGTTCCCAACTTGATGCTGGCGCTTATGCTCCCGCATGGAGGATGCACTCCATGCTCAATCGGACCACAGGACTTTGGCACACGGTAAAGGACCATCACCCCTGTTCCCTTCCCCCCGGCGTGGGGGAAGGTGCGGATGGGGGGAACTCTCTCCGGTGCACCAGTCGGTCTGATCTAGTCTGACTTACGTCATGCCAAGATGCGGTGAAGGGGTGTTTCCATGGCGCTCAAAGTCGGTCGCATTCCCTATCTGAGTTGTGAGCCCTTCTACTTCGCCATGGAACGCCAGGGCATGGTGTTGTGCGACCTCGTTCCCAGTGCCTTGGCCGAGGCCGCCGCTAAGGGAGACATCGACGCAGGGCCGGTGCCGCTCGTGGAGTGTTTCCGCCTCGATGGAGAATATCGCTTCCTGTCGGGGTTTTGTTTGGCCGCCATTCGCAAAGCTGGCGATGTCTTGCTGCACTCAACGCGTCCCATCCAGGAACTGGCCGGTGCGCGCATTGGCATCCCCGCCGAGGCAGCCACCTCCTTCAGACTCCTGCAAGTTCTGTTGACTTTGAAGTATCAGCTGCCGTCGGTGGCCTATGTGACGCCTGACGAGGCCCACGATGCCTTCCTGGTTATCGGGAATGAGGGCCTGCGCCAACGACACGGCGTTAGAGGCTATCCCCACATCTATGACTTGGGAGAGGAATGGTACCAGTGGACCGGCTTGCCCTTCGTCTTCGCACGCTGGATGGTTCACAAGTCCATCGCCCCCAAACAGGCCGCCGTGTTAGAGGATACGCTGTATGTCGGGCTGCAAGACTGGGCGGACGGTCTGTTTCGCTCCTCCGATGAACGGGATGAGCTGCTGATGCATCCCCGAGAAGTGCTGGCGTACAGTCAGGGCCTTCGATACTTCATCGGCGTCCCAGAGCAGCGGGCGATCGACCGGTTCCGCCACTATCTCAACCAGCTTGAGCTCTAGGCCCTCTCTCGGTCTTCTTCGCGAACGTGACAGCCAACAGTTGATGGTGGAGTTCCCGTAAGATGCATCTAAGCCTGCAGAGATGACGATGGACGAGGGTCGAGGGCCTGCACAGCCAGTCTACTGGCCGAGAGTCAAGGCCATCCTGGACGGCGTCATGGAGCGCTGGAAGGCGCGCTGGGGACGTGAGCCGTTACCGGGCATTCACGAGTATGCCTGGGACACCCCGCAGCAGCTCGCCAGCGCCATCCTGTCGGGATACCGTGCCATCGAGCCCGGCGTGCCGGGCAGGCAGACACATCTGGTGCAATCCTTGGCGCGCGGCGTTGGCGGCTTCGGCAAAATGCCCCTGCACGGCCCCTTTTTATCGGCCTCTGAGATCGACGAGATCGCCTCCTGGATCGACGCCGGCATGCCCGAAGGTCCGCCGCAAGTGCCAGCCAAGGATGCTTGAGGATCGCCGACTCCCCCATCACCCCGCCTGCGTGTGTGTTTCACTCGCGCTCATCCCCTCTCATCCTCAATCAGTCGTCGGGAATTGGAATGCAGAGTCAGCGCAGCTTCCCTTCCCCCTTCGATGGGGGAAGGTCAAGGTGGGGGTGACACTGGCGTTGTGTCCCCCTTGTGACCTTCACCTTAAGGCACGCCCTGGCAACCATTCTAACGATGTCAAGGTGGAGACCTGCCCCCATCTTCGCCTGATCGTCTGAGACGTTCACTCACGATTGCTCGCCGGTTTTAAGCGGGGCACCGAACCCGAGCCCATTGCGTATACATTTCCCTGATTTCGGGTTTGTGTTCTGAAAAGGCAGGATGAATTCGATGCGGGGGCAAGGGCCGGCCGCATAGCGCACGGCCCAGCGATCAGGTCTGAAACCGGTCTAGCGGGCTTTGTAATTGCCGGATGTCCCGCGCCATGACATGGGTATAAATCTCAGTGGTCTTCACATCTGCATGGCCGAGCAGTTCCTGGAGCACGCGGATGTTCACCCCGTTCTCGAGCATATGGGTCGCAAAACTGTGGCGCAGGGTATGACAGCCAACCTTCTTGTCGAGCCCAGCCTGCTGGGCGGCTCGTTTCACCGCTTTTTGCAAGCCGGATTCGCGCACGTGATGACGCATCTCCCTGCCCGATCTCGGGTCCAGGGAGCGCGCACGGGCAGGAAACACCCAATGCCAGCCGGTCTGTCGCGCAGCCTTTGGATATTTCCTGGCCAGCGCTTCGGGGATATAGACTTCTCCGAATCCCTCTTCAAGGTCCCGGTGATGGAGGGCTTTCACCGCCTGGATCTGCGCCTGCAACTCTTCCCGCAGGTTCCGCGGCAGGATGGTCGTCCGATCCTGACCGCCCTTGCTGCCCCGGACAAAGATGAGGTTTTGGCCGAAGTCCACGTCCTGGATGCGCAGGCGGATGCACTCTAGCAGGCGCAGGCCAGCGCCATAGAGCAGCCTCGCCATGAGGGCATGCTTGCCCGTCATAGCGGCGAGCAGCCGCTGGACTTCCGCTTGAGTGAGCACGGTGGGCGGTCTTGGCCGACGTTTGCTGCGGACCGGCGCGATCTTGCCCTCAAGGGGCTGGTGCAGGACATTCTGGTAGAGAAACACCAGGGCGTTCAAGGCCTGGCGCTGGGTAGAGGCCGACACCTTGCCTTCGGTGGCCAGGTGGGAGAGAAAGCGCTCCACATCCTGGGTTCCGAGCCTGTTCGGATGGGTCTTGCCGCCGCAGTAACGGATATAGCGCAGGATCCAGTGGGTATAGGATCGCTCGGTGCGATAGGCGTAGTGATAATAGCGGAGCACCTGGCGCACCTGGTCCATCAGCTTGAGGTCGGGATTTGGGCGAAATTTCGGTGTCTTTTTATTTTGACTTTCCATAACCTCACCTATACTATCGCAATACGTGGAAACCCACAAGGAAAAACGGGATAAACGGACAGCCGGCCGGCAGGTTTTCCATATCCTACGATTAGTATTGCAATCAGCGGAAAATTTGTCCCCCCATAGGGTCTGATGGGGTAGACAACTTTCCGCCGATTACACTGTTCGGCGCCTTAAGGCGCAGGGAAAGGAGGTGATGCTTATGGGCACCAAGGCTGCAAGATAACCATGGAGGGGAGTTGTAGGGACCAGCGCAAGTCTGGTACCATGTTCGGCTCTAGGCATCAAGGCAAGGCCGAAGCAAGACGCCCATTGCCGCTGTTTGCCTGGCCGATATTGACCATTCCTGATAGCATGGTAGGGACTCGTTCTGGATATTTCGTGTGAGGTGCTGGCCTGTTCGTGCGATGACAGCAGCATCTACTGGCCGGCGTTGTCGGTGTCTCATTGGCCCGCATCAAGAAGGAAGGTTCCTATGAATATCCAACGTACGCGACGGGTAAGCCGACGAGAATTTTTGGGTGGCCTGACCCTCATGGGGACGGCGGGAGTGCTTGGACTGCATGCTAGACCGGTGGCCGCGGAGGCGCCGCCCGAGACGACGCGGATCCGGCTGATCCAGGTTCCGGGTATCTGTGTCGCGCCCCAGTACGTCGCCGAAGACCTCCTGAAGGGCGAGGGGTTCCAGGAGGTCCAATACCTCAAGGTATCCACCGCGGAAGTCTACAAGGTCATCGCCTCCGGCGACGTCGATATCAGCATGGCCTTCGTCGCACCCTTCATTCAGCAAGTCGACAAGGACATTCCCATCGTCCTGTTGGGCGGGGTCCACGCTGGCTGCTTCGAGTTGTTCGGCACAGACAAGGTCCGCGCGGTCAGCGACCTGAAAGGGAAAACCGTGGCGGTACCCGAGTTCGGCAGTTCCCACCACGTCTTCCTCTCCATCATCGCCGCGCACGCGGGTCTGGACCCGCGGCAGGACATCAATTGGGTCACGCATCCCATCGCCGAGTCATTGCCCCTCCTCACCGCAGGCAAGGTGGACGCCTTGATCGCCTTTCCACCCGTGGCCCAAGAGCTGCGGGCGAAGCAGATCGGGCATGTACTGCTCAACAGTGGGGTAGACAAGCCCTGGTCCCAGTATTTCTGCTGCATCGTCGGCAGCAACCGGGAGTTTGTCCGCGCTCACCCTGTGGCCACCAAGCGGGCGCTACGTGCTATTGTGAAAGCGGCCAACGTCTGCGCCCTGGAGCCCGACCGCGCCGCGCGGTTGATTGCCGACAAGGGCTACCCGTATGACTATGCCCTCCAGACCATGAAGGAAATCCCCTACAACAGGTGGCGTGAGTACGACCAGGAGGAGACGGTGCGCTTCTACGCGCAGCACCTGCAGGCGGCCGGGATGATCACGAGCACCCCGCAGAAAATCATCGCCCAGGGCACCGACTGGCGCTTCTCCAACGAGCTGAAGAAGGAGTTGAAGGGGTAGGATCGTTCGAACTTTGTCGTCAGGGTTTCCTCCTCCCCGCTGGGAAGAGGGCGGGGGGGAGCGTGGGGAAGAGGAGGGAGTGGGCGTGAGTCTCCGGGCTGGACAGTCTGTCAGGATACTCGTGGTGGGGGCGATGCTTGGGTGGCTGCTCCCCGTGTGCAGCCACGCCGGGGAGGGCGAGGCGTTACCGAGGCTTGGACCGGCGCCCGCGTTCACCCTCACCACGCAAGAAGGCACACGACTTTCCCTCCAGAACCTGCGCGGTAAAATCGTGGCGCTGACCTTTATCTATGCCTCGTGCACCGATACCTGTCCGCTGCTGACGGCCAAGATGGCTGGGCTCCAGGCACGTCTCGGCACGGATTTTGGCAGTAGGGTGTTTTTTGTCTCGGTCACCGTGGACCCGGAGCGGGATACGCCAGCAGTGCTCACGCGCTATGCGCAGGCGCATGGGGCGAACCCCGCTGGCTGGGCGTTTCTCACGGGGACTCCGGCGGAGATCCGGCAGGTGGCCCGGCACTATGGTATCGTCTACAAAAAGACGTCCCGCGGCGACGTGGACCACACCTTCCTGACCTCCCTCATCGACCATAGCGGCACTCTGCGCGTCCAGTACCTGGGGGTGCGCTTCGACCCTGAGGAGCTACTGCGCGATCTGCAGGCATTGGTGCAGGAGCAGACCCGGCCATGACACCGTGGTTACTCCAAGTGCTAGCCGACTGTCGGCCAACGTGCACGCCAAACTCCTCATGGCCTTCCTGGGCATTGCTGGTCTGCGCGTCACCGTCAGTGCCGTCGGCTTGGGAGCAAAGAAACTGGGGTCGGAGTCGCATAATGAGCAAAGAAACTGGGGTCGGAGTCGCATAATTGTGCACCCCCCTCAAAAGATGCGGGGCATGGGGAGGCCAAGTGGGAGTCTGTTCCCAGTCGCGCGCCGAACCAAGGCATGCAGGCGACGGCGTACAGCCTCCGCTGCGCTGCGGCTTCCCGCCGCGCCTGATGCCCGGCGTTAGGCCGCTGGAGGAGGACGCTATGAGCAATGTTGATTCAGCCGGAACGTCCCAGGGGTCGCCCAATCGCGAGAAGATCTATACATGCGGTTACAGTTCCGCGTCCATGCAGATGATGACGAGC
>Ga0209172_10000901_pt1 | contig 72835 bp, 61 predicted proteins | sample LarsenN4metaG_FD_184113 | JGI IMG/M metagenome (GOLD analysis project Ga0209172, IMG submission 184113) | Hot spring sediment bacterial and archeal communities from British Columbia, Canada, to study Microbial Dark Matter (Phase II) - Larsen... ... | reverse complement strand
GTGAAGACCGACGGCGCCTGTCCGCAGGAGTACTCGATCACCCGCACCTGGACGGCGCGGGACGACTGCGGCAACAGTTCGCAGGCCAGCCAGACCATCGAGGTGTTTGACGACACCGCTCCGGTTTTGACGGCTTGTCCGGATAACATCGCGGTTTGTGTGGGCGCTCCGGTTAGCTTCAACCCGCCGACTGCTACGGATAACTGTGACGGGGATGTGCCCGTGACCTGCACCCGTAGCGACGGCCAGGGCTTAGGTGCTCCTTATCCGGTCGGCACCACCACCATCACCTGTGTGGCAACCGATGATTGTGGAAATTCGGACGACTGCAGCTTTACGGTAACGGTATACCAAACCCCGACCTGCAGCATTAACGACGGCCCAGGATTTGCCAGTCCGAGATGCGCCGGTTCACTTGACCCGATTATCGGCCTGTTCTGCGGGCCGGATGGAATGGCTTCCTACAGCTGGTCGGCCTCCTGCGGCACCATAAGCGGTTCCAGCACGGAGCAATGCCTGAACTGGATTCCGCCGGCCGTGGGTGGTTCTTGCACCTTCACCTTGACCATCGTGGACGGCAACGGCTGCACCAACACCTGTATCCGGGAGATTTCGATACCCAACCCGACCCCGTGCTTCCTGACGCCGCCGGCCTCCTTGCCGACCTGTGGCACGACCGGCAACCTTTATTGCGGTCCTTCGGGGTTTGCCGGTTACAGCTGGTCGATCAGCTCCCCCGGCAATGACTGGATTATTACGGGCAGCTCCACTTCCCAGTGCGTCACCTTCACCGCAGGTCTTACAGGCCCGGCAACTCTGGTGTTAACAGCCACCAACGAATCTGGCTGCAATTCAACCTGCGACGTGCAAATTGACTGCACGCCGGCCGGCGAGGGCTGCACACCCGGGTTCTGGAAAAATGCCTTGAATCTGTGGGATCAGTCCAGCGATGCGGCCTCCCAGTGCATTGCCAGCGCCGTGGCGAGCTTGGGCGCCCCGTACAGCGGCAACGGGACAACAAACTCGCTCTTCCGAAACATCTTCGGGCTTACTTCCACCGAGATGTTCGAGGCCGGTTTGTCGCCTAGCCTCACGCTTAAAGGGGCGATTAACTTGGGCGGTGGTGGGTTCAAGAAGCTGGCCCGCCATGCCACAGCCGGTTTGTTAAGCTCTTGTGCGGTGGGTTACTCAATAAGCACGGCGCAGATCCTAACCCAGGTTCACAATGCCATTATCAATCTCGAACCAGAGCCGCTGGCCACCCAGTTGGACCAGTTCAATAACCTGGACTGCCCGCTTAGCAGCAGCGAAATCCATGTACTGGGTGCGGTTGAGACGGATGAGGGCCTGGCGAACCCGTTGCCGACGGAATTCACCCTGCGCGGCAGCTATCCCAATCCGTTCAATGCTTCCACCCAGATCAACTTCGCCCTGCCGCAAGCCGGCACGGTGCGGTTGGTTATCTACAACATTCTGGGGCAGCCGGTGCGTACGCTTCTGGACAGTGACCAGCCGGCTGGGGAGCGTTCGGTTCTCTGGAACGGGACGGATAACAGCGGCAGTAGCGTCTCTTCCGGGGTTTATTTCTACAAGATAATGTTCAACGGCCAGGTCAAAGTCGGCCGGATGAACCTGTTGAAGTAATCCCAACCCAAGCACTATCCGAAAAGCCCCCCGGGAAACCGGGGGGCTTTTTTGTGCCTAAATTGAATCAACTTGCCTTTGACACAGGCCGATGTTAATATGGGGAGGCAAGGACTACCTATGGCCGAAGAGGAAAAGAAGGATTTCTTAAAGGATATCAAGCAGATTCAGGAGGAGATGGATTTAATCTTCGACCATTTCTACAAACTCCGCCGTTCCCCCCTTTTGACCCACACCCATATCTGGCGGCCCCCCACGGACGTTTTTGAGACCAAAAACGAGATAGTTGTTCTAACTGAAATCGCCGGAATTGACCCCAAAAAACTCTCAATTTTGTTCAAGGAGGGGATTTTGACCATCCGGGGAGAACGGCAAACCCCCAAAATAGAGGATTCCATCGCCTGCCGGAACAAGGAAATCATCGCCGGCCAGTTTGAGCGAAACATCCACGTCCCCTTCTCCGTGGATAAAGAATCGGTCAAGGCCTCCTACCAGGACGGCATATTGATTGTCCGTCTGCGTCGAGTGGGTCCGGAAGAAAAAACCACCAAGATACCGATTGCCTAAAAAGGGGAAAGTCCGTGAGTAAAACGGCTAAAGAGGAGCTAAAACTGGAAGAGGAACTGAAAAAAGGGCAGGGGGAACTGCCCATTTTACCCACCCGCGGGGTGGTGGTTTTTCCGGCTTTCCTGACGCCTTTAATGGTCTCCGACCAGCGCTACGCCCGGCTCATTGACGAGGCGGTGATGGCCGGGCGGCCAATAGGCCTTTTTTCCCAGAAAAATGAGGAGGAGGAAACGGTCGCCCCGGACGGCATCTACACCATTGGCACGCTCGGGCAGGTAATCAAAATGCTCCGCTTCCCGGACGGCTCCGTCCGCTTCCTGGTTCAAGGGAGTGCCCGCATCCGGCTTAAAAAGTTCGTAAAGACCGAACCGTATTTCACCGCCGAGGTGGAGGAAATTCCCGAACGCTTCGAAAAGACGGTTGAAGTGGAGGCGTTGGTCCGCAACATCACCGACTCCGTCAAAAAAATCGTCGGGCTGGCCCCCTATCTGTCCGAAGAACTGCAGATTTCCGCCTTGAACACGGAAGACCCCGGCAAGCTGGCGGACTTGGTGGCCAATTCCCTCAATCTGCCTGTGGCGCAAAAGCAGGAGGTTCTGGAGACTTTCGACGTTCGCCAGCGCCTTTTCAAAGTGCACAAAATTTTGCTCAAGGAGGCCGAGGTTCTGGAGCTCTCCCGCAAAATCCAGACGGATGCCGCCTCCGAAATGGGAAAATCGCAGAAAGAATACATCCTGCGGGAGCAGTTGAAGGCCATCCAAAAAGAGCTGGGGGAATCGGACGAGCGGACCGCCGAGCAGGAGGAGTTTGCCAAAAAAATCGAGGCGGCCAAAATGCCCTCCCTCGCTTTGGAGGCGGCCAAAAAGGAACTGGAGCGGCTTTCCCGCATGAACCCGGCCTCGGCCGAATACATTGTCTCCCGCAACTATCTGGACTGGCTGGTGGTGCTTCCCTGGAGCAAATCGACCACCGATGTTCTGGACATCAAACAGGCCAAAAAAATTCTGGACGAGGATCATTTTGACTTGGAAAAAGTGAAAGACCGGATTCTGGAATTTCTGGCCGTCCGCAAGTTAAAAGAGACGTTGAAGGGCCCGATTCTCTGCTTTGTCGGCCCTCCCGGCGTCGGCAAGACCTCGCTCGGCCGTTCCATCGCCCGCGCCATGGGGCGGAAGTTTTCGCGCATCTCCCTGGGCGGCATGCACGACGAGGCGGAAATCCGCGGCCACCGCCGCACCTACGTCGGCGCGCTCCCCGGCCGCATCATTCAGGAGCTGCGCCGGTCGGAAGCCAACAACCCGATTTTCATGCTGGATGAAATCGACAAAGTGGGGCAGGATTTCCGCGGCGACCCGGCCTCCGCCCTGCTTGAGGTTTTAGACCCGGAGCAGAACAACACCTTTTCCGACCATTATCTGGACGTCCCCTTCGATTTGTCCCGGGTGCTCTTCATCACCACCGCCAATTATCTGGACCCCATCCCGGCCGTTTTGCGGGACCGGATGGAAGTAATCGAGCTCCCCGGCTACACCGATTTGGAAAAAATCGCCATCGCCAAAAAATTCCTCATTCCGCGCGAGCTGGAAAACCACGGGTTGAAAGCCGAACAGTTGGAAATCAAAGAAGAAGCGTTAAAGAAAATCGTCCGCGACTACACCCGCGAGGCGGGCTTGCGCAATCTGGACCGCTATCTGGCCACCCTCTGCCGCAAGGCGGCCAAAAAAGTGGCCTCGGAGGAGGAAAAGAAAATCACGGTCACGGGGGAGAATTTGTCCGACTTTCTCGGCGCCGCCCGCTACTATCCGGAGCTTTCCACCCGCTCCTCGCAGGTGGGCGTGGTTCCCGGTTTGGCCTGGACCCCTTCCGGCGGGGAGATTCTGTTTATCGAGGCGACCAAGATGCGCGGCAAGAAAAACCTGACTTTGACCGGCAATTTGGGAGACGTGATGCGGGAATCAGCCCAGGCCGCCCTTTCCTATCTGCGCTCCTCGGCCAAAAAATACGGCATTCCGGAGGATTTCTTCGAGCATTTCGATATCCACCTGCACGTCCCGGAAGGGGCCATCCCCAAAGACGGCCCCTCCGCCGGCATCACCATGGTCACCGCGCTCGCCTCCCTTTTTTCCGAGCTCCCGGTCAAGCCGTATCTGGCAATGACCGGCGAAATCACCCTGCGCGGGCTGGTTTTGCCCATCGGCGGACTCAAAGAAAAATGCCTGGCGGCCCACCGGGCGGGAATCAAAACCGTGGTTTTGCCGGAGCAGAATAAAAAGGATTTTGACGACCTGCCGGCGGAAATCAAAAAGGATGTAAGGTTCGTTTTCGTTTCCACCATCGACGAAGCACTGGAAGAGGTCATCGATTTTTCCAAATCGAACTCCAAAAAACAACCCCGCATCACCGTTAAAACCATCCGCAAAAACTGCAAAACCACCTCCGCCCGAATTCCAGTAGCCGTCAAGGGAAAATAAACAGTTCATAATTTTGGTAGCCGCGACTTCAGTCGCGGGAGCCTTTGTAGGGGCCGGCCTCCGCGCCCGCCCATTTTTTTGTCCCCCTTACCAAGGGGGACGAGGTCGAAGGCCGGAGGGGGTGTTTTTTGTAGGGGCACAATATATTGTGCCCGTTATTTTAGCAGGGTGGTGGTGCGGAATGAAAGAAAATCTGGAGCATAATCACGGTGTCCGCCGGGGAAATTTTCCCGTCGCAATTCAAATCCCCGGCCGACGGCGCGGCCGCGAACGGATTTCCATTAAACGTAAAATTCAGCATCAAAACCACATCTGTCATCGTCAAAACGCCGTCCAAGTTCAAATCCCCTTTCAGGGCGGGTAGGGGAGCGTACTTAAGCGTCATGATATCATATTGGGCGTTTCTTCCCGACTTCCCGGTTATATAAACATTCCCCATTTCATCGGCGGTTGCGAACATGCCCCAATCATAGGAAGAAGAATCCGGGCCGACATAGCGTTTCACCCACAGCTCATTTCCCATCGAATCCAGCTTGAGTGCAGTAAAGTCCAGCCCCGTTCCAATTCCAGTGGTAAATCCAGCGACATAGACATTCCCCGTCTTATCAACTTTGATTCCAGAGGGAGAACCTCCTCCAGAACCGGGACTGGTGTACCGATGCTCCCACAATTTATTGCCGTTGAAATCATATTTTATAGTGGAAATATCGAACCCGCTGTATCCGCTCAAATAAATATTCCCCAAAGAATCCAAATCCATAACGATTACCAATCCAGTCGGGCCGTTCTCGCGCGCAATCCAGAGGGTATTACCAAGCGCGTCATATTTAATCGTAACATAAACTTGTTTTCCCGTACTATCCGTGCTACCACCGGTAACGATGATGTTGCCGAAGACATCAAACTTTACTTTCGCCGCTTGATTTCCTGTCGTATTCGGCCAAAGTTGAAACGTCCGTACCCATTTTTCTTGCCCGAGTGAATCATAATTGATAATAAGCCATTCCTTCTCATCTCCCATATAATCGCCGCTACGGCCGGCCACACAGACGTTGTGATTTTCATCTACGGCGATGAAGCTTGCCTGGTCAAAATTCAGCGGACCGTTATAGCGAGCCGCCCACCGCTGATTGCCGTTGGCGTCATATTTTATGACCGCCGTTTCCCGCCCTCCGCTGGAGTCGGCCGACCTACCCGTGACATAGACATTATTTGCTTTATCGATAGCCATCCAGTGAGCCCAATCCACGCCGCCTGCCGGCCCGTTATAGGTGGCCACCCAAACTTCATTCCCTTGGGGGTCGTATTTGACAGTCGTGTAATCGGGGTCTCCCCCGGTGGCGTAAACATTACCTGCGGAATCCAAAATGAGATGATTCACTCCCCCAATGACACTTGGGCGTTGACGAATCCAAACAAGGTTGCCGTTTCGATTATACTTTAATACAACCCAACTTGCGATGGGAATACCACTGACGCCGGCTACATAAACATTTCCACTGTCATCCACGGCAGTAGCCCAAGCTTCCCCCGGCCCGCTATAGTAGCGCACCCAGGCGGTATCGACCTGGCAAAATGCGGAGATGGGAAATGCTAAAAGCCGGAAAAATAGAATGATTGGAAGTTTCTTTAAAAATCTTTGCATCTCTTTCAAATTATCGGCAGAAATATCAAGCAAAATCAGTCCCGCTTTGCTCATCGCCCCTTGATTTCCCAACGAAGGAGGAAATTAAAGGGGGATTACAAAATCGCAACAACTTCGGAGGGAATTTCGCAGGGTGGGCCTATAGTAGAGGGACGTGGGGAGGGGTAATTCCTAAACCACCATCCCTGTTTTGTGCAACGGGTCGGCAATGGCGCCACTGGCGTGCCAGAACCGAACCCCAAAAGGACAAGGGAGCCGGTATGACAAAGAACACGGAGTCCCCCCTTCTTGGGGTTGATTTCCCCCAATGTCGGGGGGAAAGAACGGCAGCTTTTTCTTACTACCGGACCCCCGCTTGTCTTTGAAAGGGATAAGCGGACTTAGACCAGATGTGCCGGCGCGGGGCCTGCCGCGCGCGCCAGGCAGAACAAGTACACAGGCAGGCCGCATGGAGAAGACCAACCATATAGGTCCGTTCTCCCACTTTCACTGCCGTTTTAAAACCCGTCGCACGAAACAAAAAAAACAAAAAAAGGAAAGGCGAGGAATCAGAGCTCCCGCTCTGCCCCTCCCTCTCCTGCAATGACCTGACTTTCCCTGTTCCCCCTCTCCGCATCGGAGAGGGGGTCAGGGGGTGAGGTGTTTTAAAAATCCCCCTCAAACCTCCTGCTACCCCTCCGCCCAAAATTTCCAAATTCACAACTTTTTTCCTCCCGTTTTTGCCAATCTCCAATCTCTAATCTCAAATCTCCGCCTTTCTTCGCCCCTTGACTTCCCATAGGGCATTCCTGACATTATTAACGTATGACGACCTCTGCCGCCAAAACAGTAGTGCCACAGGAATACAAGGCCCTCCCGCCGGAAGTGCTCAAGCAAAAAATCGCCGCAAAGAAGAAGGAATGGGGCAAAAAGCTGGTGATACTGATGCACCACTATCAGCGGAAGGAAATCGTCCCCTTTGGCGACCATCTCGGCGACTCGTTCGGCCTCTCCCAAAAAGCCGCCGCGGAGAAGGAAGCGGAGCATATCGTTTTCTGCGGCGTGCATTTTATGGCCGAATCGGCCGACATTCTGGCCCGGCCGGAACAGCACGTCTATTTGCCCAACCCCTATGCCGGCTGCCCGATGGCGGATATGGCGCAAATCGACGACGTCTTCTTCGCCTGGGATGAAATTTCCCGCCTCGTGCCGGCTTCCGAAATCACGCCGGTCTCCTATATGAACTCCGCCGCCGTTTTGAAGGCGTTCTGCGGCAAAAACGGCGGCATCATCTGCACCTCCTCCAATGTCACCAAGGCCTTCAAGTGGGCCACCGCTCAACGGCCGAAAATTTTCTTCTTCCCGGATGAAAACCTGGGGCTGAACGGGGCGCGGATGTTGAACTACGACCCCTCTGAAATAATCATTTGGGATTTCAAAAAGGAATTGGGCGGGAATACTCCCGAAGCCATAAAAAATGCCCGCTTGATACTCTGGAAGGGATACTGCCACGTGCATACCAACTTCCGCCCGGAGCATGTGGAAGAAATGCGGATGCGCCATCCCGGCATAAAAATCGTCGTCCATCCGGAATGCATTCCGGAAGTGGTGCAAAAAGCGGACGTTTCCGGCTCCACCACCTTCATCGTCAAATACGTCAAAGAACAGCCTCCCGGTTCGGTTATCGCCATCGGCACGGAGTTGAATCTGGTCTCCCGGCTGGCGGACGAACACCCGGACAAAAAGATTTTGGACCTCTCCGGCCAGACCTGCCCCATCTGCGTCAATATGTTCCGCACGACTTTGGCCGATTTGGCCTTCACCCTCGATAATTTGGGAAAAGTGAATGAAATCATCGTCGAAGAGGATGTTAAAAAAGACGCTTTGTTGGCTCTAAATAGGATGCTTGAGTTTTTGAAGTGAAAAAATTCCCCATAGCTTTAACCATTGCCGGCTCCGATTCCGGCGGCGGGGCTGGCCTTCAGGCCGATTTGAAAACCTTCGCATCCTTCAAGGTTTTCGGCACCTCCGTCATCACCGCCGTCACCGCCCAGAATACCCGCGAGGTTCTGGATTCCTGCCCGATGTATCCGGAGGAAGTGGAAAGCCAACTGGAGGCGATTTTTGACGATTTTCCGGTCAAGGCAGTAAAGACCGGGATGCTGGCGGATGCCGACATCGTCTCCGTAGTGGCCCGCAAGTTGAAATCGGAGCGGATTCGCAATCTGGTCGTCGACCCGGTGCTGGTTTCCAAATCCGGCGCGCGTCTTTTGACCGTCGAAGGGGCGGAGGTGATGGTGAAAAAGCTTTTTCCCTTGGCGGCCTTGATTACCCCCAATCTGCCAGAAGCGGAAACCTTGGCCGGAATGAAAATCAAAAGCGAAGAAGATTACCGCAAAGCCGCCCAAAAACTTCTTGGCCTCGGCCCGCGGGCCGTGGTGATAAAAGGGGGACATAGAAGCGGCGACGCCAACGATTTTTTCTTTGACGGTAAAAAAAGTTTTTGGCTCAAAGCCCGCCGGGTCAAAGTAAAGGCCGTGCACGGCTCCGGTTGCATTTTTTCGGCGGCCATCGCGGCCAATTTGGCCAAAGGGAGACCGCTTTTTGCTTCAGTTTTGGCGGCCAAAAGTTTTATGAACCGCCTTCTGGCCGTTCCCTTCAAGCCGGGGGGTGGGCACTGGGCCGCCGACCCGGTTTTGCAAAGCCGTTAGAGCGCGCAGACCAAATTCCGGCCGCTCCCCTTGGCCCGGTAGAGTGCCTGATCGGCCACCCGCACAATTTCCTGCTCGGCGTACCCGTTATCCGGATGGGTGGTGATGCCGACGGAGACCGTGGCGTGCATTTCTGGAATCCCACCCATTCCGCCAAAAACGGTTTCCGCAACCATGGCCCGGATCCGCTCCCCGATGATAAAAGCATCCCGTTTGTCCGTCTGGGGCAAGATCACGGCAAACTCCTCCCCGCCGTAACGGACCAAAACGTCCGTGTCGCGGATGCAGCGCTGGATGACGCGCACCAGTTCGCGCAGAACCACGTTGCCGGCCTGATGCCCGTGGCGGTCGTTGGTCTTTTTGAAATAGTCGATGTCGATCATAATCAAGGAGACCGGCTGGCGGTAGCGGCGGGAGCGCCTGAGCTCGTCATCCAGCTTGGCGGCAAAGTAGCGGTAGTTGTACACCCCGGTGAGCGGGTCAACGATGGACATTTCCTCCATCTGTTTGTGCATGACGGCGTTTTCCAGAGCCATCGCCGCCGAGTTAGCCAAAATGGAGAAGGTCTTTTGGTCCTTGTCCAAAAAGCCGCCGACTTTCGGGCTTTCCGCCGCCAAAACGCCGATGACGGCCCCGCGCGCAACCATCGGCACCACCATTTGCGAACGGGCCCCGCGCAGCCCGGGCACCCAGCGGGGGTCCAGTTCCGTGTCGAAGACCCGTTCGGGGCGGCCGGTTTTGACAACCTGGCCGATGATTCCCTCCAGTTCCACCACGGGCGAATCCTTGTAGGTTTTTTTCTCCCCCAGCTCCAGCCGGGCCTTCAAGAAAAGCCGGTCGTTCTTGGCGTTCAAAAGCATGACCGAACAGGCCGGGTACCCCATCACCCGCCGGGCGATGTTTAAGACCTCGTCCAGCACTTCCTCCATGTTGTGGATTTCCCCCAACGCCCGGCTGGTTTCGTACATCGTTTCCAGTTGCGCCTGGGAACGCTCCAGCTCGCTCGTGCGCTCGTTCAAAGTATCCAGGGCGCGCAAAAGCCGCTCCTCCGAAGCCTTCAAGTAGCGCGCGACAACCCCCACCCCCACGGCGCAAAACCAGAAGAAAAAGACCCGGATGCCCAGATTGCCGAACAGGGCCCCCTCCAGCGCGGGGAGATTGGCGGTCACGTAGAAAGCCGTTGCAAAAGTCGCCAAAAGGAGGCCGAAGCGCAACTTGTGATAAAAAGCCCCGAACGCAATGGCCAGGTAATAAAACAGATAAAAATCGGATTCAAGCCCGCCGGTGGCATGCACCAGGGTGGTGATGAAAGCTAAATCGCAAAACAACGTTCCCTGAAAGAGCCACACGCGGGAAAATTTTTTCCAGCGGGAAAGAAGATAAAAAACAACGAGGTGCAGAACGAACAGGCCCAAAAGCCAGCGGACTAAAGGCAAATTGACGCTTTGGTCCGCCGCGAGCAGAGACCAAAAGGCCATGCCCAGGGCAGTGAGAGCCCGGTTGATGATAAAAATCGAGTCAACCTTGGCAAACAAGGTTTTGGTAATTCGTTCCGGCATACCCCCGCTTTAGCTTACGCTTGCGTCCGTCCTCCCTGAATCAAGAAATCCATTTCGAATCCAATCGCTTTTCGCATACCTAATTTCTCCGCGAACAGAATGCCCTTTCAGAAAAGCTTTAACAGCCGCAGTCCTCCCTTTGGGCGCACCTTGCCCGTTGTTCGTTTTATCGGCAGAACAGGCGCAGTATTAAAGGGTTACAAATGGGGGTGTGGGGAAAATCCCATACCTTCAAATTTTGCAAGTATCGGGACAATCCAAGTATGGGAGATTGGCCTAACTTGCAGAACGCAAGGGGCGGCTCAAACTAAAAGGGGATCTTATCGGTTCGTGGCCGGGGCGTAGGCCAGTTCCGGTCCGCGTGGCTTGACCCAGCGTCGCAGGGAATCGAAAAAGATGATAACCACGGAGGCAATCATAAGGGCGGTTAGGGCGGCGTTCAAATACCCCTGAAAAGCGAAGCCCGGTATTTGGGCCAGCGGGAGAAAATTGTCGAAAATCGAGCGGAAGCCGGCAAAAGTAGTTGTGGTCGCCACAAAACTCAAAGGTAAAAGAGTAACCCAGGCGAAGCGGGCTTTGCCGGAGTTGATTATCACCGTGGTGCCGATGCAGAGGGCGATGGAGGCCAGAAGCTGGTTGGCAATCCCGAACATCGGCCAGATGGTGGAAATCGTCCCTTTAAGGATGAAGTAAGCCCAGCCGCAGACCACCAAAAAGCTGGTCAAAATAGCCCCCGGCCACCAATCGGTTTTGGCAAATGGCTTGTAAATCTTTCCGAAAAGCTCCTGCATGATGAAGCGGGCCACCCGCGTCCCCGTGTCGATGGTGGTCAGGATGAAAAGCGCCTCGAACATGATTGCGAAATGGTACCAGTAGGATATCAACCCCCTCATTCCGGGAATGGAGGCAAAAATCTGCGCCATGCCGACCGCCAGTGAAACCGCCCCTCCCGGCCGCCCGGCCACGTTTTCCCCCACCTCGCGTGAAAGCTCCGGCAGATTGACGGTTGCCATACCGAGGGCCTCGAATTTTTCGGGCGGGACGTTGATGGCGTAATAGTCGGCTGGGAAGAGGGCCGAGGCAGCAATCAAGGCGGTGATGCCAACGAACCCCTCCATCAGCATCGCTCCGTAGCCGATCATCCGGGCATCCGTTTCCTTGTTTATCATCTTTGGGGTGGTGCCGGAACTGACCAAGGAATGAAAGCCGGAAATCGCCCCGCAGGCTATGGTGATGAAAACAAAAGGATAAAGTTTTCCCGGAATTATCGGCCCGCCCCCTTTGACGAACTCCGAGAAGGCGGGCATGTGCAAGGTCGGGGCGACAATGATTATTCCAATCGCCAAGAAAGCAATGGTGCCGATTTTGAGGTAGCTCGAAAGATAGTCCCGCGGGCAGAGGAGCACCCAGACCGGCAAAACCGAGGCGATAAAGCCGTAGGCCGCCATCAGAAAGGTGATTTCGGTTTTGTCGAAAGTAAAGTACGGGGCCAGAGCGGATTCCGGAATCCAGCGTCCAACGATGACCGCCAGAAAAAGCCCCGCCACGCCGATCAAACTCCCCTCGACGATTCTTCCGGGGCGGATGCGGTAAATCCAGATGCCTACAAACAAGGCGAGCGGAATCGACATCGCGATCGTAAAAGTTCCCCAGGAACTTTCCCGCAGGGCGTTCACCACCGCCAGACCAAGACCCGCCAAAGCGATGATGACAATGAATAGTATGGCTATGGCGGCAATCAAGCCGGAAACGGGGGAGATTTCGCAGCGGGCGATTTCCGCCAGCGAGCGGCCGTTGCGGCGTATGGATGCTGCGAGAATAACGAAATCCTGCACGGCGCCGCTCAGAACCACACCGATTAGAAGCCACAAAAACCCGGGGAGAAAGCCGAACTGGGCGGCCAAAACCGGGCCAATTAAAGGGCCGGCGCCGGAGATGGCGGCGAAATGATGTCCAAAGAGCACCCATTTGTTGGTCGGATAGTAGTTATGCCCGTCATTCAAGGTATGTGCGGGAGTTGTCCGGTTCGGGTCCAAAGCCAAAACTTTGGCGGCTATGAAAGCGGAGTAGAATCGGTAGGCGATGGCCATCACGCACAAAGCGCCGATGACGAACGGCAATGCGTTCACTTCTGCCACTCCTCCACTAATTTCTTGTATTCATCCAGGAGTTTTTTTGCCTTCTTTTCTTCCCGCGCCTCCACAAAAAGGTTGAAATACGCCTCCCGCCGGTCCGGTGCGCCCAAAATCCAGTACCCATCCCCCAAAATGCGCACGCCGTCGATGAGCTGCCGTTCAGAGGCCTCCGAATGGCTCATCAACTTCCGCATCACTTTCCCTTTTTTGCCCCAGGCGCAGGGGATGCGGTTGGAAAGGAGGTGATAATGGTCGATTTTCTGGGCCAATTCGGCCAAACTTTTGCCGCTCTTTGCCAAAAGCTCCAAAATTTTGGCGGCGGCGAACATCGAATCGGCGCCGACCTGAAATTCGGGGAAGATGAACCCTCCCTTGGTGCCGCCGACCAGCCCGACTGAATCCTCCCGGGCGGCCTTCATCATGGAAAGATGGTCGTTTCCCACGCGCTCCACGCTTGAGCCGTGCTTTGCGGCAATTTCCTCCACCCCCATCGAGGCGACCACGGGAACGGCGATCTTTCTTTTGTTTTGGCCGGCCATAAAAATTTCGGCCACAATCAAAAGGAGCCGATCCGGCTCGATACGGTAGCCGTTGGAATCCACCACGTCGAGGCGCTCCGCGCCGGGATCGACCATAAGCCCCAAATCGGCATCCACCGAGCGGACGATGGAGGAAAGCTGCGCCAGCGCTTTGGTTTTGGCCTCTTCGGTGGGGGAAAATTTGGTGACGTCCGGATAGGAATTGAGGGAAATGGTTTCGATGCCCAAGCTGCCGAAAAGGGAAGGAAAGACCTCCGAGCCGGAGCCGAAGGAGTAGTCGATGACCACTTTGAAGCGGGCTTTGCGAATCTCCTCCAAATCGAGATGGGATAGAAACTCTTGGCGGTAGGACTCCAGAACGCGCACGGGGAAATCGAGATGTCCCACCTCGTTCCAATCGGCGCGAGGAAAATCTTCACGGAAGAAGAGCCGCTCCACCGCTTTTATTTTGGCGGCGGGCAAATCCATTCCCCCTTGGTCGAAAAAGACAATGTCCGTCGATTTCAAATCGGCCAGCGCGTGGCGCACAAAAATTCCCCCCCGCTCCTTGCCCGCCTTGAGCAGAAAGCGGACGACCGGAATCGGCATCTGGCGCAAATCCTCCACGTTGGCCCCGGCGGAGAGAAGCCCGCAGATGCCGGCGCGGTTGATCATCCGGGAAACGGGCGAGGCGTCCCGGCTGGTGATGACCGTGCAGTTTTTTCCCAGAAACGCGCCGAAGGCGGCGCCCAATTTGACCACAAACTCCGGGGTGATTTCCAGATTGACGAGTCCGGTCACCTTGGAGTCGGTAAAAAGCTCCCGGTTCCATTTTTCCCCCCAGACCAGATTGGCGGAAACAACCGCCTTTTCCTCCACTTTTTTGCCGGGCCATATTTTGACGCCACTGGAAATACGCGCCCCTGTGCCAATTTGGGCGCCGTCGGAAATCAAAACCCCTTCTTCTACTTCGACGTCATCACCGATAGCCCCTTCTGCCCCTACAATCGCTCCGTTGATTTTGGCACTTTTGCCAATTTGGGCTTTTTCCCAGATAATGGAGTTTTCAATTTTCGTTTTTTCTCCAATTACCACACCGGAGCTTAAGATGGAATTTTTTAAAAACGCCTTCGGGCCAATTTTGCTTTTGGCGCCGATGCAAACCATCCCCTGGGTTTCGGTGGTTTCATCCAGTTTGGCCCCTTCGCCAAGCCAGAGATTTCCCTTTTTCGATTTCTCTCCCGGCATTTCAATTTCAACTCTCCCGGCAAGAATGTCGGCATGCGCTTTGAAATACTCGTCGATATTCCCCACGTCTTTCCAGTACCCCTTGGCCACGTAGCCGAAAAGCGGCTCTTTTCCAGCGAGCATCTTCGGAAACAAATTCTGGCTGAAATCAAATTCCTGCTGCTCTGGGATTTTATTCAAGACCTCATGATTCAAAACGTAAATGCCGGTATTCACTGTGTCAGAGAAAACCTGTCCCCAGGAGGGTTTTTCCAGAAAGCGGGTGATTTTTCCGGCATCATCCGTCAAAACGATGCCGTAGGAAAGCGGATTTTCCTGCCGGGAGAGCACGATCGTTGCGGATGCCTTCTTGTTTTCGTGGAATTTCACCGCCGCGGTCAAATCGATATCGGTCAAAACGTCGGCGGAGATGACCAAAAAATCCCCTTTGATGAGCCCGGCCGCATTTTTGACGCTCCCCGCCGTGCCGTAATCCGCTTCCGCCATTTGATACACCATTTTCAGGCCGAAGCGTTTGCCGTCCTTGAAATAGTCCTTGATTTGCTCCGCTTGATAGAAAACCAAGGCCACCGCCTCGGTAAAGCCGTGTTTTTTCAAAAGCCGGACGACCTGTTCCATCAAGGGCACCCCGCCCACCGGCACCATCGGCTTGGGGCGGTTGGCCGTCAACGGTCTAAGCCGGGTACCAAACCCTCCAGCCATGATTACAGCTTGCATACTTCCTTCAATGAAATCGGAAGCCGCTCAAACGGCAAGAGGCATTTGTCCGGCTCACCTAAATCGGAGCAAGAATATTGTCGTGGTTTCTGGTTAACGTATTCCCGCCCTTCCGACACAGACGAAGAATATTAGGGGGAAAACAGAGACGAGTCAAGAAAAACCGCCCGGCGGATACGTCACGGGCTTTTTTCTGCAACAAAAAAGGGCCTTCCGGAGGAGGGGAACGGAAAGCCCTTTTCGCCTTGGGAGGAAAAAGCTTTACGTGTTTTTCTCCTTCTTGACGATGGACAAAATGTTTTGCAGCGAGGTGGTGACGTTGGTCAAAACCTTGGAGTAGCGCTTCAAAAGCTCCGTGTACTGCCAGCGCATCGAAAAGGCCTTTTCCGGGAATTCGAAAAGCTCGAGTAGTGTCCGCTTGTAAATCTCCTCCACGTATTTCAGCACATAAAACGGAAAATCCGGGATGTTCGGGTCGGTGGTCTCCCCCTTGGAAAGCCGTTCCTTGTAAATTTCCACCCGTTCCAAAACGACCGTGCCGAAGCACCAGGGGCTCATCACCACGGCCAAATTCCCCGATTCGGGGTAAAAGGCATAAACGGTTTTCAAAACCACGTCCACGATGACCTTGCGCGCCCGGTAATAGGCAATCGTCTCGGTCATCCGGGGGTCAGTGGCCGCGAGTTTGGCGTTCAGGGCCTCTTTTTCCTCCAGACAGCGCAGCTCCACCTGCTCCAAAAAGCGGTAATAATCGGTAAAATGAACTTTTATGTTCTCGTTGACGGAAAGGATGTAAAGCCCCGTTTCATCTTTCCCCACGCGAGGGTCTGAAAGGAAGCGCATTTTTTCCGGTGTGAATCCCGGCGCTATTCCGTTGGAAAGCATTCCCCATTTTCTCCTTTAACCCTCCGTTTCCTGCAAAGGGCAACCGGTATGCCATGGAAGAAAAAAATGGAAGCGAATTTTCGCCGGAAAAAACACATGCAAAATTCTCGTTAATCAGTTGCCGATAAATAGATTACGGTATGGGAGAATCCCCATACTCTATATCTTGCTTAAACTCGACGAAAACCTGCTTTATACAGGCAAAAAATCGATGTGCAAGGGCACGCACAAATGTAGGGGCGTATTGCAAAGCAGCTTCGTTCCCCAACTCCCCGTATCAGAGAGAGGGTTAAGGGGTGAGGTCGGCAATAATTGCGAGCCCCTTCAAAGTCAAATCTGGATCAACTTTTTGTATCCGCTTGGACAAGCCGGCAACGGTTTTCGCCAATCCGCCGGTGGCGATGACTTTGACCTTGGCGCCCAATTCCTTCTCAATTTCCACCACCACCCGGTCAATCCCCCCCGCCGCTCCGAGGAGAATGCCGGCCTGCAACGCCTCTTCCGTCGAGCGCCCAATGGCCCGCCTGGGTCTTTTCAAGACCACTTGGGGCAAAAGCGCCGTTTTGCGCACTAAATCGGCCGAAGCGGTCTCCACCCCCGGTCCGATGGCCCCACCTCGGTATTCCCCTCTCTTGGTTACAACTTCAAACTTGGTCGCCGTACCCAAATCAATCACGACTACCGGCCCGCCGTAGAGATAAAACCCGGCCACGGCGTTCGCCAGCCGGTCGGCCCCCAACTGCTGCGGCTTCCGGTAGCCGATTTTTAATCCGACCGGCAGTTGGGCGGAAACCAAAAGCGGCTTTACCCCGAACTTTGTCTCCATAGTGCTGGTATAAACGGATGTCAAGCGCGGCACCACCGAGGCGATTATCCCCCTCTGGAAAGAGGGAGTGTTCGAGAGTTTTTTTTGCAGAAAGGCCGAAAGCATCTCCGCACATTCATCCACGCGAAGTTCCGACCGGGAGTCAAGCCGGTTGGAAAGAACCAGCCGGGAGCCCCGAAAAAGTCCAACCGCGGTGGTGGTATTCCCGATGTCAATCGCCAAAAGCCATCCGGACATACAGCCAAAAAGCGGGTCAAAACCCCCTTTGTCAAAAGCTATTTGGGTCATTTAGGGGGCACGTTTTATGCGTTTAAAACCGTTATATTAGGAGGTTGATATGAAAATACCGTTCGCTTGCATGCTGGCAGCCGCATTGGCCTTGGCCGCTTCGGCCGACGAACAAAATCCGGTTAAAGAACTTCAGATGGAGGGAAACGCCGTCCAACCCCCGCCGACCAAGACGGCCGACTCTGCCCATTTTTATTTCAAATGGGCTAAAGCCCTCTGTGATTCCGCCAACTACCGGATGGCAGTCCTGAAATTCAAAAGGGCGGTCATCATCCGCCACAATTTCCCGGAAGCCTGGACGGAATGGGGCGTGGCCCTGGCCAACCTGGGGCGCACGGAGGAAGAGATTGCCAAGTATCAGGAGGCGATAAAAATCGACTCCGGCTACGGCGACGCCTACTTTAATTGGGGAACGACTTTGGCCAACCACCAGCAGTTCAAAGAAGCCACCGAAATATTCAAAAAAGGGATTGCCGCCGCCCCGAAATTTCCCAAAAACTACGAGGGACTGGGAAAAGTCCAGAACCAGACCGGCTTTTACGCCGAAGCGGTCAAAAGCTTTGAAAAATCGCTGGAATTGAACCCCGCCAATCCATGGGCCTTCTTTTGGCAATCCGGCTGCTACGCCCGGTTAAAAAGGAAAAGCGAGTCCCTGGCCGCCCTGGAAAAAGCCATCCAGTGGGGCGGCGATTTTTACAAAACGGAAGCCCAGAAGGACGGCGCCTTCAACTCGCTTTTGGGCGACCCGGATTTCAAAAAAATAGTCGGGCTTTAAATCGCGCCAAGGAATCGATGCCCCCTTTTCAGGTAATCTCCGCCTACGAACCAAAAGGGGACCAGCCGCAGGCCATTGAGGCCTTGGCCAAGGGGGTCAAGGAAAACCGACGCTACCAAACCCTGCTTGGGGTTACCGGCAGCGGCAAAACCTTCACCATGGCCAAGGTGGTGGAGGCCGTGCAAAAGCCGACGCTTGTTATCTCCCACAACAAGACGCTGGCCGCCCAGCTCTACGGTGAGCTGAAGAATTTCTTTCCCAAAAATGCCGTGGAGTTTTTCATCAGCTACTACGACTACTACCAGCCGGAGGCCTATGTCCCCCAGTCGGACACCTACATCGAAAAGGACACCTCGATAAACGAGGATATCGACCGCCTACGCCTGCGCGCCACCAGTTCGCTTCTGGAAAGGGAAGACACAATAATCGTCGCCTCCGTTTCCTGCATCTACGGCTTGGGCTCGCCGGAGGATTACCGGGAGATGATGGTTTTCGTCGAAATCGGCCAAAAAATCGAGCGGGACAAATTCTTGAAGATGTTAATTGACATCCACTACAACCGCAACGACTTCGAGTTTGGCCGCGGCACTTTCCGCGTGCGCGGCGACGTGGTGGAGGTGCATCTGGCCTACGAGGAGAACGCCGTCCGCGTGGAGTTCTTCGGCGACGAAATCGAAAAAATCTCGGTCATCGATATTTTGAAAGGGGAGGTGCTGGAGGAAAAAAAGAAGGCCAGCATCTACCCCGCCAAGCATTTCGTCACCACAATGCCCAAAATCGAACGGGCCATCAAAACCATAGAGGAAGAGCTGGCCCGGCGGCTGGATTTCTTCCGTTCGCAGGGGAAATTGTTGGAAGCCCAGCGTCTCGAATCCCGTACCCGGTTTGACGTCGAAATGATGAAGGAGGTCGGCTACTGCACCGGAATTGAAAACTACTCCCGCCATCTCGCCGGCCGTCAACCGGGTCAAAGACCGTTCACGCTGCTGGATTTCTTTCCCAAGGATTTCCTCTGCATCATTGACGAGTCGCATCAAACGCTTCCCCAGATTCGCGGCATGTACAACGGCGACCGGGCCCGCAAGGAGGTTCTTGTGGAGTACGGTTTCCGTCTCCCGTCGGCCCTGGACAACCGCCCACTCTTTTTCGAAGAATTCGAATCCCTGATTCCCCAGTTTGTCTATGTCTCCGCCACGCCGGGGGATGTGGAACTGGAAAAATCGGAAGGGGTGGTGGTGGAACAGATAATCCGGCCCACCGGACTTATCGATCCCAAAATCACGGTCAAGCCCTTGGCCCATCAGGTGGATGATTTGCTGGAAGAGATCCGCAAGCGCGTCGCCAAAGAGGAACGGGTCTTGGTGACGACTTTGACCAAACGGATGGCCGAGGACTTGGCGGATTACCTGGCCCAGATGGGGATCAAAGTGCGCTACCTGCACGCTGAAATCGATGCCATCGAACGCACCGAAATTTTGCGCGATTTGCGCCTGGCGGAATTCGACGTTCTGGTCGGCATCAATCTGCTGCGCGAAGGGCTCGATCTGCCGGAAGTTTCCCTCGTGGCGATAATGGATGCCGACAAAGAGGGATTTTTGCGCTCCGACCGTTCGCTCATCCAGATTTCCGGCCGGGCGGCCCGTAACAAGGCCGGCGAGGTGGTGATGTACGCCGATGCCATCACGGTCTCAATGAAAAAGGCGATTGCCGAAACCGAGCGCCGCCGGAAAATTCAGGAAGAATACAACCAAGCCCACGGCATCGAGCCGCAAACCATCTTTAAAAGCAAGGAAGAAATTATGAAAGCCACGGTTTTCGCCGACTCCAAAACCCAGCCGGAAGCCAGAGAGGAAAAACTGGATTTGTTCGAACGGATGGAGCTGGAGGAGCGCATCGCCGCCTTGACGCGGGAAATGAAGCGCCGCGCCTCCCAGTACGAGTTTGAAAAAGCCGCCGCCTACCGGGACGAAATCACCAAGCTGAAAGCCCAGTACAAAAAAGCCGGTCGCCGAAGCTGATTCCCTTTTTCTTCTGCACCGGTTATATTACAGGCGGTGGTATGCTTTTGAAACGGATGCGGCTTCTAAAATCCAAAAAGCTTGTTTTCCTTCCAGCCGGAGCGTTTTTATTGTTTTCGCTCTTCACCTCCGGCTGCGAAAAATCGGTCAAAGTCAGCTTCACTACTCGCGACATTATCCGCTTTCTAATCCGCGACAACCCCGGTATTTTCTCCAATTCCTTTCTGGACACTACGCGGGTCAATGCCGACGGCAGCGATTTTTTCTTTTCCCGCGCCTTTACGGTCAAATCGCTGGACACCGCGATCACGCTGAATGATATGGATACCACCAGTACGAACCCGCTGAACATCGTGTCCAAATCCCCGCGCGATGCCGGGGCGGAAATTATCGACACCCTGATCGGCCAATTGAAAATCGACAGTGCTGGAAACCCTCGCCCCGCACGTAATTTCCGGCTGCCGGTGACCAAGTTCGGCTACTTTCAAAAACTGCAGTCGGATGCCTTCGTAAACCGCGGCTGGCTGGTACTCGGTGCCACCCAGACCTTCGTCGGAGGGGTTCGCATCCTTGATTCGGTGCAAATCGTGGGGATGGATTCCAACCGGGACACGCTGGTCATCCGCCAAGCCCGCAACCCGAGTTTGGACCCCCTCTCAGACCCGCAGGTCTTCAAAGTCCGCACGAGCCCCTATCAGCTTTTGCCCGGCGACTCGGTGGAAGTGCGGGTTTGGCTTCGCAACACTTCCATTGACACAAAATTTTATGTCTTTTGCCACATCAACGACTCAACGGGCGTGCGGCGTATCCCATTGACCGAGGTCACCCCCAAAGAATTTTTTGGCGGGTTCGATTTGTCGAATGCCCAGCAAAAACTGTACGACTATCGGCGGTTGGCCGTGGATGTAATTGCCAACGTCACGCTGACCGACCCGGTGGGCACCATTTACAACGAAATCTGGGGGATCATCTACCAGGTGTATCCGTAGCCCAAAATGCCGATAATGTATAAGTGATGGAATCGCCGACGGTTAGAGAACATTCGGGGGAACGGCTCTTCATCGGGGGGGCCTGGGTTTCCGGGGGAAACTTCCTCGAGGTGGCCGATAAGTTCACCGGCAAACAAATAGCCGCCATTTCCACGGCGGACGAGGAACTGGTCGAAATGGCCGTCCGCTCGGCGGAGGCCGGCTTTGCCGCCCTGAAAACCCTCCCGGCTGTAAAGCGCGCCGAGATTCTGGAAAAAATCTCTTCTTCCCTACGTGAGGCGGCTGATGAGCTGGCCGCCGGCATTATTGCCGAAGCGGGCAAACCAGCCCGCTTGGCCCGGCAGGAAGTGGAACGGAGCATCCAGACCTTCAAATTCGCCGCCGAGGAGGCCAAGCGCATCCACGGCGAAACCGTGCCGCTGGACGCCCAGAGCGGCTCGGAAAAAAAATTCGGCTTTTATCACCGTTTCCCGATCGGGGTCGTCGCCGCCATCACCCCGTTTAACTTCCCTTTGAATCTGGTGGCCCACAAGCTGGCCCCCGCGCTCGCCGCCGGCTGTTCGGTTATTCTCAAACCCTCGTCCTTGACGCCGCTGACCGCCTTGAAGCTGGCCAAAATCGTCGAATTCGCCGGCGCCCCGGCGGGAGCGTTCAACGTGCTGGTTGGCTCCGGGACAACCGTCGGCAACTGGTTGGTGTCCCATCCCAATGTGGCGATGGTCACCTTCACCGGTTCGGCGGACGTGGGGAAAGAAATTCGCGCAAAAGCCGGGTTGAAGAAAACACTTCTGGAACTCGGGAACAACTCCGCCGCCATTGTGGATGAGACCGCCGATTTGGACTGGGCCGCGCAAAGATGCGCCGCCGGCGCCTTTGCCTATGCCGGCCAGGTCTGCATCTCCCTCCAGCGGATTTATGGCGAAAAATCGGCCGCCCAGCCGTTTGTCGAAAAGCTGGTGAAATTGGCCAAAAATCTCAAAACCGGCGACCCCAAACTCGGCACCACGGATGTCGGCCCGCTCATTACGGAAGCGGACGCCCGCCGCGTGGAGGACTGGGTGGCGGAAGCCAAGGCGGCGGGGATGGAGGCCAAATGCGGCGGCCGTCGCAAAAACGCTTTCTACGAGCCGACCGTTTTATACGGCGACCCCTCCGGTTGCCGCATTGGAACCGAAGAACTTTTCGGCCCGGCGGTGACGGTAACGCCGTATGAAAAATTCGAAGATGCCACAGCCGCCGTCAATGCCACCCGCTACGGCCTGCAGGCCGCCCTCTTCACCAAAAATTTGAACCGGGCCTTTGCCGCCTTTCGCGAGCTGGAAGTCGGCGGCGTCATCATCGACGATTCCCCCGCCTACCGCGCCGATTTGATGCCCTACGGCGGGGTGAAGGAATCCGGCTCCGGCCGCGAAGGGGTGCGCTATGCCATCGAGGAAATGACCTGCCTCAAAATGGCCGCCCTGCATTTGCCGGAATAATTTTCAAACCTGTTTTATTGTCTCGCCGCAGCAAGCTGTCATTCATCGGCTTAAATCAAAAGCCCCGTTTTATCTCCATAATCATGGCTTGATGGAAATCAAGCGCGAAGCGCTAAAAAACTGTTGACACAGGGGGGGGCTGGCGTTTATATTATATTTGAATAGTGAGTGGATTCTCTCAATCTGCTCATTATATTGGTATTGAAAGGTAAGGAGCACCATCGTGCGTCCGGTTCGCTGTGTATCCCTAATCAGACAGGAAGCTGCACTCAAATTGACAGGTGCATTCATAACCCTTTTTCTCGCTCTTAATCCAGCATCCATTTTCTCCCAACCAGTTTTTGATACTCCGCAGAACTTGGGACCGAAAATTAATAATGCTTCAACTCAGGCAGATCCTTTTTTGACGGCTGATGGTAAGAAGTTGTTTTTCTCTAACGGTGCCGACATCTACTTTTCGGAAATAACAGATACGGGCTGGGCAGATGTTAAAAAATTAGGACCGCAGATAAACTATAGTACTTACTTTCAACGCGACCCGAGCGTTTCCCTGGATGGTCAAAGGCTTTATTACATAGATGCAGAAAGGGGTAGCAACGAGTGGGATGTCTGGGTTTCCACCTGGGATTCAAATTTGAACGATTGGGGCGCTCCGCAGAACTTAGGGCCACCGGTGAACACGCCTGGGGTTGAATACTCGGCCCAAATAGCGCCCGATGGAAGACGACTGTATTTCACGTCCTCCTATCTTAACCTTCGTTGTGGACTGTATGTGAGCGAGTGGGATGGGAGTAATTGGTCGTCGCCGATGTATTTGGGGGACAACGTGAGCTGTGCATCCGAACAGAATCCGTCCATTACGGCTGATGGTCGGTGGCTCTATATCGATAAATATGTAGATGTTGCCACGCAAAGTATTTTTGTTTCTGAATGGACTGACTCTGGTTGGTCTGTTCCAGTGGATTTGCAGGACCGATTGGGTATCCATGGGGTTTCACCATTCATCACTCCATCGGGTGATAGTTTGTTTTTTGCGACATCAGATCTTGGTGGTTATGGAGGCCCCGACATTTTTGTTGCGGTACGCATTCCCACAGACGTTGAAGATGGCGGCGGTAAAACGTTGCTGCCCAAAACTTTCGAGTTATATCAAAATTTCCCCAATCCTTTCAACAGTCGAACGAAAATAAAGTTCTTTGTTTCTAAAAACTTGGACGGTCATACGAGCGTGACCGTCTTTAACCTTTTGGGGGTTCCCGTGCGCCATTTAGCCCGAGAGGAGGTGATGCATGGCTTTAGAGAGCTTGAATGGGACGGGAAAGATGATATCGGAACAGAAGTGAGCGCTGGAATTTACTTTATCCAGCTAAAAGTTGGGAATCAGACCGCCGTTAAAAAGACGGTTTTCCTCAAGTAATAGGAGGAGTTATGAAATCGCTGTATGGGATAAAAGCTTGGTTTTATTTCCCCTTAATGCTCCTAATGGCCGCGACAGGCAGCCTTGCCGACGAAACAAATTACTTTCAATGCGGGACGGCAGTGGATAGTGTTGGGGCCTATGTAGAGAATCCGGCCATCCATCGCGAAGCGGTTGCTGTGTATGGTTGCAAGAACACGGGGGATTCAACCCTGCCAAGCTGGTGGCAGACGATTTGGGGCACCAACAACCGTCCCGGCGTCTACACCTATTTTAAAGACAATTCAAGGAATGAGTATTCGGTTGCCGCCCATCCGTATGGGAACGGCAGCACGTATGCGTATACCTCTCTTTTCGACCCGGGGACGGGAGAATCACCTGACCTATCGTTTATCGAAAATGTTTTGTGGCAGTTGGATCAAGACATTGATATGGCAGCCCTTGACGATAACCCCGTCGATGGTATTGTGGATGCGGCTTTTTTCTTTGTCGTCAACGATACCAATACCGTTCCCGACGGGCACTATTTCGGCGGTTCAGGATCGTTGTATCAATCGACAACTGACCAAAATATCTACGGTCAATATATTACTGTAGATCGTTCACGAACGGTCTGGATTCGGGCGCAGAGTGCCGAGGCGGCAACGGCCGTGGCCGTGCACGAATGGGGGCATGTGCTCGGCTTGCCGGAACAAAAGGGCGGCGCAGCCTTTAAAGGCTTAGGAGGCTTTTCAGTTATGGGAACGGGTTTTCCGGGAAAGCGGGCCGTGCCGGTTGACCCTTGGAGTTTGCAAAAACTCGGCTGGGACAGCACCATCGAGGTTACTGCTCCGCTCTACGGAAAAGAGATGCCGGATTATCTAACGACAGGGGTTATTTATAAACTGCCCAAGAATGCTAACGAGTATTTCTTGGTGACGAATCATCGAGGGACTAATCCGGAAGGAGGAGGAGCTTTTTGGGAGCAGTACTTTAAAGGATTCGGCCCCCTAATCTGGCACGTGGATAAAACGGCACCAGAAAGCGTGCTGGAATTCAGCCATAAGGCCGTCGATTTGGAGCTGGCCCAGGGTCTGTATGCCTCCACAGATAGCTGTGGGCTAAGCAGCGGCAGCCCGAATGCCAGCACGGGTCGGGATAGTCTTGACCTTAAAGCTGGTTGCGGGTTTCCGGACAGTTCCCAACAAAGTCCTGCCTGTTTTTGGAATGCTGTAACCCAAAAGCTTACTTTTGACGGTCTAAGCAATCCATCCACTGCCGGATACATCGATTCGGTCGATGCTTACGGAGTAAGGAAGCAAACGGTGGTAACGCACTTAGGGGTTAGAAATATCCAGACGCAATCCGGTCCCGGTTATTCAGCCACTGCCGACCTTTTGGTGAACAACTGGTACGGGCATCTTTCGGCAAACACCACCTGGGGGCCGGGGATGTATGCGATAACGGGAGATATTACCGTGGATTCCGGGGTTACTCTGACCATAGAACCGGGGACGACCATCAAGTTCCAGAAAAACGAGGACAACCAAAGCTCCGGGGGGTATTCGACCAAAAGCGAGCTGATTGTCAAAGGGACTTTGGCTTGTGTGGGAGCGGTGGATGATTCCATCATTTTCACTTCGTCCGCCAGCTCTCCCTCGAATACGGATTGGGGCGGGGTTGTCGTTCTTTTTCCCGGACGGGCGAATGTTGAATTTACACGCTTCAGCTATGCGGACACGGCTTTGGCCGTTCGCGGAGATACGGCCACGGTGTATGTCTACAACTCCACTTTTACGAATTTCGATAAAGCAGCGGTTTCGAGTAGAAGTGCCAAAACCCGGTTGGGCGGAATTGTCCCAATCCCCAATCCGCCAGATTGCGGGAGAAATAATTTCTTGATGAGCACGGCTACATCCGGGGCCAAGGCGGTGATTAAGACAACCACTCCCGGCGGCACCTTGAAGGCGGAAGGGAACTGGTGGTCGCAAGCCCCGCCCGAGAGCAGTTGGTTTTCGGGCAATAACGTAGACCGCACCCCTTATCTATTAGACGAAGCCACGCCCGATTCCTGCAATGATGAGGCGTTCTCCGAACCGCCGCCGGGGGAGAAGGTAGTGGCAAGACCTTCCATACCCACCCACTTTGACCTGGGGCAGAACTATCCCAACCCGTTCAACCCCACAGCTACCATCCAGTATGCCCTGCCGGTGCCAGCCAGAGTCGAACTCAAGATTTTCAACATTCTCGGACAGGTAGTGCGGACGCTGGTGGACGAAGAAAAACCGGTCGGCTATCATCAGGTTGTTTGGGACGGAAAAGACCAAACGGGACAGGCCGTTTCATCCGGCATTTACTTGTATCAAATCAAAGCCGGGGATTTTGTGGAAACCAAGAAGATGCAACTGGTCAAATAATTCGCCATACTCGAAAAAAGCCGCTCCAAGCGGAGCGGCTTTTTTTGAAGTTTTACAGAGTTGCAAAAACACAACAAAATGTGCGGCACTTTTGTCTCGCCCAAAAATTGTTTCACGTGAAACAATTTTTCTAACTCCTTCAAGAGCAAAAGGCTGCTGGGAAGCAAAAAGGATTTTCTGCAGACAGGCGAATCCGCCCCGCTTTCCCCCCTTGCCAAAGCCCGCCAAAAAACTTTTCTTGTAATTTGAAATGAACAAAACCCAGCGCACGATAAAAGCGCCCGTTTCCATTTCCGGCGTGGGGCTGCACACCGGCAACCAGACCAATCTGACCTTCAAGCCGGCGGCCATCGACTCTGGCGTGGTCTTTGTCCGCACGGACTTGGAGGGAAAGCCGGAAATCGCCGCCCATATCTCCAACGTGGTGGATATCCTCCGCGGCACCACCATCGCCAAAGGGGAGGTCAAGGTCTATACCGTCGAGCATGTGATGGCCGCACTCGCCGGACTCGAAATTGACAACGTGATAGTCGAGCTGGACAACAACGAGCCGCCCGTCGGCGACGGCTCGGCCATGCCTTTTATCGAAATTCTGCAAAAAGCGGAAATCGTCGAACAGGATGCCCCCCGCAAATTTTTGGAAGTGGAAACCCCCATTTCGCATTCGATCCCCGACCGCCATGTCGATCTGGTGGTGCTCCCCTCGGACGATTTTCGCGTCACCTTCTTGGTGGACTACAAAAACCCGGCCCTGGGGACGCAATACACCTCAATGGTCTCGCTGAAGGATGAGTTCGTCAAGGATTTCGCCCCCTCCCGCACGTTTTGCTTTTTGTCGGAGGTGGAATCTTTGGCCAAACTCGGGCTTATCAAAGGGGGCAATATGTCCAACGCCGTGGTGATTTGCGACGACGGCGTCGGCCCGGACGACCTGAAACGCTTGAAAAAAATGCTTGCCTTGAAGGAAGACCTCTTCATCGGCAAAAACGGGCTGATGAACGACGTGCCCCTCCGCTTCCCCAACGAGCCCTGCCGCCACAAAGCGCTCGATTTGATTGGCGATTTGGCCTTGCTCGGCGTGCCGTTGAAGGCCCACGTTTTGGCCGCCCGCTCGGGACATGCCGCCAACGTGGAGCTGGCCAAAAAACTCCACTCCCTCTTTGAAAAGGAGCAGATTAAAGCCAAATACCAGAAGGAACACAAAACCGAATATTTGCTGGATATCCGCGCCATTCAGGAGATTTTGCCCCACCGCTATCCGTTTTTGCTCATCGACCGGGTGATTGATTTGGACCCCAAGAAAAAAGTCGTGGCGATAAAGAACGTGACGATTAACGAACCCTTCTTTCAGGGGCACTTCCCCGGCCACCCGGTGATGCCGGGGGTTCTGATTGTGGAGGCAATGGCCCAGGCCGGCGGCTTCTTGATGCTCCACGCCGTTCCCGACCCCAAAAAAACCGTGGCCTACTTTCTGGGGATGGACGCCGTCCGCTTCCGCAAACCGGTCGTCCCGGGCGACACCCTGCGGCTGGAGGTGGAAATGCTCTCCATGCGCCGCGGCACCTGCAAAATCTCCGGCAAAACCTACGTGGGGGAGGCCCTGGTGGCGGAAGCGGAGATGATGGCCGCCATCGTGGACAAGTAAATGCTGAAAGAAAGCGTAATGGAATCGATGATTCACCCCACCGCGATTGTCTCCCCAAACGCCCGCCTCGCTGCGGATGTGGAAGTCGGCCCCTATACGGTGATTGCCGGCGACGTCGAAATCGGACCCAAAACCAAAATCGCCTCCAGTTGCTTTATCGACAACGGCGCCCGCATCGGCGCGGAGGTGGAAATTTACCACGGCGCGGTCGTCTCCGGCCGCCCGCAGGACTTGAAATACGCCGGGGAGAAAAGCTTTTTTTTCGTGGGGGACAAAACCATAATCCGGGAATTCGTCACCCTGCACCGCGGCACCTCCGCCACCGGCCAATCAACGGTCGGGAAAAACTGCCTTTTGATGGCCTATACCCACGTGGCCCACGACTGCCGGGTGGGGGATAATGTGATTATGGCCAATGTCGCCCAGTTGGGGGGGCACGTCGAAATCGGCGACTGGGCCATCATCGGCGGCGGCACGGTGGTGCACCAGTTCTGCAAGGTCGGCCCCCACGTTATGGTCGGCGGCGGCTTCCGCATCACCCAGGACCTGGTGCCGTACGCCCTGGCGGCCGGCTATCCGTTGCGGGTGGTGGGGATCAACAAAATCGGCCTGGAACGCCGCGGTTTTCAAAAGGAAACCATCGCCGCTTTGGAAAAGGCCTTCCGCTACCTTTTCCGCGGCAAGCTGAACACAACTCAGGCCGTGGAAAAGGTGAGATCGGAATTCGACTCCCTGCCGGAGATAAGGATTCTTCTGGACTTCATCGCCGGAGCCGAACGGGGTTTGATTAAGTGAAAATCGGCCTCGTGGGGCTGGGGCATTTGGGCAAGCTCCATTTGAAAAGCTGGCTCGGCCTCCCCAAAGTGGAAGTCGCCGGCGTGTACGACATCGACCCCGTCAAAACCAGAGGGGCCGCCGCCGATTTCGGCGTCCGGCCCGCCGCCAGTTTCGAGGAACTGGTGGAAAAATCGGAGGCCGTCGATTTGGTCACCCCGACCATCACCCACTTTGAACTGGGAAAAAGGGTTCTGGAAGCGGGCAAAAACCTTTTCGTCGAAAAGCCCCTGACTTCGTATGTGGACGAAGCCGAGCGGCTTATCGAAATCTCCGAGCAAACGGGGCGGCTCCTTTTCATCGGCCATATCGAGCGCTTCAACCCCGCCTTCGAAAAACTCCTCTCCTTTGCGCCCGAACCGCTTTTCATCGAAGTTCACCGCTTGGCCTCATTTTCCCCCCGCAATTTGGATGTCGATGTGGTGTTGGATTTGATGATTCACGACATCGATTTGGTGCTGAAGTTGGTAAAAAGCAAACCGGTAGAAGTCCGCTCCTCGCTCGCCCCCGTGCTTTCCGCCCAGCCGGATATTGCCAACGCCCGCATCCTTTTTGAAAACGGCTGCGTCGCCAATCTGACCGCCAGCCGGATTTCCGTGGCCAAAATGCGCAAGTTCCGGCTGTTTCAAAAAGAGGCCTATTTTTCGGTCGATTTGCTCGAAAAAACCTTGGAAGCGTATGTGCTTTTGCCGAACGCCGCCCACATCCCCCCCGAGGATTTGGTGCGGTTGCCCCTTTCCTTCGGCGAGCGCTCCATCGCCATGACCCAGTTCCAGCCCACCGCGGAAAGTGACATGCTCACTGCGGAACTTTCCGAATTCGTCGCCGCCTGTCAGAAGCGGGGCACACCGCGCGTCACTCCCGAAGAAGCGATGGAGGCGGTCCGGCTGGCGCAGAAGGTGACCAAGGCCGGGCTCACCTCGCTGGCCGTTCTGCAGAATGCCTGAAGTTTTCATCTCCGCCGGCGAGGCCTCCGGCGATTTTCTGGCCGGGGCGCTGGTGGCGGAGATGAAGAAAATAAATCCCAATCTGAATTTTGCCGGTCTTTGCGGCCCCTCCCTGCGTGCCGCCGGAACGCAGACGCTATACGATATCAATGATTTGGGCGTGGTCGGCTTCTGGGAAGTGGCCAAAAAAATCCGCTTCTTCCGTAAGGTTCTCACCCAAGTCAAAACCGAACTGCAGAGCCGAAAACCGGATTTGGTTCTCTTGGTCGACTATCCCGGAATGAATTTGAAAATCGCCCGACTGGCCAAATCGCTGGGGCTGAAAGTCGGCTACTTCGTTTCCCCCCAATTCTGGGCCTGGAAGGAAGGCCGCGTGGAAACGGTCAAAAAATGCGTGGACAAAATGGTGGTGCTTTTTCCCTTCGAAGTCGATTTCTACAAAAAACACGGCCTCGAGGCCGAATTTTACGGCCACCCCTTTCTCGATCTGGTCAAGCCGGAAATCCCCAAAGCGGAGTTTTTCCGGCAAAACGGCCTCGACTCCCAACTTCCTTTGATTTCCTTCTTCCCCGGCTCCCGCAAACAGCAGTTGGAACGGCATCTCCCCTTGATTTTCCAAACCCTTTCCCGTTTGAAAGCCGACGGCCTCCGCTTTCAAAGCTGCTGGGGTCTTGCGCCGGGACTTTCAAAGGAACACTCGGCGCAAATGTTGCCCGAAGAGTTCAAATCGGAGGTCAAACTCGTCGACCAAAAGCGCTACAGTTTGATGGCCGCCTCCGACTTCGCCCTTTCCTCCGTCGGCACAATCACCTTGGAGCTCGCCCTGCTGCAAACCCCTTTTTTGATTTTCTACAAAACCTCCCCGTTGACCTACTTTCTGGCCAAACGATGGGTCAAACTCCCCTATGTCGGCCTGGCCAATCTGGTGGCTGGAAAGAAAATCGTCCCGGAGTTTCTGCAAAGCGAAGCCGCCCCGGAAAAACTGGCCGAATCCGCGTACTTTTATTTGAAAGAACCTTTGCTGTCCGCGCGGCTGAAAGAAAAGCTGGCAACGGTTCGCGAAAACTTGGGCTCTCCCGGCGCGCTCCCCAAAATTGCCGCCTCTTTTTGCCGGCTTGTCTAAATAAAACCTTTTGCTTTACTTCCTTTTATGCTCCTCTTTTTGTACCGGATCGGATTCTGGCTCGCTTTCCCCGTTCTTTTTTTATGGATGCTGGCGGAAGCGGCCGTGGAAGGCCGCAAAATCTGGCAGCGTCTGGGCATGGGTTTGCCCAAACCGGCGGGAGGGAAACGCCTCTGGCTGCACGCCTCCTCGGTGGGAGAAGTCAACGTTTTGGACTTGCTCGTTCCCCATTTTCAAAAAAATTTCCCCGATTTTGACATCCTGATTTCCACCTTCACCACCGCCGGTCGCAAACGGGCCGAAGCGCTTTTTGGCTCAGTCCAGCCGAAAATCGAAATCTTTTACCTGCCGCTCGATTTGTGGGGCGTGGCCGAAAAGGCGCTGGCGGCCCTTTCTCCATCCGTTATTGTTTTAACTGAGACAGAGCTCTGGCCCCATCTGCTGGCCGCCTGCGCCCGGCGCAACATCCCCGTCTTTCTGGCCAACGGCTCCCTCTCCGAAAAAAGCGCCCGCCGCTACCGGAAACTCCGTTCCATTTTCGCTCCCGGCATTCCCGCCTTCAGGAAACTTTTGGTGCAGACCGGCCGGCACAAAACGCTTTTTGCCGAACTGGGCATCCCCGCCGGCCGAATCGAAACCGTCGGCCAGACCAAATACGACATGCTCTGGCGGATGGACGACCCCGAGCCGCCCGCCAAACTGAAATCCTTTTTTTATTGGGCCGCCGGCTCCACCCGTCCCGGCGAGGAGGAAAAACTGTTGGCCGCCCAAAAACTTCTGTCCGGAAAATTTCCCAATCTGAAGTTGATTCTGGCCCCCCGCCATCTGGAACGGCTGCCGGAAATCGAAACCCTCCTTTCAGCCTCCGGCTTGTCCTTCAAGCGCACGAGTGGGGATTTGGACTGCCAGACGCCTGTTCTTCTTTTGGACGAAATGGGGGTTTTGACATCGGTCTATGCCGGCGCGCATGCCGCTTTCGTGGGAGGCACATTGGCGCAGTTTGGCGGGCATAACCTTCTGGAGCCCCTCTCCGTCGGAACCCCGGTGCTATTTGGGCCTCACACGGAAAGCGTCCTGGAAACCGCGGGCATTTTAACTAAAACCGAAATCGCCCGTCCGGTCGCCTCGCCGGAAGAGCTGGCGCGCTCCGTCGGGCATTTCCTGGAGCGAAAACTTTCCCGCGCCGAAGTCCGCCAAAAGGCCCAGACCGCCTTCGCCCCTTGGGGAGGGGTGGCCGAAAAAACGGTCGCCAGAATCCGCGAGACAACGGGCCAGCCCTGACCGAAAGCCGGTTTTCCCCAATGCAAAAGCTTTTTCCCCACTCCCTCTGGCTCCCTTTTTCCTGGCTCTTCCGCCTGGGGGTGGCGCTCAAAAACCTTCTATATGATTACGGACTAATGCCGGTCTACCGCCCGCCGATGGCGGTCATTTCCGTCGGCGGTCTGGAGATTGGCGGCGGCGGCAAAACCCCCATCCTTCTGGCCTTGATACGCTACTTTTCCAATCGCGGCACCGATTTGGTCGTCATCTCCCGCGGCTATAAAAGACGATCGGAAGGAATTCAATGCCTCAATAAAGAAACCGACTGGCGCGTCTTCGGCGACGAGGCCTATCTGGTTTGGCGGAAAACCAAGGTGCCGGTGGTGGTGGGGAAAAAATGGTGGGCCGCCCGCTGGGCCGTGGAAAACCTGAACCCCGAACTGCTTCTGGTGGACGATGGTTTCCAGCACCGCGCGCTGGCCCGCACGGTGGATATCGTGGTCAGTTCCGATTGGGATTCGGTCAAATCGGAGTCGCTTTTGCCTGCTGGACGTTTGCGCGAACCGGTAAAAAACATCCGCCGCGCCCACTTGTATCTTCTTCGCCAGCGCAAAAACCCCAAAATCCCGCACGACCTTCCCGCCTTTTCTTTTTCGTACGAATTGACCCGCGCCCGCCTCTGGCCGGACCGGCGCGAACTGGAGCTCGAAGCATTGAAAAAGAAAACCCTTTTTCTCTTCGCCGGTTTGGGTCGCCCGGAAAATTTTTTGGAATCCGCCAACCGCTGGGAGCTTTCGGTGGCCGGTTCCTACTTTATGCCCGACCACCATCCCTACAAGCAGGTCGAACTGGACTGGCTGGTGGAAAAAAGTAAAACGGTCGGTGCCGATTTTTTGGCCACCACCGAAAAGGATGCCGTCCGTCTCTCCGGCCTCAAGCTGCCCGATTTTTCGCTCGTCGTTTTGGAAATCGACTGTAAAATTGAGGGAGAGGAACTGTTTTTCCGCAAACTGGAGGATCGCCTCTTTGGCCGCACGTTCGTTTGATTTTTTAGTATTGGGTTCTGGAGTAGCTGGGCTTTCTTTTGCATTGAAGGTCGCCCCGTTGGGAAAGGTCGCCGTCGTCACCAAGAAAAAACGCAGCGAATCGAACACCAACTACGCTCAAGGAGGCATCGCCGCCGTCTTTGACTCCGCCGACTCGTTTGAAAAGCACCTGCAGGATACTTTGACCGCCGGCGCGGGGTTATGCAAGGAGGAAGTCGTCCGTCAAATCGTCCAAGCCGGCCCGCGGCTCATTCAGGAACTGGCGGAGTGGGGCGCGCAATTCACCCGCGAGGACGACCGCTTTGCTCTTGGCAGGGAAGGGGGGCACTCCCAAAAGAGGGTGGTGCACGCCCATGACTTCACCGGCCGGGAATTAGAGCGGGCATTGGTGGAAAGTGTAAAGCGGGAAAAAAATATCGAGGTTTTTGAGCACCACTTTGCCTTCGAACTCCTGAAAAAAGAGGACCGCATCTGGGGCGTCTATACCTACGATTCAGAGGATAACGTTGTTGAAACGTTTTTGGCTTCGACCACCCTACTCGCCACCGGTGGCTGCGGGCGCCTGTGGAAGCATACCACCAACCCGCCGATTGCCACCGGCGACGGGCTGGCCCTGGCTCACCGCGCCGGGGCGGCCTTGGCCAATCTCGAGTTTATGCAGTTCCACCCGACCGCTTACTATCACGCCAACGATGAGCCGTTTTTGATTTCCGAAGCGGTGCGGGGAGAGGGAGCCATCCTGCGAACCAAGGACGGAAAGCGCTTTATGGAGGGAGCCCACCCTTTGAAGGAGCTCGCCCCGCGCGACATCGTCGCCCGCGCAATTGACAAAGTTTTAAAACAAACCGGCGACGTTTGTGTCTTTCTGGATTTGACTCATTTGGAACCCGCGTTTGTCGCGCGCCGCTTTCCGCAAATTTCAGAATTCTGCCGCCAAAAGAAACTGGACTTGAAGAAGGATTGGATTCCGGTCGTCCCGGCCGCCCACTACATGTGCGGCGGCGTGGTGACGGATGTGTACGGTCAGACGAACTTCCCCGGTCTTTTGGCTGCCGGCGAGGTTGCCTGCACCGGGATGCACGGCGCCAACCGGCTCGCTTCCAATTCGCTCCTCGAAGCGCTGGCGGTCGCCGATTTCGCCGCCCAAAAGGTCAACGCCGAAAAGCGGCCGAACAAGCTTCCCGATTTCCCGGCCTATAAGCATCCGGCCGAAAAACCGACCCCGGAAAAAATCGTCGTGGCCCACGAGCGGGAAGCGATTGCCTCGATAATGTGGGATTACGTCGGCATCGTTCGCACGAACGAGCGCCTTGCTTTGGCCGCCGAGCGGCTCGCCGCCGTTGCGGAAGGGGTCAAAAATTTTTATTATAGCCGTCCGTTGAGTTACGATTCGATTGAGCTTTTCAATCTCGCCACCGTTTCGTGCCTCGTGGTCGCCTGCGCCCAAGCCCGCAAGGAATCCCGTGGCCTGCATTACAATCTCGACCATCCGGAAACGGCCAAAGGCAAACCCGAAGACACCATTCTTAAACCCGGACTTTTCTGATGCACCAAAAAATCGTCATTTTGGATTTCGGCGGCCAATATACCCAGTTGATTGCCCGCCGCATCCGGGAGCAAAATGTCCTTTCCGAAATTTTCCCGTTCGACACGCCGCTTTCCAACCTGACGGCGCCGGAAGTCATCGGCCTCATCCTTTCCGGCGGCCCATCGTCGGTCTCCGACCCCGGCGCGCCGATCGTGCCGCGCGAAGTTTTTTCGCTGGACAAGCCCGTGTTGGGTCTTTGCTACGGCTTGCAGCTTCAGGCCTATCTTTTGGGCGGCAAAGTGGAAGAGTCCAAAAACCGCGAATACGGCCCGGCCGAATTTCAAGTGCTCAAGGCCAATCCGCTGTTCAAGGGAGTGAAGCGCCGCTCCAAGGTTTGGATGAGCCACGGCGACACGGTCAAAAAATTGCCGCCCGGTTTCATTCTGACCGGCTCCACCAAAAGCGTCAAAGCCGCCGCCTTTTTCCATCCAAAAAAGAAACTTTTCGGGTTGCAGTTCCACCCGGAGGTGATGCACACGGAAGAAGGCCAAAAAATCCTCCGGAATTTCCTTGCTGTCTGCCGCGCCCGGCACGACTGGACGATGGCCTCCTTCGTCAAAACCGAGGTGGAAGTCATCAAAAAAAAGGTGGAGAACGGCAAAGTCCTCTGCGCCGTCTCCGGTGGCGTGGATTCCACCGTCACCACCGTCTTGATTCACAAAGCCGTCGGCAGCCGGCTCCACTCCGTTTTCGTTGACCACGGCCTCTTGCGCCAGGATGAAGCGGAGGAGGTGAGAAAACTCCTCTCCCGCTTCAAAATCCCATTTTCCATTGTCGATGCCCGCAAACTTTTCCTGAAAAAGCTGGAAGGGATAACCGACCCGGAGGAAAAGCGCAAAATCATAGGCCACACTTTTATCGAGGTGTTCGAGGAGGAAGCCGGAAAAAAAGGCCCGTTTGAATTTCTGGCACAGGGGACCTTGTATCCCGACTGGATTGAAAGCCGCTCCGTGCGCGGCCCTTCCGCCACGATTAAAACCCATCACAACGTCGGCGGCCTGCCGGAAAAATTGCCGTTCAAGCTGATTGAACCCTTAAAGGAGCTTTTCAAGGACGAAGTCCGCAAGCTGGGGCTGGCCTTGAAAATCCCCCGCGAAAATCTTTTCCGCCATCCCTTTCCCGGCCCCGGGTTGGCCGTGCGCATTATAGGCGAGATTACGGAAGAGCGGGTGGCCCGATTGCAGAAGGCCGACGCCATTTTCACGGGCGAGCTCAAGCGTTGGGAATTGTACGACCAAAGCTGGCAGGCCTTCGCCGTTTTACTGCCGGTCTCGACCGTAGGGGTGATGGGGGATTCCCGCACCTACGAAAACGTAATCGCCCTGCGCGCCGTCACTTCGACGGACGGGATGACCGCCGACTGGAGCCGTCTGCCCAGCGATTTTTTGGCCCACGTCTCCAACCGCATCGTCAACGAGGTGAAGGGGATTAACCGGGTGGTGTACGATGTTTCCTCCAAACCCCCCGCTACCATTGAGTGGGAGTAACGTGACCAAATTCATCGACCTTTCCGGACAAACGGCCCTCATCACCGGCGGCTCCCGCGGCATCGGCCAAGCCGCCTGCGTCTATTTGGCCCAGGCCGGCGCCGATGTCGTTTTCAGCTACGCCAAAAATGAAAAAGCGGCCCAAAAAACTTTGGAGGAAATCGAAAAATCCGGCCAGAAAGCGCTGGCGGTGAAGGCCGACGTCTCCAAATATTCCGAAGTGGAAAAGTTGGTCGATGCCGTAGTCAAGAAATTTGGCCGCATCGACATTTTAGTCACCAACGCCGGCATCTGGGAGGAAGCCGCCATCGAAAAAATGACGCCTGAAAAGCTGGCCCGTACGGTGGAAACCAATCTCTACGGCACGTTTTACGCGATAACGCTTTGCGCGCCGTATATGAAAAAGCAGAAATCCGGCAACATCATCACCGTCTCCTCCACCGCCGGCCAGCGGGGGGAGGCGTTTCATTCTCACTACGCCGCCACCAAGGGAGCGGTAATCAGTTTGACCAAATCCCTCGCCCCGGAGCTGGCCCCTTTTGGCATCCGGGTCAACTGCGTCGCCCCCGGCTGGGTGGATACCGATATGAGCCACGCCGCCTTGACGGGCAAAGACCGGAAAAAAATCCTCTCCTTGATTCCCGTCGGCCGCGCGGCGGAAGCGGAAGAAATCGCCGGCGCCATTCTGTTTCTGGCCTCCGGCCTATCCAGTTTTGTCGTCGGCGAAATTCTAAACGTCAACGGCGGCGCCGTCCTCATCGGCTGACAATTCCGATTTTCCTGTTCCTCTGTACTTAAGGGAGACGAGGCGCAAAGCGCCGGAGGGGGTGTCTTTGTAGGGGCACAACAATGTTGTGCCCTTCCCCTTCCCGTGTCAGGAAGGGGATAAAGGGGTTAGGTGTCTTTCTCCCCTTGACAGCGCTTTCTTTTTGAGCGTATCTTCGGTTCACAAATGAAACAGCTTTGCGGCGAACAAGCGGACAGGTTTTTCTTCACACAGCAAAATTCAAGCGAGGAGGCACAATGCACACCCTTTCCAGATTTAAAGTTTTCATAGGCCGCGCTTTTCTGGCCTATTTCGCCCTTGCCTCGGTCGCCGTCTTGTATCCGGCGAAGCAGGCCCGGGCGCAGGCAAGCATCCTGGAGCAGGCTCAAAACGCCTACTACGACGCCAAGTTTGACGACTGCATAACGCTTTTGTCTCCCTTGGTGGTCACCGGCGATTTGTCCGACGTGCAGTTGGATACCGCGCTGCAGTTTTTGGGCGCCGCCTACCAGCAAAAAGGGGACGTCACGAAAGCCCGCGAGGTCTTTCGGGACCTGGCCACCTTTGACAACAATGCCCAGATTGACGAGCGCTTCTTCCCGGCGGATGCCGTCGCCGTCTTTCAGGAAGCCAAGCGGGATTATCTCTCAACCTTGGACAAAGTCGGCTTCTTCAAAATCAGCGGGCAGGGTTCCGACGCCTATATCGTGATTGACGGCAAGCGCCGCCGCAACACGGAGGACGTTATAAAAGTGGCCACCGGCAAGCACCGCCTCGAATTCCGCAAAGCGGGCCTTACCCCCTTCGTACGCGAAGCGGAAGTGAAACGGCAGGGGGAAACGGTGGAAATTCAGGTGCGGGACGAGGACTGGAAAGGGGCCGCGCTGGCGATGGGCACCCTGATTATGGTCTTGGACCCGCTGGATGCCGCGGTGGAAATTGACGGTCGCCCGGTCACGCTCGTGGAAGGTAAAACCGAAATGATTCCCGGCAAGCACACCTACCGGGTCTCGCGGGATGGCTATGCCGATAAAACCGGCAGTTTTGACGTAAAAACCGGCAAAACCGCCACGGTCTCCGCCAAGTTAAAGCCGGTTTCCGGCGCGGCGGCGGAAGCCACCGGCGAAAAGAAAAAATCCTCCAAAAAGTTTCTCTTTATCGGCGCCGCCGCGGTGGGCGCCGTGGCCATAGTGGCCGTTGCCGCCGGTGGCGGTGGTGGCGGCGGCGGGACAGTAACCCCCTTGGGCCCGCCCCCTGTTCCCCCATCTTCCAAACCGGTAGCCGGAGGGAGGAGATAGCCATGAAAAAACTTTTCATCTTTTTCGCAATTGCCCTCCTTTTCAGCGCGACTCTTGCTTTTGCACTCGATGCACCCATTTACGTTTCAACTCTCGGCGTCCCTTCCCGGATCGTGGCCGGCGATTTGAACAACGACGGCAATGCGGATATCGCCTGGGTTACCGGCGACACCGACACGTTGTACACGATGTTAGGGAACGGCAACGGGGGTTTTGGTACCCGCCGGGCCCGCGTGGTCCCGGCCACTAACCTTACCTCGCTGGGCGTGGGACATTTTAACGGTAACATAGACGGCAACTTGGATATCGTGGTTACCAATATGCAAGGCGCACCCACTTTTCCACCTTCCGTAATGATTTTCTTCGGTGACGGGACGGGCGCCATGGGAGCGGCCGTTTCCCTAGCCGGCTTCACCGTGGGGGCGGCCGATGTGGCGGTGGCCGATTTCAATCCCGGCTTTCTCTGCATCGGCGGTTGTTATTCCGATATCGCGGCTACCGCCCCCACATCGGGCTCCTCAATGGGGGTCTTTTTTGGAGACGGCAATGGCAATTTCTCCAGCGCAGCTGCCATCGGTACCGGCGGAACAACGCCCACCGCCATAACGGCCTTCATTCCCTTTTTCTTTTTCTTTGGCGCTCCCGCCCACTTGGCCATCTCCAACGTCGGCAGCGGCAACGTAGGGATCGTAAAATCCAACGGGAACCAAACCTTCCAAGCCGCCGTCCCGGTTGGATCCGGTTTGGGTAACGGGGTGGCCTGGGTCGATTTTAACGGGGATGGATTTCTGGACCTCGCCTCTCCAAAGTCGACTACCGGCGTGCGGACCTATCCGGGACTGGATGGAACCTCCACTAACTACGGCGCCGCCGTGGACTTGATTTCCTCCGCCCAGCATTATGCAGACATCAGCAACGGCGACTTTACCGGCGACGGGCTGGTCGATTTGGCCGCCGTCTCCGATGTTTCTCCCTCCGGCAATAGAGGGCTTGTCACGTTCTTTTTGAACAACGGTTCCGGCGGCTTCCAAGCGGGGCTGAACGACACAACCGCATTGCCTCATTCTTCCTGCGAAGCGGTTGACATCAACGGGAACTTTTTTCCCGACCTTTTGGTGGGAACCCAGACCGCAAGTCGCGACTCGGCGGTCATTTACCACATACGCGCCCCCCTGCTTAATCCGGATCTTTCTTCTCTTGGGAATCCTCCCGCGGGGCAGGCTTTAAATCTGAACGGCACGGCCACCGATTCTTCGCTGGCCTCTTCCTTGAAATTGGTCTACCGGCAAATGGGCAAGACCAACTTTGACACCTTGAATTTTGCCCTTGGCGCCGGCACCAAAACCCGCTCCTTTTCCGGCACCATTCCCCGCGCATCGATGACCAACCGCGGCTTGGAGTATGCCGTTGTCGCTTCGGATGGTTTTATCACCGAAACCCGCCCGCCGTTCGGGGGCTTTTATAGGGCGCGCACCTCGGTGAACGAAACCGCTCCTCCAACGGCTTCGGGATATCAACTGATTTCCTTTCCCTTTGCCGTCAACCCCGGTTCGGCCGTTTCGCAAATTGCGGACAATTTCAGCCTGACGGACCCCAAAGTGGCCCGCCTTTTCTGGTGGGACCCAGTGTACGCGGATACGGTAACAACGGACACCACCGTACGGAAGGGGTATCGTGAGTTCGGCAGCGTCGGCTTCCCCAATTTCATCCCCGGCCGCTCCATGTTTTTGGGCACGAACGGCTCGCGCACTTACAACGGCACCGGCCTTTCCACCCTCGCCGATACGTTGGGCGCGGCCTCTGGCTACGCCCGCTTGCCGATTGACTTCGGCTGGAACATGGTCGCCACCCCCTATGGTTACCCGGTGGACTTCGACTCCATCTCCGTGCTTTTGGCGGACAGCGGCGTTTATCCCTGCCCGTACGATGACAGCTGCAACAGCGTGTGGGGGTTAGCCGGGTTCGACCGCTCCGTACGGGAGTATGTGGGGACTGGTTATGTCGCCAGACGAATCTTGAACCCCTGGAAGGGCTATTTCGTCTACAGCCGCCATGTCGGCCGGATTAACCTCATCTTCCCGAAACCGGAGATGAACATCCCTAATCCCAACCTCAAACCTTCGCTCGAGCACGAAGTCGACTGGCCGACGGAATGGAAGATCGCCATTAAAGCCCGGAGCGGCGATTTGGTTACCCCGTCGAACATCCTCGGGGCCGCTCCATTGGCCAGCAATGGCAAAGACGGCTTGGATCTTGCCGTGCCCCCGGCTATGCCCGGCGATTTTCATATGACTTTCCAGCGGGGGGAGGACTTTGGAACAGCCGGCGACTATCTGTCCGACATTCGCCCGGTTTTGACGGAAACGGAAACCTGGGGCTTCACTGTTTCCCCCGGTTCGGCCCGCGCCATAGAACTCTCCTTTGGCGGCCTGGCGGACGTCCCGGAAGGGTTCGATGTCATTTTGACCGATGTCGAAGGCCGCGCCAAACAAAACCTCCGCTTGGAACCGTCCTACTACTTCATCGCAAGCGAGGACCGGCATTTCGAGCTGACGGTAACGCCCAAAACGACCGGCCAGACGGCGCTTTTGCCCACCAAATACGAGCTCTATCAAAACCTGCCGAATCCCTTCAACCCGCAGACCTTGATTAAATACGACCTGCCCCAAGCGGCCAACGTCCGGTTGGAGGTGTTCAACATTCTGGGACAGAAAGTGAACACGCTGGTGGACCGGTACGAGGCAGCCGGCCCCAAATCCGCACTTTGGGACGGCACAGATGCCAAAGGGGCCAAGGTCGCCTCCGGCGTTTATCTGTACAAAATCATCGCCGGCGAATATTCCGCAACCAAGAAAATGATGCTGGTGAAATAACCGCTATACGGCAAACAAAAAAAGCGCCCCGAAGGGGGCGCTTTTTTATTGCCTTTCGTACGGGTTCAATCTCTCGGCTTCGCTCGAGACAGGTATATTGAACCCCTACAGCCCGATTTTTTCTGCAATCCCCTGCAAAGCCCCCAAAACCGTGGCGATATGCTCATCCATCGGCACCCCCAATTCTTCCACGCCACGCTGGATATCCTCCCGGCTCACTTTTCGGGCGAATTCTTTCTTTTTCAATTTGCTTTTGACCGAATCGACCGTCACTTCGGCCAGCTTCTTGTTCGGCATAACGAGGGCCACGGCGACGATGAACCCGCAAAGCTCATCGCAGGCATAGAGCGCTTTTTCCAAGGGGGTCTGCCGGGGCAAACCCAGATATTCCGCGTGCGTCAAAATGGCGTGCCGCACCTTTTCCGGATACCCCCGCTCCTTTAGAATTTCAGATCCTTTTACCGGATGAGAAGAGGGGTCTGGATTTTGCTCATAGTCAAAGTCGTGCAAAAGCCCGACCGTTCCCCAAAGCTCCGCATCCCCGCCGTATTTGGCGGCATACGCCCGCACCGCCGCCTCCACCGCCAGCATATGCCGCCGCAGATTCTCGTTTTTCGTGTACTCGCACAAAAGTTCCCACGATTTTTCACGGGGGATTGAAAAGTTGTTTTCAGTCATCTTACATTCATACCGTTGAAGATGCACACAGCTTGTTCAACACGCACCCGGGGCAGTTCGGCCGTTGCGCTTTGCATACCGCCCGGCCGTGGTGGATGATTTGGTGCGGAAACAAAATCCAATCCCTCTTCGGAATCACTTCCATCAAATGCTTCTCCATCTTTTCCGGTGTGGAAGCGGGCGAAAGCCCCAGCCGCGCGGCAATGCGCGAAACGTGCGTATCGACAACGACTCCGGAAGCAATGCCGTATCCTGTGCCGAGCACCACATTGGCCGTCTTGCGTCCCACTCCGGGGAGGTGCGTGAGCTCTTCCATCGTTTTGGGCACACCTCCGCCGTGTTTTTCCAAAAGCGCCTGCCCAAGCCCCTTCAAGCTTTTCGCCTTGTTCCGGTAAAATCCGGTCGTGCGCACATATTTTTCCAGCTCCGGCAAACCGGCTTCAGCAAAATCTTTTGCCGTTTTGAAGCGTGCAAACAAAGCCGGCGTCACCAGATTCACCCGTTTGTCCGTACACTGCGCCGAAAGAATGGTCGCCACCAAAAGTTGCAGCGGATTTTTATGGTCGAGCGAGCATTTCGCCTCCGGATACGCCTTGGCAAGCAAGGCGATTATCTTCTTCGCCCGTTTTTTCTTCTCCTCCGGCGTCTCTTTCCAAGTTTTTATTTTCATGCTCCTCCACCTTGGGGCAGACCCTCGGCCCTGGCGGGGGGGATTTCTTGACGCTTCCGTCTCCCCGCCGTCTCAAACCCTTTCAAGAGAAGAACCGAAACACCCAAAAGCAGGTTGACCAAAACCAAAGCTGTATACCGCCGGTGAAGTTTCTCAAACTCCTGCCGCACGGGAGACGTATCCTGCTCGGGTGGAACGTCAAAGTTGGAAACCTGCACGCGCAAAGCGCTCATTTGCGGCCGCCAAACTTTGGTATAAAGTGCGGCGAACAGAAACATAAAGACCAGTGCAATTGAAATGAATGTCCGCACCCAGTTCTTCTCCGTTAAAAGAAGCAGGGCAATGGCGACGAAAAACAAAACCAGCGCCAGTAGGTATTCCATTTGCGAAAACCGCTGAATAATCACAGCCACGACCGACCCGGCCACGGCGCGGGATTCAAACGCCCGGAAAACTACCGGCGCGGTGAAAGCCGCCAAAAAAACCAGCCCGCCGACCCACACCCCCAAAAGCAAATTCTCCACCCCCCGCAAAAACCCGATGACCCGTGTCATCTAAAGTCGGATGGAGACCGAAACCCCGTCCCGCAGGGGGATGATGGTCGTGAAAAAGTTCTTGCTGGCGTATAACTTTTTGGTGAACTCCAGAATCCCCTTCGTGTCCTCCTCCGGACTTTCATCCAGAATTCGGGCGCTCCAGAGCAGGTTGTCGGTCACCAAAACGCCCCCTTTTTTCAAGCGCTTTTCGGCGAACGGCACCACGGCCGGATATTCCCACTTGTCGATGTCGCACAAAATGATGTCGAACTTCCCCGGAAGTTTGGCCGCCAGCTTCAGGGCGTCCCCGATGCGATATTCGATGCGGGTTTTTATTTTCCCTTTTTTGAAAAAATCGCGCGCCCGCCGAGCGTTTTCGGAATCCCCTTCGGTACAATAGATTCGGCCGCCTGCACCGATGGCCCGCGCAAACCAGAAGGCGGAATAGCCGTAGCCGCTCCCCAGTTCCAGAATCCGCCGGGCTTTGGTCAAGTGCGCCAGCTGGTACAAAAATCGCCCCACAAGCGGGCCGATGATGGGAAAATCCTTCTCCTTGGCCAGCGCCTCCATTTCCTGCAAAACCGGCTCTCGTGCGGGTGTTATTTGGTGCAGATAGTCATCCAACCCCTGGTACAAAAGCGGCCAAACTTTGGGCATTCTTCCTCCTATTTTGCGGCCGCCACGGCCTCTTTCAACGCCCTGTAATCCTCGTCGCTTCCGGCCTTGAACGCCAGATTTTTGTATCGCACCACGCCGGTTTTATCCAAAACATAAACCGTCCGCTTGCTGTAGCCCGTTTCCGGATTGTAGCTGGCGAACTGCAGCGATACTTTTCCCAAATGGTCGGAAGTGAGGTAAAACGGCAGATTATGATGGGCCGCCCATTGTTTGTGAGAGTAAACGTAATCGCCGGAGATGCCGATGACCGTGGCCCCCAGCTTTTCAAACTCCGAAAAACTGTCCCGCAAGGTGCAAACCTCCTTGGTGCAGCCCCCTGACCAATCCGCCGGGTAAAAAGCCAGAACCACCGGCCCTTTCCCCAGGAATTCGGAAAGTTTTTTCTCCTCCTCAAAAATGGTGTCCTTGGTGGCCACCGGCAGCTCGAAATCCGGTGCCATTTCTCCTACGTCCGGCACGTTCATCTCCGCTTGTTTAGTTTCCTTCGATTTGGACGTTTTATATTGTTTTTCATCCTCGGCCGCTTGGCCAAATGCCGCACTTGCTGTTAAACCCAAACTTATCACAAATACCAATAATTTTTTCATTTCATCCTCCTTTACTTTTCTCTGCTTACGACCTGCTGCCTGAAAACCTCACCCCGTCTCCCAGTCCTCCGCCAGCTTCTCGACGGTTGTCTCTTCCGGCAAGCCGACATAAACATCCTCCCCTTCAACTTTGACCGGATACGTGGTTAGTTTTGCCCAGTTGTTGGTCAAGCACTGCCCGGTTGAAACATCATACTGCCACCCATGCCAGGAGCAGGTAAGCTCTTTTCCTTCCAAATGTCCGGTCAAAAGCGGCGCATGCATGTGCGCGCAGTGCCCCTGGGTGGCAAAAACCTCGCCGTCGGCCAGAAATAAGGTCACGCTTTTGAAAAGCCCAATTTTGAACGACCGTATCGGCCGTTCTCGCAAAAGCCGGAGAGTCGTCGCCTTAACGAACCGCGGCGGCATTCTTGGTCATCGTTTGCGCCGAAAAAGCAGGGGGAAATTTCCACACCTCTCCCGCCGTTTTCATCTCGAAAGCTGCCCGAATCGCCAGCCGGATGAGTTCTTTGCGAGTTTCGACGGCCAATGCACCGAACGGCAACCCACAGTCCCCGTCGAAAAGAATCGTCCGCGGCCCGCGGGTTGCCTCCAGGGCCCGCGGGATGAAGGCGAACGTGACCGTGGCGATCCCTGATTTTTCCAGCGCCGCGGCCACCGGCGGCAAAACCTCGTGACAAACCACGCAGGCCGGCACCAAAAGCACGATATCTGTCTTGTCTTCTTTCAGAATTTTCAAAATCTGCGGCACACTTGTCTCCAAAAGCTTATTAGGTTTCAAACAAAACCCCAAAAGCGAGAAATGATGCTCTGCCACCTGCCCGCCGAACTCGGCGGCAACCGCCTTCAATTCAGTCAGCGGAAACAAACTCCCAGGGTCGGCCTCGAATCCGCTTCGGTCGAAATCCGACTCCGTGAGCCGAAGGAAACAGATTGGAAAATCGCCCGGAAATACCCGGAACGAAAAATCCCCGTAAAAATTTTTGTATTGAAACGGTTGTTGATTTTCCAAATACAGCCCCGCGCTGGATAAAAGCGCCACCCGCGGGTTTTTGGTTGCCAGATGGGTCAACCGCACCATCTTCTGCCGGGCAAAAGGGTACCCCTGCTCCAGTTTTTTTGAGAACTTGGGGGAAACCCGGTGTATCGCTCGCCCGATGGCCAAAATCACCGCCTTGAAGAACTTCATACGTTCAATCTAACCCCCCGCATTTTGCAGGTCAAGCCGTCCGCACGCCCCAAGCTCCCCGCAACCCCACTCTTTTTCCTCCGTATATTTCAGGGTGATGACAGCTTTACACCAGCCCCTTCTGCATTTATACTTCCCTTCGTTTTGATGTGTTCTATGGCCCAAAACCAACCCTGGAGGATATATGTTTAAACGCGTAACGGCCTTGTCGTGGGCCTTCACGTTCTTTCTTTTTTCCTTTGCATGGAGCAAAGTCACCTTGGATGTCAAGGATAAAACCTTGAAGAACGGGCTTAAAATTTTGGTGGTAGAAAACCACACCGCCCCGGTGGTTTCCTGTATGATGCGCTTCAAAGTCGGCTCCGTGGATGAGCGCCCCGGCATCACCGGCACAGCCCACCTTTTGGAGCATATGCTCTTCAAGGGGACCAAACAAATCGGAACCACCAACTACGAGGCGGAAGTCCCCATAATGAAAAAAATCGACTCGCTGGCCGTCCTTTTGCGTGCCGAGCAGAACAAGCTGCAAAACGTCCTCTGGGGGGGGGACTCCGCCAAAGTGAAATCCCTGCGGGACGAAATCGCCAAATGGCAGGACGAGCAGAGAAAATACATCATCAAAGACGAGCTCTGGGAAACCTATCTGGAAAACGGCGGCACGGGGCTGAACGCCTCCACCGGCAACGACCGCACCCAGTACTACGTCTCGTTGCCCGCCAACCGGCTGGAGCTCTGGGCCTGGCTGGAATCGGACCGGCTGCGGAACCCGGTCCTACGGGAGTTCTACTCCGAGCGGGACGTAGTGTTCGAGGAACGTCGCTTGCGGACGGACACCCAGCCCTTCGGCAAGCTTTTCGAGCAGTTCAACGCCTTAGCCTTCGCCGCCCATCCCTACGGTTGGCCGGTGGTCGGCTGGCCGGGGGATTTGAAAACCGTGATGCGCGAGGAGGTGGAGATCTTCTTCAAGCAGTACTACGCCCCCAACAATGCCATCATGGCTATCGTCGGGGACGTCCGTGCCGAGGAAGTTTTTGCGATGATGACCCGCTACTTCGAGGATATTCCTCCCTTTCCGGAGCCGCCGCGGCCTGTTTTTACGGACGAGCCCAAGCAGGAAGGGGAGCGCCGCGCCGAAGTGGAATTCGAGGCCAATCCCCTCTTGGCCATCGGCTACATGGCGCGAGAGATTGCCCATCCGGATAATGAGGTGCTGGATGTCACCGCCGCCATCCTGTCGCAGGGGCGCACCAGCCGGCTCTACAAAAAAATCGTGGAGGAAAAAAAACTGGCGGTGAATATCAGCGCCGACAACTCCTCCTCCCGCTATCCCGATCTGTTCTACATAACGGCAACCCCGCTCGCCCCCCACACCCCGTCGGAAATCGAAACCGCTGTGTATGAGGAGCTGGAACGGCTGAAAACCGAGCCGGTCTCCCAGTGGGAGCTGGATAAGGTCAAAAACCAACTGGACGCCAACTTCATCCGTTCCCTGTCGTCCAACACCGGCATCGCCTTCGGCTTGGTAGAGGTGACCGCCCTCGTCGGCGACTGGCGCTATTTGCTGCAGAATATCGAGAATATGAAAAAAGTGACCCCCGATGACATTATGCGGGTGGCCCAAAAATATTTCACCAAATCCAACCGCACCGTGGTGACGCTCGTGAAAAAAGAGCAGGCCGCCAGCGCCAAACTGTAAGGAGCCGAAAATGAAAACCAAAACTTGGATACTGACGATTCTCTGCGGCCTCTTGGCGTTTGTCCTGGCCCCAGCCCAGCACGGCCGCCCCGCCGAGCCGATAAAGAAAGACCCGGCCAAAGTCTCCCCCGGCTCCAAAAAACTGGATGCCTTGAAGTACCGCGACCTGGTTTGGAGCGTGCCGGAAATAGGCAAGGAGGTTAAAAAGCTGACCTTGGCCAACGGCATGACCCTCTACCTCTATCCCGACCACTCTCTGCCGATCTTCAACGTGCAGGCGATCATCCGCACCGGCGAAATCTACGAGCCGGCCGAAAAAGCCGGCCTCACTCGCCTCTGCGGCACGGTGATGCGCTCCGGGGGGACGAAAACCTTGACGCCGGATTCCTTGAACGCCGAACTGGAGTTTATGGCCGGCTCGGTGGAAACCGGCATCGGCACGGAGCAGGGGAGCACCTCCCTGAACGTCTTGGCCAAGGACATCGACCGCGGCTTGGAAATCTTCGCCGACGTTTTGATGAATCCCGAATTCCGGCAGGATAAATTGGATTTGGCCAAAGACCAGATTAAAGAGCAAATCCGCCGCCGCAACGACCAGCCCGGCTCCATTCTGGCCCGCGAATTCACCAGCCGAGTTTATCCTGACCACCCCTACGGCAGGGTGCTCGAATGGGAGACAGTCAAAAAACTGACCCGCGAAGACCTAATCAACTGGCACAAGACCTATTATGCGCCGAACAATGTGATGCTGGGAATCTCAGGCGATTTTGACGCCGAAAAAGTGGTGGAAAAAATCAAAAAAGTTTTTGCCCGATGGGAAAAGAAAAATATAAACTTTCCTTCAATTCCCAAAGTGGCCGATAAACCTAACCCCGGCATCTACGTGGTGGACAAGCCGAACTTGAACCAGACCAATTTGACGATGGGGCATCTCGGTGTTGATTTCACCAACCCGGATATCTACGCCCTGAATGTGATGAACTACATTTTGGGGGGCGGCGGTTTCACCTCGCGCTTGACCTCCCGCGTCCGCTCCGATTTGGGTCTGGCCTATTCCGTCGGCTCCCAGTTCAATACCGGCTCGCGCGATTTGGGCACCTTTGCTGCCACCTGCCAGACCAAAACCGAAACCACTCACAAAGCCGCCGCCGAAATGCTCGCGGTGATTAAAAAGATGCGCGAGGCCCCGGTGAGCGAGGAGGAATTGAAAACGGCAAAAGATGCCTACATCAATCGCTTCGTTTTCCAGTTTACTTCGGCGGGAGCCGTGGTGGGGCAGTTGATGGGGCTGGATTACTTCGGCCGCGACCCGAAATTTTACAACAATTACCTGGACAATGTCCGCAAAGTGACGGTGGAAGACGTTTTCCGCGTCGCCAAAACCTATTTAAAGCCGGAAAACCTGACGATGGTGGTCGTCGGCAATGTCGCGGGCTTCGACGCCGACCTGTCCAACTTGGGCTCCACCACAAAAGTCGCTCTGACACCACCTTCAGTGGAGTAACGTTTTTCTGGGACTAAAAAGCCGTCCTGAAAGGGCGGTTTTTTTAAATTTTCTGAAGTGGTCGGGCGCAGGCGGGTGCCAATCCCACCGGCCATTATTACGGCTTGCATCATACTTTCAAAGAAATCGCCGGATGCACGAAACAGCAAGCCCTATTTTGATGAAAGCACTGTTTCAAACGTGGCGCAGGTTAAGTCTTATCTAACCTGCGTGCTACATCTGCATTGCCAGAGCGCAGGATACGCCCGCCGCTGGCGGCCTTTATCCTGCGCCTCAAACTTAATAGATCACCGGAAAGCGACGGGGATGCGGAGTTCGTCTTCGTGCTCGGGAAGGCCGGAGGGATTATCTTTCTTTAGCACAAGCATTCCCGCTGCCGTTGCGGGCTCTGAAAATACCAGTTCCACTTTAAACGGCACGAAATCCGTTGTCATCCATTCCCCCTGGGCTTGCGCCGGGACCACGGCCAATTCCTTTCCGTTCGCGTCAAACAAATGGACCGGGAAGGAAGCTTCAAAATACCAGCGGCCCCGCGCCCGGCCCGCCACGACGAGCGGGCTGGAAACGACTTGATTCGGTCTCGGAGCAGTAACCTGAATCAAATCCGTTTTCTCCAATGCATTGCCGATATCTTCAACAAAAGTCCTTCCATCGGGGGTCCGGCACCGTCGGGGATAGCTTTCGAGAACAGGGTAACCGGCCGCCACGCACTCGTTAAAATTGGTAACGGCCGGGGTAGCCGGACGTCTGGCGCAAAATACGGCCAGAAGCGCCGCGGCCGCGGCAAGGCCAAACAATAGACTCAACCAAACTGTTTTTTTGTTGATCATTATTGAGAGCGGGCCCTAACGAACGACGTTAGAACCGCGGTGGCTGAAATAGGCCCGGGTTTGCAACCCCCAAATCTTCCCATACCAACCGAGAATTCCATCCCCATCGGCTTGGGGCGGTTGGCGGTGAGCGGCCGCAAGCGGGTGCCAAACCCCCCGGCCATTATTACGGCCTGCATTTTACCCCCGTCTTTGTAGGGGCGGGTTTTAAACCCGCCCACACCCCGCCACCCCGGGCAGGTTTGAAACCTGCCCCTACAAACACAACCGTTCCCCTCTCCATTCTACTTGTCCTGAGCGTAGCCGAAGGATGGAGAGGGGTTAGGGGTGAGGTGCAACCGGCTTGCATAGTCCCTTCAAAGAAATCGGAAGCCGGGCAAACGGCAAGGGGTATTTTGGTACGCAGGGAGTAAGGGCGAGGCATGCCTCGCCCTTACAAAAATTAACCTATATGTCCTATACCCAATTTTTCAGCAACTTCAAGCAGCTTATTCAAATCCCATAATTCAATCCTTTTACCTCTTGCAAATTGATGGCATCCTGATGAAAACCCTCCGATTGATACTATAATGCCCCTTTTTGCATTGAAATGATGCATAGCCCCATACATATCTCTTACAACTGCTGGTGCAATCTGAGATTCTGTCGCCTTGCATTGCACGACCGTATCTTCGTCGACAAAGATATCGACGCCCTCATCCCCGGAACCCCTTGTTATTCGGACCTTATGACCTAAACGTTTAAAAACATCGCCAATATTCTTTTCAAAGGAATAACCGTCCTGATTCGTCCAAAATTGCCTTCTTTTTAAATCGCGTAATCTCGATGTTTCCTCTTTGAGTTTCCTTTCCTCATCCTCATACTTCTGATAATTTGCCTCAAATTCTTTTAGCTCCTTATAGCCAGGTATATTCTCAAAATTATATTTCTCAAGAGATTTCGAAAGAACGAAATGGAGTGCTAAATAAACAAAAAATGATGCAGGAATTAAGGCCAAGAATATCTTAGCAAGACGAGACGGAGTGTCCACGCCTATTAATATGCCAAATAGATATACTAAAAGTACTGCTGGAAGAATGCTAACGAAATATTGCCGTATACTGATTAATTCTTGCCGTACTTTTTTCTTAGCTGCGAAAAGTGAAGTTGTTTTCCGAATTTCCTCTACACGGTTCGGGGAGAGTCCAAAATCTTCGTATTCTGGCCTCTTCATTAGACCATTTCTCTTGTATCTGTTGGGCTACAGTAGCTTAAGTGGGCTTCGGAAGCGAATCAATTTGTTCTTTCCATCGTAGGATAAGTAAGTCGATTTTTTCGAATGCGCTCCGAACTCTTGCCTTTTGTTCTTCTGAAAGATGGTAAACAGGAAAATCTCCTGAACCATAAATCGACTTGATTACTTGAATGAGACTACTCACTGCCTCTGGAAATTTCTCCAATTTGATCAAGTAACTCATTGGAACAAAATGTTTGAAATCATTCGCGAACCTATGGATAATTCCGATATGCTCCTTTTGCTCAACGGTAATAACTACAGGCACGCTAAACACAAACCTTCCGGGTTGAGCTTCGAGTCGCTCTAAAGATGTCCAAAAACCTATTAGATCGCCTCCTTTCTCTTTTAAAACTTGTTCATAATTTGTTCCGGTTATAGCGCAAATAGTGAACGAATAAAATGCATGATCAAGCGCAACTGAAACACGTTTTGCCCGGTGATTCACATATTTTTCATCCAGATACTCTGCAACTTGTTCCAAAGAATCAATTGCATTTTCGCGTTCATCCCATTCTTCCCAACAAATACCTTTATAGGGGGGCTCCTTTGCAGAAAGAATTTCCCCTATTATTTTTTGAGTTTCTTCTGCAGTTGCCATACTTAATACTCCGCCACCTCCATTATCGCCTTCAACACCTTCTTCGGACTCGGCAGAATCGCTTCTTCCAAAGACGGGGCGTAGCCGACGGGGGTGTCCAGCGCGCCCACGCGGGTTACGGGGGCGTCCAGATAGTCGAAAAGCTCCTGCGCCACCCGGGCGGCAATTTCGGCGCCAAAGCCGCAGGTCAAAACATCCTCGTGGGCCACCACCACCTTGCCGGTCTTTTTCACCGAGGCGGCAATGGTTTCCCAATCGTAAGGCATAATTGTGCGCAGGTCGATGACTTCCACTTCGATTCCCCGCTCCAGCGCTTCCGCCGCCGCCTGCTCGGAGCGGTAAACCAGAGCGCCGTAGGTAATCAAGGTGACGTTTTTCCCCGGCTTGGTGATTCGGGCCCGGCCGAACGGAATGGTGAAATCCGGCCCGGGGTCGGGGGTGCGGTTGTACGGCTGGCGGTAGAGATGCTTGTGCTCCAAAAACAGAACCGGGTCGTCGGAGCGGATGGCCGTGCGCAAAAGACCATTGGCATCGAGCGCGTTGGAAGGAAAAAGGATGCGGATGCCAGGAATGTGGGCAAAAATCGACTCGCCGGACTGGGAATGGTACACCGAGCCGCCGTGCAGATAGCCGCCGAAGGGAACCCGGATAATGGCGGGGGAGGAATTGGCGTTGTTGGAGCGCCAGCGCATTTTCGACCATTCGTTCACCATCTGCATCATCGCCGGCCAGATGTAGTCGAAAAACTGGATTTCCACCACCGGCTTGAGCCCGCGCGTCGCCAATCCGACAGCAGTGCCGACGATGGTCGCTTCCGCCAGGGGAGAATTGAAAGCCCGCTCGGGGCCGAACGCTTTTTGCAACCCGATGGTCACTTTGAAAACGCCCCCTTTGCCGGGAACCTGGGACAAGCTTTCCTCCCGGGAGCAGTCAGCCACATCCTCGCCGTAAATCAGAACTTTTTTATTGCGCGCCATCTCCTCTTTCAGACAGGTGTTGATGGCGGCGACCAAAGTGAGCGGTTGCGTTCCTTCTTTAAATTTTGGCTCGGACTCGAATTCTTTGGAAGTGGGGTCAATGTCGGGGGAATAGACATATAGTTCTGCCGTTTCCCCCGCGGGCTGCGGAGAGGCGAGAGCCTCATCCGCCGCCTGGTCGATTTCGGCGTCCACTTCTTCTTTCAGCCGGGTCAGCTCCGCTTCGGTCAGCACTTTTTCCTTGACCAAAAAATTGGCGAAGGTCAAAATCGGGTCGCGGGCGTTTTCCTCGGCGATTTCTTTCGGCGAGCGGTAATCCGCCTGCACGTCCGACAGCGAATGGGAATAGGGGCGAATGACGTGGGCATGCACCAAGGCCGGGCCGCGCCTCTCCCGGATGTAGCGCTCCGCTTCCTTGATCACCTCGTAGCTTTTCAAGGGGTCGCAGCCGTCCACCTCCTTGATGAAAAGGGAAGGAAAGTTGGCCACCAGCTTGGAAATCGAGCCGCCGGCGGTCTGGAACTCCTTGGGGACGGAGATGGCATAGTCGTTGTCTTCGATTAAAAACAGAACCGGCAGGCGGTAAATACAGGCGAAATTGATCGCCTCCCAAAATTCCCCTTCGGAGGTGGCGCCATCCCCACCAGAAACGTAGGTGATTTCGTCCGGGTGGAAATTGGAGGGGCGGTCTTCCGCTCCCAAAACCTCGGCGTAGTAGCGAGTCGCCTTGGCGCAGCCGACCGCTTGCAAGAACTGGGTGCCGGTGGGGGAGGATTGGTTGACGATGTTCAGCTTTTTATGCCCCCAGTGGCAGGGCATCTGGCGTCCGCCGGAGTTCGGATCCGCGGCCGAGCCGGTGGCTTCCATCAAAACTTCCGTCGGGGTCATTCCCAAAGCCAGAACCAGCCCCCGGTCGCGGTAATAGGGGTAGAACCAGTCATAGCCGGGGCGCAAAGCCAGCCCAGCGGCGACCAAAACCGCCTCGTGCCCCGCACCGGAGATTTGGAAGAAAATCCTGTTCTGTTTTTTAAGCGTGATTTCCTTGTCGTCCAGCCGGCGGGAAAGGTACATCAGCCGGTAGATGGCCAAAAGTTTTTCCGCCGGCCATCCGGCCACCGTTTTTCCCACCGTTTGTTTTGCTGTCGCCATATCCTCTACTTTCTACGTCTTCCCGAATATGCCCATCGTCATCTTGGGGTAAGATAAAATTTTTGTGGGAAAAAAAGAAGGGGAATTTGCGATGGTTTTATAAAGAATGAAATTACGAATCAAAAACGAATTAAGGGCTTTGACAGACTTTATGGAACCACTACAGAGTCGTACTTACAGACAAAAGCAGCAGTGATGCGGCCGGAAACGATACTAGAATAGATAGTATCGGTCGGCGAGTAGTTGGCCGGAATGGGGAAAGGTATACCAGAATAAGGAAAGAGTCCTCCTCTAAAAGCAATCACAAAGATTTTGTAAGTCCCCGGCAGAGGAAAGCCACCTCTTTGAAAAGCATCATTAGGAATAGTAGCATCAGTAGTGCCGCTTGTAGCGAAAAAGCTCGTGTCTAACTGGGCGGTATCATGCATGCAGGCGACAAGGTAGCCGGTGGCATTAGCTGAACCGGTCCATTGGATTGTTACTGCCTGTCCCCCGGTATTTATACGATTGGCTGGAATGGTAACAATAACCGAAAATGTGTCCGGCATTATGTGCGAGATTGTCAAATCCAGATTGTTTGGCGCATATACTATTCTTATTGCGTGATTTTGACCCGGCTTCAGATAATCGGGCGGGGATTGACGGTAATAAGTGTTAAAAAGAGTCGTGTCCACTTTGAACGTATCGATGGTCAGCGCCGCCAAATGGAAAAGGGTGTCGTTGCGGGTCAACTCAAAATAGGCCTTATCCTTGGTCGAGGTCAAATTGGCGTCCCGTACAAAAATGCCGTGAATTTCGAAAAGCCGGTCGGTGCCCGGGCCGGTGCCCCCTCCGCCGCGGGAGTTGCAGCCGACGGCCAAAAGCGCAATAACAGCCAAGCCCACTATGCCGCGTCCAAGTCCTCGCATTCTGTATATTTATATCGGTAAAAAGAAAAAAGCGTTGAGGGGAATTTTGCCCCCATCCCCCCCCGGGGAAGCCGGAAAACCAAATAAAAAAGGAGCCCGCCTGAGGTCGGGCCCCTCCGTACAACCCACCGTGGAGGCGAGCTGCTCATCGAACAGAGCTTCGCAGCTCGGTATAGTAGTTATATCGGCAGAAGGATTTCGAGTTCTTAGTTTTTTTATTTACATTGAATAAGGCAAAAGCAAAAAAAGCGCCAAGAGCCAACTGATTTTTCCCATTTTTATTTCTCCTTTCAATTTTTTTCAGGCAACGGTTCTTGCCTCCAAAAGCTCCTCCCAACGGGTGGTGAAGCGTTTGGAACGATGGCTCGATTTCATCCGCCAGGGCTGCTGGATGCCGGAAGCGGCGTAGCGCAGGGCGCCGGCACCGAGACGGCCGTTTATTTCATCCAGCGCCTGCATCAACTTTCCGGCACGTTGCCGGTTTTTGTCGTCGAAAATGTCCGTTTGCACCTCATCCGCCGGCACGAGGCCGGAAAAGGCCACCCCCGCTTTTTTGAAGCGTCCGCCGGGAAAAAAGATTTTTTCGGTCTCCCGCAGAGCCGTACAAATCAGCTCCGGCGTCGAGTCGGTGGCCACCGGCAGTTCAACGGTGCGGGAATGGGTTCGGGCCTCTTCGCTATGGGGGCGGGTTATGCAAAAGACCGTCAGGCGCTTTGCGGAAAGCCGTTCCTCGCGCAACGTTTCGGCCGCCTGACTGGTGAACTCCGCTATGGCCTGTTTTAGTTCTTCCAAATTTTCCACCGCTCGGCCGAAGGAGCGGGAGCAGAGCACGCTTTTGCGGGCGGAACGAACCATTTCGAGCGGCAAGCAGGAAATGCCGCGCAGCTCGAAAACGATACGCTGGCCTACTACCCCCATCTCTTTCAAAATCCATTTGTCGTTGGCATTGCGCAGCTCGAGCGCGTTGAAGATTCCCGATTTCTGTAGTTGTTTTTCGCTTTGTCTGCCAATGCCCCAAAGGTCGCCGATTTCGAAGCGGGAAAGCTTTTTTTCCGGGTCGCAAATGGCGGTCCAGTCCAAAACGCCCCCCCATTCGGGATATTTTTTGGCCAGCTTGTTGGCCAGTTTGGCTAGGGTCTTGGTGGGAGCGATGCCAATCGAGATCGGAATGCCGGTCCATTTTTTGACCGTGGCGACGATTTGACGGGCGTAGTCCGCAAGGCCGGCGCGCTCAAAGCCGGAGAGGTTCAAAAAAACCTCGTCGATGGAATAGACCTCGTATTCGGGGGTGAAGCGGGCCAGCGTGTTGATGACCCGGCGGGAGAGATCGCCGTAGAGGGTGAAGTTGGCGGAATAAACCTCGACGCGGGCTTTTTCAATCAATTCCCGCACCTCAAAAAACGGCACGGCCATCTTTATGCCGAGCGCTTTGGCCTCGTTGGAGCGGGAGATGATGCAGCCGTCGTTGTTGGAAAGCACGACGACCGGTTTTCCCTCCAGATTGGGATTGAAAACCCGCTCGCAGGAGACGTAAAAATTGTTGCAGTCCACGAGGGCAAAGAGCGCCCCTTTCTTCTCCGTTCTTTCCAAGCCTGACGGTGTTTCGTAAGCCGCCGGACTTTCCGGTTCACAAAGGATGGATGACATAGGTGACAACTCCCCAGATTTCGAAGGAATTATCCGAACGGCTTTTTGAGCCGTTGAGTTGATTTTTGGGAGCGGGACGTTTTTTCAGCCGCTCGAAGTACTGGACGGTGAATTCGCCATCCACGATGGCAATGACCACCCGGCCGAGGGCGGGCTCCAGCGAGCGGTCCACGATTAGCAAATCGCCGTGGCGGATACCGGCTTCCAAAAGGGTGTCCCCTTTGGCCAGAAGAAAAAAGGTGGCGGCGGGGTGCTTTATCAAACGGGCATTCAAGTTCAAAGCCTTTTCGGCGAACGGCTCGGCCGGAGAGGGAAAGCCGACGGCGGCCGGCGCCTGTTCGGAAGCGTCCGCAACCCGGATGGGGGGCTGGTTGAACATCGGGACGTAGAGGGTCATTTCAGCGAAAAGCCCCCGGAGAAACGGCGCCGGCTATAGGATAACGGGAAATTAACGACAATTGTGGGGCCGGTTTGCGCTGACGAAAATAACTCTCCCGCCTTTCTTCCCGCGTTTGGCCGAAGTACACTCCATTGATGGTGACAAATTCTTTGGCCGGGCGGATGCGCACCCCAAAATTGGCCAAGTCCTTCGGCTCAAAAATCGTCCCCTCCCGGCGGGCGATTAAAATCCGCCAGGCGGAGATGGGGCCGATGCCGGGAACGCTCAATAATTGCTCGAAGGAGGCGGTTTTTATTTCGACCGGGAAAAGCTCCGGATGCAGAAGCGCCCGGTGAAGCTTGGGGTCAAATTCCAAAGACAAATTGCCATCCTTTTCCAGCGGGATTTCGTTTACCGAAAGCTTGTAGATGCGCAAGAGATACTCGGCCTGATAGAGCCGGAAACCGCGGGAAAAGGGAGTGGGGGCCCGGTTTTCGAGCGGCGTGTCGGACATCGGCGCAAAAGTGGAAAAATGGGCGTGGTGCAAAAAGCCGCCGCCTTCCAGTTGGGAGACGAGGGAGAGAATTTCTTTGTCCCTTTCCCCTCCCGGCCCCACCATAAACTGGGTGGTGACGCCGGATGGGACCAGCTTCTTGCCTTCGAGTTTTCCGGCCTTCCAGAGTTCCCCGGCCTTTTGGATGGAAGGCAAAATCACTTTGGAAAGGGATTTTTCGGGGGCGATCTCGGTTAGGGCGGCGTCCGAAGGGGCCTCGCAATTCAAGGAGATGCGCGAGGCCAGGCGGGCGGCTTGGACGATTTGCTCCGGCTCGGCGCCGGGGAGGATTTTCAAGTGAATGTAGCCGCCAAAGCGGTAGCGTTTGCGCAGAATTTCGAGGGTGGCCAAAAGCTTGTCCATCATAGAAACCGGCGATCCGGGGATGCCGGAGGTCAAAAAAAGCCCGTCCGTGTATCCCTTTTTGTGGGCGGCGTAAAAGACCGAAGCCAGCTCTTCCGGCTGGAGGATGGCGCGGCGCAGCTTGCGGCCGCAGCGGGTGGCGCAGTAGCGGCATTTCAAGCTGCAGGCGTTGGTCTGCATCACCCGCATCAAATTGAAGGTTCTCCCGTGAGCCCCCGCCAGCTGCATAATTCCGGGGAGGGCAACCTTCTTGGCTGTTTTTGGCGGAATTACTCCCGAAAGGTTGCTTTGCACCTCTTGGTTTGCTTGGCAGATGGGGATTGTCTGCCTTGGGCGGCCTTCGGTATCCGATGGGGTTATCGTATCACCAAGTATATTCAGCCTATCCAGAAGGCCTAATCTGCGCATATAAGTCGTTGTTTTTCAATCGATTCAACCATAAGCCTGTTTATCATATAATACTACTATACTATATAATATAAATTAGTAGTATAAAAGTCAAGTATTTTTTTATAATTTTTTCTTGACTATTGCTTTTTAGTATTATATAACGTGGAAGCCCGAACGGGTGAAAGTGAGGTGAAAGAAATGGAGATAGGTGAAAGAATCAAAGCGCTGCGAACGGCCAAGGGGCTGACCCTGTATCAGTTGGCCCGGCGGACCGGGTTGCAATACACCGCTTTGAAAAAAATAGAGGAAGGGCAGACCGACCCGCGGGCGGATACGCTTGGGAAAATCGCCAAGGGGATCGGCGTGGAGCCCTCCCGCTTCTTTACGGACGAAACCGCTTTGCGGCCGCCGGTGGTTTTGAACATCGTCCCGCCGGAGCGCGGGGCGCACGGCTTCCAGCCCAAGTTTTTGGCCACCCTGCCGCTTTTTGCCGACGCCGCCTCGCTCGGTTCCGGACGGGAAATCAACGAGCTGGATATCGAATCGTTTTTACTCGTCCCGAAAGACCAGTTGCCCAACGAGGAGAACTGCTACTGCATCAAGGTGGTTGGCGAATCGATGGCGCCGGTCTTTTCCTCCGGGGACGTGGTGGCGGTCGATTTTTCCCAAAAAGACCCGGCACTTTTGGAGGGAGCCTATGTGGCCTGCCGGCTGGGAGAGGCGGAAGTGACGGTAAAACAGCTAAAAAACAAGCCCAACCACTTCCACTTGAAAGCAGTCAACCCGGACTGGGAAGACGCCAACGGCCCGGTTTTGGTGCCGAAAAAAGACGGGGTCATTCTGGGCAAAGTGGTATGGCAGTGGAGGAAGTTTTAGGGCCTTCGAAGTGGAGCAAAATTTGAGAACGATAATGAATGGTAGTGGGTTATGAGTAACTGAACATTTCTACCTCATTATCGTTCTTCAATAAATTTTTTTATTACCAACCACTCAGCATCAGTCACTGGAAAATTTGTTCCTTGATGAAACCTAAAAATACTAAGATTCTTGAGTTCTGGTATTTTTTTCAGTTCTTCTCGTAAAACCGGGTTGTTGAGCAATTTTTTTGTGATTGTAATACCTACTCGCAAGCGTTCTTTATACTCTGAAGGTTTTTCAACCCAATAATCAAGTTCTTCCGGATTGAATTCCATAAACATTGGATCAGTTTGAATCTCTGCAACAGCATAAATGCCTGCTCCGTTTCCGGACATCCAGATTAAAGCCGTATCGTTCTTTCTGATTTCGTTCTTATATTGATTAATACTCCAGGTATCTTTATCGAGCGATGGATCTAATAGCGCATTCAAGATATCATACTTTTTGGGGTTCGCTTGAAAGATCCAAACCTTAACATCGGATGATCGTTTCGGGATAGTTATGGAAGTATCGCCAAGTATTTGATCATCCGTGTAGGATGTTTTTATCTCTTCAAGCTGCTGTTGGTCAAGAAACACATAATTATATTTCTGTGCCACCTTTTGTACCAACGCTAATCCCAACTCTTTGCATTCAATGCCCGCATTTTCCAAAAACAGTCTTCTTTCGGAAGGTATAACGTTAGCACATAGTACAAGTTCAATTACCCGGTCAGGATTCGATTGTTTGAGTAATCCGTAGTATTCCATAATTTGTCCAGCAGCTTCACGGGACAGCAAACCCCGTTTTACTTCAACGATAATGAACCTGTTAAATTTGTCGGTAAAAATGATGTCCGCTCGGCAGTTTCCCAATTGGGCCTGTTGTTTTTCAAGCTTAAGGCTCTCTCCCGGGAAGAATTCTTCCGGGTAACCTGCAATTAGATTTTCTATATCTTTTTCAAGCACGGTAACTTGGTCTCGCTTTGGGTTCGGATTTCAATCCTCGAAATACACAACGGGTTGTCAATGGATGAAAATTACAAAAATTACCAGAGTAAAGCTAAAACCGCTACTCTTTATACTTCATATCCGGGGGTTTCCATTCGTCTTTGATGCGGGAGCGGAAGGAGATTTCCTTCTGGGCGATGCGGGCCACCTGGCCGGATTTGAAAAGCCGGTAGATTTCCCGGCCGATGCCAAAGAGAATGTAGGCGGCGCAAATCGGAAAAATGGTCAGGCGCGGCTCGATAATGATCAGAACGGAGCCAACAAAAATCGCCAGCCATTTCACCCGGTCGGCCAAGGTGCGAAAGCCGCGGGGCTTCCCTTCGTATTCCACCGTGGAAACCATCAGGGCGGAAAAGACCACCAGCAGCGTTATCACCAGCTCGTTGGAGCGTATTTCCCCCCAAATCTGATAGCAGAAAATAACATAGGCGGCTAAAGTGGAGCCGGCCATCGGTATCGGCAGGCCGGTGAAGTAGCGCTTTTCCTCCGATTTCACCTGTACGTTGAAGCGGGCCAAGCGGAACGCGCCGCACATCACATAGATAAAGCCGATGACGAACCCCCACTTGCCGAATTCAAAAAGCTTGAAGGAATAGAAAATCAAAGCGGGGGCGAGGCCGAAGGACATCAAATCGGCCAGCGAGTCGAGCTCAATGCCGATTTTGGAGGTGGCCTTGGAAATGCGGGCGACCGTGCCGTCCAGCCCGTCCAAAAAGGCAGCCACGAGCACAAACCAGGCGGCCTGCAAGGCCTCGCCGTCGAAGGCGGAAAGCACGGCGAGGAATCCAAAAAGCAGATTGCCCATCGTGAAAGCGCCGGGAAAGATGGGGCGGATATTGGGCATTACTTTTTGGCTCCCATTGGCGTTTGAACTTCGGGCGTTGAGGTCAATGTTTTGGCAACGGCCATTATCGTTTCCCCTCCCGTTACTTTATCGCCCTTTTGAACTTTCAACTCCAGCCCCTCCGGCAGGAAAATATCGACCCGCGAGCCGAAACGAATCATTCCAAATTTTTCTCCGGCGTGAACGTCCTGCCCCGGTTTCAAGCGACAGACAATCCGGCGGGCAAGAATACCGGCTATCTGTTTAAACAAGATTTTGCCGTTAGGTGATGAAATGCCGATGGCGGTCTGCTCGTTATCCGTTGAGGCTTTGTCTTTGTAAGCCGCTAAAAACTTGCCGGGTAAATAGGAGAAATAGTCCACCTTGCCTGATACTGGGATGCGGTTAATGTGCACGTCCAAAGGGGAAAGAAAAATGGAAATTTTTTGGGCTTGGGACTTCAAAAAAAGTGGTTCCGAGGCGGTCTCGATGGCCACAATCTTCCCATCCGCCGGAGAGAGAATCAAATTTTCGTCGGACGGGATTTGCCTTTCCGGATCGCGGAAAAAATAGGCGAAAAAAAGGGCCAGAAACAAAAGAAGAAAGCTTAAAAACCAGAGCCCGGGGCGACCGGATTTGAAGGCGGCTATAAAGGATAGAAGCGCCAGCGCGGCAAAGGGCAAAACGAAGGGCCAGCCGTCTTTGACCATTTCAAATCTGCTTCTTTCCCTTCTCCCAGTCGGCCAAAAAGGTTTTCAAGCCGACGTCGGTCAAAGGATGGCGGAAAATCTGTTCGAAAACCTTGAACGGCATCGTGGCCACGTCCGCTCCCAGCATCGCCGCATCCACCAAATGCAAAGGATGGCGGACAGAGGCGACCAAAACCTCCGTTTTGTACTCGTACTGATCGAAGATGGTGATGATTTCTTCCACCAGTTGCAGCCCCTCGTGGGAAACGTCGTCCAGCCGGCCGACGAAGGGGGAAACGTAGGAGGCGCCGTTTTTAGCGGCCAAGAGCGCCTGCAGAGGGGAAAAAATAAGCGTGACGTTGGTTTTGATTCCCAGGGAGGTAAACTTGCAGACCGCTTTGACCCCTTCTTTCAAAAGCGGCACTTTGACCACGATGTTGTCGGCCACTTTGGCCAGCTCGGTTCCTTCCTTAATCATCCCCTCGTAATCGGTGGCCACCACCTCGGCGGAGACGGGGCCTTTGACCATGCCGCAAATCTCCTTCAAAATTCCACGGAAATCGGCTCGCTCCTTGGCCACCAGCGACGGATTGGTGGTGACGCCGTCCAAAACGCCGATGTCGTTTATCGCCTTGATTTCGTCAACGTTGGCGGTATCCAGAAAAAGCTTCATTTATTCTCCTTTATCAAAATTAATACTCCACGCGCATTAAAAAAAGCCCGGCGGCCGGGGCCAAAGGTCCACCCTTCTTACCTTCCGGGTTTTCAAGCATTTTTTGAAATTCCACGAGGCTCAAAAACCCGCGGGCCACTTCCACCATCGCACCGACCAGCATCCGCACCATGCCGCGCAAAAAGCGGCTGGCGGTGATGTCGAAGTAAAGAAAATTCCCTTCTTTTTTCCAGCCCGCTTTGAAAATGGACGCTTCTCGTTTGTCCCGTTCCTCTTCCGAACAGAAAGCGGAAAAGTCGTGCTGACCCGACAGTGAAGCGGCGCACTGTTCCAATAAAGAAAAATCAAGATCGTAAAAAACCATCCAACAGTGAGCGCGCTCCAAAGCCGTCGGACCGAGATGAATTTGGTATCGATAGGTACGGCTCTTCGCGGCAAAGCGGGCGTTGAAATCATCCGGAGCTTCGGCCACATCGCGTACAATGACATCTTCCGGCAAAACCGAATTTATGGCTTTGGTCCAATTGATTCCGTTTGGCGGCTCGGCGGCGTCGAAATGAGCCACTTGACCTCGGGCGTGAACGCCGGCATCCGTTCTCCCGGCACCAGTGACGCGGATTTGCTCCTTGAGGATGGTTTGCAGAGCTTTTTCAATTTCTCCCTGTACGGTGCGTTCTTTCGGCTGCAACTGCCAGCCGGCGAAAGCCGTTCCGTCGTATTCGATTAGCATTCTATACCTGGGCACACGGTTAAAATATCGAGAAAGGTGGGAGTTAAGTCAATCGAATTAGGGTACAGAGAGCTTTATACGGCTGTCTTTTCCTATGTGGATTTATTATCTTTTTGTAGATGGATGCGCCAAACAAATTCGAAACGCTGAAAAATAACCTCCGCAGCTATGAAAAAGTACTAGTGGCCTTTTCCGGCGGAGTCGATTCCTCTTTTGTGCTGTGGACGGCTTCCCAGGTTTTGCCCAAGGAGAACGTTTTTGCTGTAACGGCGGTTTCCGCCAGCTTGGCCCCGGAAGAACTGAAAGAAGCAAAGGAACTGGCACAAAGTTTCGGCCTTGGCAACAATCACTGGCTTATCGAAACCCAGGAACTGGAAATCGAGGGGTATCGGGCCAATCAGCCCTCCCGCTGTTTTTTCTGCAAAGATGAGCTGTATTCCAAATTGACGGAATTGGCGGAAAGGCATTCCATACCGCACATTTTCGACGGTTTCAACACCTCTGACGTCGGCGATTTTCGCCCCGGACGGAAAGCGGGTGAAAAATGGCAAATCAAAAGTCCGCTCCTCGAAGCTGGCTTGACCAAGCTGGAAATACGGGAGATTGCCCGGGCAAATAATTTGAGCTTTTGGGATAAGCCGCAGATGGCCTGTTTGTCTTCGAGAATCCCGTATGGACAGGAGGTTACCGTGGAAAAGCTTTCACAGGTGGCGCGGGCCGAACAGGTTTTGCACCAACTCGGCTTCCGGCAGGTGCGGGTGCGGCATCATGAAAAAATCGCCCGCATCGAAGTGGAGCCGGAAGAGTGGAGCCGGTTTTCCGATTATGAGTTGCGTTTGCAAATCCAGCAGAAGTTTCGCGAACTTGGATTTCTTTACGTCACGCTCGACTTGGTCGGCTACCGCACGGGCAGCTTGAACGAAGTTCTAAAAAAGGGGGTCTCAAATGGCGGATGAATCAAAAAGGCCAGCCATCAAACTGGTTACCGGCGACCAGGTGCGGGAAATCAGTTACGAAGAGCTGGCCCTCTCTATGCATATGTCCCAGGAGGCGCTGATCAAGGTCCTAATCGAGAAGAAAATCATCTCCCCCGACGATTTCTTGAAGGCCTTGAAAGAGGTTCGCGAAGAACGCTACCGCACCGAGCCGAAGCCGTAATTTTTTATGCTTTCCTGGCGTTACCATCCGGCAGCAAAGGACAAAGCCAGAACCGCTTTGGTCGCCTCCGTTATTTTGGCTTTCGGTTTTTTTGTTTTGTGGTATTCGCAGTCCATTATCTTCGCTTTCCTGGCCGTTTTGATTTTGACTGCGTCGCTCGGGGTCTTCTTTTTTCCCACTAAATACACGCTGAACGAGGATGGGCTTACGGTTGAGTTTTTGGGGACGAAACAACTTAAAAAATGGAGCGGTTTCGTCCGCGCCGAGCCGGAGAAAAACGGCATATTTCTTTCGCCGTTTGCGCGCAAAAACTTTCTGGAGCATTATCGGGGAATTTTTGTGCGGTATGATGGGAATAAAGAGGAAGTCGATCGATTTGTTTTGAACGCCTTAAGCAAGAAAGAAACCAATGTCGTTTAAAGACGCCTTCGCCCTGCATCCGGAAGGGGAAAAACCGAAGCTTACCGAAAAGCAAGCCGAGCTTTTGGACAAGTTGGCGAAGAAGGTGATTGAATACCGAATGACCGTGCCGGCGATAATGTTTTTGGAAACGGTCAAGCCGCTTTCCTACATCGGCAGCCAGACGATGGTTTTTTTTGAGCCGATGGTGAAGGCGGTTTTTAACGTCGCGGAATACGACGAGTTCCGTATCATTTTGGAAGATCGGCGCAACGTGGAGGAGCTATTAGTACGAATTGAAAAGTTTGATGGGGAGGCGCTGGAAAAAGAAAAAGCTGCCAGAAAAGAAAGAAAGCTTTTGGGGTGGTTCAGGCGGAAAAAAGGGGGCTCTTCACCTCGCTCGGAATGAGAAAGTAATACTGTTTATTTTTTCTTCCAAATCCGAGATAAAATCAAAGCCGTCAACTTAGCCCGGTCGGGGAGGGTGTTCAAATGCACCCACTCCTCTGTTGTATGACTGGCACCGCCGACGGGGCCTAAGGCATCCAAGGTCATACAGCCGGCCAACGCCGCAACGGAAGCATCCGACCCGCCGGCGGAACCTTTGACACCGGCGGGGACGTTTAACAGCCGCGCCAAGGCCAAAACCTCCCCCACCCAGCGGTAACGGGCGGTGTCCGGGCGCATCGGCGGAAAACCGAGTTCAAATTCCACTTCGGTGCGGGCCGCCTCTCCTGTCCAAGGATTACGGAGGTACACTTTGCGGCAGATTTCTTCAACTCTGGCGCGCAGGTAACTCGTGTCCGCCGGATTAAGATACCGAAAATCGACTTCCGCTCGCGCAAAATCGGGAACTCGGTTAGATTTGGCAAAGGGGCCCAAATCGATTACGCCGGGGCTGGCGGTGATCCCGCGTTTGTAATCGGAAAGCCTGGATAGCTCCAAAAGCTTGTGCGAAAGCTCAACGGCGGCGTTGATGCCCAGATAATGCTGGTTGCCGGCATGAGCCGCCCGGCCGCGGCAGGTTATCGTAGCGCCAGCCGTTCCTTTCCGGGCTAACACAATGCCGCCATAGGGCACATCGCGGCCTTCTTCGAAGTTCAAACAGAAATCGGTCCGCTTGGCTTCGGCAAACATTTTGTCCTGCGAGAATTTTGAGCCGGTTTCCTCGTCGCCGTTGAAAAAAACGGTGACATCTTTATCCTTCAAAAGCCCGGTTTCGTTCAAAGCTTCGAGGGTGAAGACGATTACGACCAGACCGCCCTTCATATCGGCCACGCCGGGGCCGATGGCGCCGTGGATGGGACCGTGGGTCATACGACCAGATTCATCCACATCGTGCGAGGGGGCCACGCGGAATTCGGAAAAAGTGAGAAAGCCGCTTTCCGGCTCGAAAACGGTATCCAAATGCCCCATCAAAAGCACTTTTTTCCCTTTGCCTGCTTTGCGCAAAATCCGCCAGGGGCCGGAGGTTTGCACTTTCCTTTCCCCGGCGACATCCAGTGTTTCGGCTTTGGCCAAGATGAATTCTTCCTTGAAGCCAAGTTTGACCAACCGCGCGGACAAGATTTTTCCGACACTTTCAATCCCCGCCGCATTCCGGCTGCCGGAGTTGATTTCCACTATTTCCTTCAAAAGGGTAATCATTTCATCTTTTTTGTCGTCCAAAAACTTCACCAACTCTTTTTCCTTGGCCTCGAGCGGGGCGACTTTGGTCGCCTCGGCGACTTCGACTCTGGGATTGACCAACGCTTCGATTTCCGGCAAGGGCAGGGTGCTGTCCGCCGGGTATGGTGCTTGGGCAAAAGCTTGTTGAGAGGACATAACAACTGTCAAAAGCAATACCGATATTCGAAACATAGCCCAAGAATAGTTCGTTTGAGATAAAGCGTCAACTCCGGGGCGTAATTGACTAAGGCGTGGGTGGGCGTATATTTCGGAGGTTAACGGGGCCGTAGCTCAGCTGGGAGAGCGGTACGTTCGCAACGTACAGGTCAGGGGTTCGACTCCCCTCGGCTCCATTAATACAGAGATTAGGGACCGGAGATTAGAGATTAAAAAACTCAATTCCCAGTCGCCACCCCGCCGCATAATCAAGTCGTTTACCGGATGTTTTTGAATCTCTAAGAAAAGAGCCCTCTTCCGGGCCAAGAGCTAAGAAACGGGCTGTATTTGCCGATATTACTCCTGTAAAAGGGCCACATTTTAACGAGGGGGGAACAATGAGCACAGAGACCGAAACAAAAACACCAAATACAGCGCCTGAAATCGACCCGTTACGCCTGCAGCGGTTTATACAGGAGATAAAAGAGAATCAGAGCTTGTTGTCCGGGTCCCTTGCCGGCCTTGCCGCCGCCATCGTGGGAGCCGGTCTTTGGGGGGGTATTACCGCCATGACCAAGTACCAAATCGGCTGGATGGCCATTGGAGTCGGGTTTTTGGTGGGGATGGCCGTGCGGACGTTCGGAAAAGGAATCGACAAGGCCTTTGGAATCGCCGGCGCCGCCATTTCGGTTCTGGGATGTGCGGCCGGAAATTTATTGGCCACTTGCATTATGATTTCCCAGCAGCAGCAAGTTCCCGTTTCGCAGGTGCTTTCCAGCTTGAATCCGGAGGTCGTGACCAGTTTGATGAAGGTGACATTCCAGCCGATGGACCTCCTGTTTTACGGACTGGCCGTATATGCCGGTTACCGTTTTTCGTTTCGCCGGATTACCGCAGTAGAACTGGCAAAGCTGACCAAATAAAGCCATCGCCGCGCAACATCTTCCAACAGGCCCGAGCGGGTTCGAAACCGACCCCCTCGGGCTATTTCTTTGAAGCCATTTGCTCCTCCCCTTATCAGGTAATGTAACGGGTGTTTTCGAATTTGTAAAAATCACATTATATTAAATAATGTCTATCATGGATAAGCAGCACATTCTTGACGAAATCAAGAGGACTACTAAAGCCAATGACGGTAAACCGCTTGGCGAGGCAAGGTTTGAAAAGGAAACTGGCATCAAAAAGTTTGACTGGTATCCGCATTACTGGATACGCTGGGGCGATGCACTACAAGAAGTAGGTTTTTCTCCGAACAAACTTCAAGGTGCTTATGATGAGAATAAACTAGTTGAGAAGTATGCAGGATTCATTCGCGAACTGGGGCACTTTCCTGTAACGGCGGAGGTACGACGTAAGTCAAAACTTGATTCTTCTTTCCCAAGTCACAATGTACTTGGTTTTGCACGATTCGGGGGAAAGAAACAACTTGCCACTAAAATCATCAATTTCTGTAAAACCCAAAATGATTGGGACGATGTGATTGAACTCTGTACTGGGCTTGCCAATTCTGAAGAGCAACTTTCAGAAGAATCGAGCAATTTTGCTTCCGGTAAGCCAGCAGGAGTTGTCTATCTTATGAAGTCGGGGCGTTACTACAAGATCGGCAGAAGCAATGATGTCGGTAGACGAAAATATGATTTGGCGATACAGCTTCCAGAAGATGTTAAAACAGTTCATACGATAAAAACTGATGACCCAGCAGGTATTGAAGCATATTGGCATAAACGGTTTGAAGATAAAAGAAAGCGTGGTGAATGGTTTGAATTAACCGCCGAAGATATCAAGGCATTCAAGCGCCGGAAGTTTATGCAATTGTTTTCAACAAATAACCATCAGGAACCTTTTCCCCTCTCCCCTTGTTTTTCCTCTTAAGAAATTGTTTCTTAATCCTTGGAGCGTATAAAAACCAATGATAATGAATTTAATTACGGCCATTTTTGGCACCAAGCACGAGCGGGATATCAAAAAAATTATGCCGCTCGTTGAACAGATAAACGAGATCTATCCCACCCTTAAGGATTTGTCCGACACGCAGTTGGCGGACAAGACCGGCGAGTTCAAAAAGCGGCTGGAAGAGGGGGAAACGTTGGATGATTTGCTTCCAGAAGCATTTGCGGCGGTCAAAGAGGCCTGCCGGCGGCTTTGCGGAAAATCCTGGCCGGTGGTGGGAATGCCCATCGGCTGGGAGATGGTCCCCTTCGACGTCCAGCTTATCGGCGGCATCGTTTTGCATCAGGGAAAAATCGCCGAAATGGCAACCGGCGAAGGAAAAACCTTAGTCGCCACCCTGCCCCTCTATCTGAATGCCCTCGAAGGCAAGGGGGCGCATCTGGTCACCGTCAACGACTACCTCGCCCGGCGCGACTCGGAATGGATGGGGCCTGTGTTTCAATCCCTCGGGCTTACCGTCGGCTGCATCCAGAACGAAATGGACCCGCCCACCCGGCGGGAGCAATACAACTGCGACATCACTTACGGCACCAACAACGAGTTCGGCTTCGACTACCTGCGGGACAATATGTCCGTCCGGCTGGAAGACCGCGTCCAGCGGGGCTTTGCCTACGCCATCGTGGACGAGGTGGACTCGGTCTTAATCGACGAGGCCCGCACCCCGCTCATCATCTCCGGCCCGGTCTCCCATTCCACCAACCGCTACAACGAGATGAAGCCGTTGGTGGAGCAGGTGGTGAAAAAACAGACCGTTTTGACCAACAAATTGATCGCCGAGGCGGAAGAATTGATGAAAAACGGCGACGGGGAAAAGGAATACGAAGCGGGCATCAAATTGCTGGCCGTGCAGCGCGGTTCCCCCAAAAACAAAAAGTTTTTGAAGTTAGGCAAAGAGACCGGGATAAAAAAGCTCATCCACCGGGTGGAAACCGACTATTTGCGGGATAAAAAACTGCACGAAATCGACGATCTGCTTTACTACTCCATCGACGAGCGGGAAAACACCTGCGAACTGAACGAAATGGGGCGCTCCCAACTTTCGCCGGAAGACCAGAAGCTCTTCGTCATCCCGGACATCACCGAGGGGCTCTCCGAAATCGAGGGGGATGAAAATTTGTCCGAGCGGGACAAACAGCAGCGCAAGGAAAAGCTCTACGCCCTGCATGCCGAGCGCTCCGAAAAAGTGCACAACATCAGCCAGCTTTTAAAGGCCTATGCCCTTTTCGAAAAAGACGTGGAATATGTGGTGCAGGATGGCAAAATCTTAATCGTGGACGAGTTCACCGGCCGCTTGATGCCGGGGCGGCGCTATTCGGACGGGCTGCATCAGGCGATTGAGGCTAAGGAGGGGGTGAAAGTCGAGGGGGAGACCCAGACTTTGGCCACCGTCACCTTGCAGAATTTTTTCCGGCTCTACAGCAAGCTGGGAGGGATGACCGGCACGGCGGTCACAGAAGCGGGGGAGTTTTTCGAAATTTATAAGCTGGACGTCACGTCGATTCCCACCAACAAACCAGTGCGGAGAATCGATTACAACGACCAGGTCTTCCGCACCAAGCGGGAAAAATACAACGCCATCATCGAAGAGGTGACTGAATATCACCAGAAAGGCCGGCCGGTTTTAGTCGGCACCACTTCCGTGGACGTTTCCGAAACGTTGTCCCGAATGCTCAAACGGCAGGGAATCGTGCACGCCGTTTTGAACGCCAAGTACCACCAGCAGGAGGCGGAAATCGTCTCCCGCGCCGGGCAGGCGGGAGCCGTCACCATCGCCACCAATATGGCCGGGCGGGGCACGGACATCAAACTGGGCCCCGGCGTGGTCAAGCATCCCCATTGTGCTTTAATCGACACCGATCCGGACGTTGAACCCTGTCCCCATTTGAAAGAGCTGGACTGTTACGCCAGGGTTCCCTGCGGGTTGCACATCGTCGGCACCGAACGGCACGAGGCGCGGAGAATCGACCGCCAGCTGCGCGGCCGTTCCGGCCGGCAGGGGGATCCCGGTTCCTCCCGGTTCTATTTATCGCTGGAAGATGACTTGATGCGCCTTTTCGGTTCCGACCGCATCGCTTCGGTGATGGACCGCCTGGGACTGGAAGAAGGGGAGGTGATCGAGCACGGGATGGTCACCAAGGCGATTGAACGGGCGCAGAAGCGGGTTGAAATGCAAAACTTCGCCATCCGCAAGCATCTTTTGGACTACGACAACGTGATGAACAAGCAGCGGGAGGTGATTTACGCCCGCCGGCTGGAGGTTCTGGAAAAAGAGGATTTGAGCGAGGATGTGCTCGGTTTAATCGAAGAAGTGGCCGAAGGGATTGTTTACACCCACTGCAATAAGGACGAGATTCCAGAAAACTGGAACTGGACGGCCTTGAAAGACGATTTGCGCCGGACCTTTCTGGTCGATTTGAAAATTTCCCAGGAGGAAATCGAAAAACTGGACTTGGAAACTCTGGCCGAAAAAATAAGGGAAATGGCTCTGCAGGTGTACCGGGCCAAAGAGGCGGCCATCACGCCGGAGCTGATGCGCCAGTTGGAAAAATTCGCCCTTCTCTCCACCATCGACGAGCGCTGGCGGGAACACTTGTATGAAATGGACCAGCTCCGCACCGGCATCGGCCTGCGGGCCTACGGCCAGCGCGATCCGCTCATTGAATACAAAAAAGAGGCCTACCGGATGTTCGAGGAGATGGTCGGCCAGATTGACCGCGAAGCCGTGGAGCTGATTTACAAATTACAGGTGGGGCAGCCGCGCGAGGCCCGCCGACCGAGGCCGGAGGCGGTGCGGGCCGTTCACGCCGAGGCGACCGGGATGGGTTTGATGGGAGAAGGAGCCGTTGCTGAACCGGCCGAAGAAAAACAAAAACCCGTCCGCGTCGATCCGAAAATCGGCCGCAACGACCCCTGCCCCTGCGGCTCCGGGAAGAAATACAAGAAATGCCACGGGGCAGGATTAGCTTAGTTTTTATTTCTTATAAACATCCACCGGGTCAAAATGAGGGAACGGAGTGGCAAACTCCGGAACTTCATTCAACCCCTGTCCGATTTTTTTGCAAAGCTTGTCCATTTCATCCCAGATGGCGCGGACTTTCGGGTCTTGATGCGCTTTGGCCACCGCATCGTCACTTTTCCATTCAAAAATTTCAATGAAAATCTCCGGATTTTGGCGGCTGTGCAAAAGTATCGGCGCCCGCCGGGTGACGTAGCCGGCCTTCAAAAAATAGCGCCGCTTTTTGGGAAGCAACCTCAAAAGCGCCTTTTCGTTTTCGCTGGCGACCTGATAGAGCGCCAAAACCACACCTGTTTTTCCGGCCATAGGGCAAAAAAATAACAACAGCGGTGAGGCGTCAAGCCCGATGGACAACCCAAAACCGTTTGTTTAATTTCACTCCGTTTTTATGAAAATCGAATACAAAGAATTGAAGCCCGCGATGTGGAAGGACGTGGAAAAGCTTTTCGGCCCCAACGGCGGCTGCGCGGGATGCTGGTGCATCTGGTGGCGCCTGCCCAAAGGAGGAAAGCTCTGGCAGGAAACGCGCGGCGCCAAGGCCAAAAAGATGTTTCAGGGCTTGGTCAAAAAAGGCCAAGCGCAGGGCATTTTGGCTTACGTCGATGGGGTTCCGGTCGGCTGGGCCACCTTTGGCCCGCGCACCGATTTTCCGCGGCTGGAAACGGCCAAGGCGTATGCCGTCGAGGATTTTAGTACGGTCTGGTCGCTCCCCTGCTTTTTCATTCAGTCCGGTTTTCGCAGCAAGGGCATAGCCCGCGGGCTTTTGGTGGCGGTTGTTAAAGCGGCCAAGAAGCGCAAAGCCAAAATTCTGGAAGGGTATCCGGTCCTCTTGACCAAAGCCGGCAAAAAACTGCCGGCCGGTTTTTCCTGGACCGGCCCTTTGAAAATTTTTGAGGAAGCCGGCTTCAAAATCGCCCAGCGACAGTCGTATTCCCGGCCTTTGGTAAGGAAGAATCTGTAGAGGCGTATTGCCATACGCCATCTCCTTCCTATATTCCCGTAGGGGCACACTATATTGTGCCCGCTCCCTCTCCATTTATGAAGAGGGAATACAAGGGTGAGGTATAGAAATTTAAGGAGGATGAAATGGACAAGAAAAAACTGATTGCCGGACTGAACGCCGATATGAACCGCGAGCTGGAAGCGGTGATGCGCTATATGCTGGAGGCCTCGATTATGACCGGCTTCGGGGGGCACGAGGCGCGCGAGGTTTTTGAAGCGGAAGTGACCGATGAGCTGGGACACGCCAAGCTTTTGGCGGATAAAATCGTGGCTTTGGGCGGCAAGCCGGAGGTCAAGCCGGCCTATCCCACCCCGATTTACGACGCCAAAAAGGCCTTGCAACGGGAGCTTAAAATGGAGTGGGAGGCCGTCAAAAACTACAAGGAACGGGTGAAAGAAGCGGACGAGCTTGGGGAAGTCGGGCTGAAGGTGAAGCTGGAAGAGCTCATCGCCGACGAAACCGGCCACGCGGAGGAGATTGAGCGGCTGTTGGGATAGCACCAATTCGCTTCGAAAAAATCCGCCGCAAGGCGGTTTTTTTCTGCCGGACACCAACATCCCGAACATCTACAAAAAATGACTAGGATAAAAATAAAGGGATTACACTTTCTTTAAAGAACTTTTTATATTATTTTTAAATACGAGGGAAGCAATGAGATATAAAAATATAAGTTATTCATACTTTTTAATCGTAACAACGGCTTTACTCGTTTATCTCCCCGCTTCCATTTGCCTGGCTGGAAAAAGCCTCCCAAAACCATTCGGTGCTCTCCAAAAAAATGAAATTATCCAGAAGTGCCGTGCCCCACTTAAGATTTGGACAGGTATAATTGCATGAGGAGGTTCGATGGAAACAACGACGATGCCTGTTCAGCCCCGAAAGATTTCGGGGAAGAAGCGTTGGGATGTTGAGCAAAAGCTGG
>Ga0209172_10000899_pt1 | contig 72968 bp, 50 predicted proteins | sample LarsenN4metaG_FD_184113 | JGI IMG/M metagenome (GOLD analysis project Ga0209172, IMG submission 184113) | Hot spring sediment bacterial and archeal communities from British Columbia, Canada, to study Microbial Dark Matter (Phase II) - Larsen... ... | reverse complement strand
TGGGAGCCGTGGGCGCCGGAGATGCAGCGGTGGCAGGCGGTGCAATCCGTTTACGAGAGCCTCGACTTCATGCGTCGCCGCCTCGAAGAAGCCGAGGAGCGTTACGAGCTTGTGCTTGCGATCGGCTGCTCTGACCCCTATTTCGTGAGACACCCGGTGTCCGCTGTTGACGCCTGTTCGCGACGGTACTCGGCCGGGCTCCGGTAGCCCAGCGCCGAGTGCGGCGCATGCTCGTTGTAGTCGACGAACCAGCCCGAGAGCTGCTCCAGGACCCGGTCCGCCGTGCTCAGATCCGCCCCGTCGAGGTAGTCGCGGCGCAGCGTGTTCACGAACGCCTCGGACATCCCGTTCGACTCAGGGCTCGCCACCGGGGTCGTGATCGGCGTCAGGTTCAGCTTCTCCGCCGCGATCACCGTCTCGAGCGCCGTGTAGATGCCCTCGTTGTCGCTCAGCCACTGCACCGGCTCCGCCGGCCGGTCGTTGCCGAAGCGCGCGAACACCGCCTGGCGCATCAACCGCCGGATGTCGGCTCCGCCGATCGGCCGCGCCTCGGCCACCATCGCGATCGCCTCCCGGTCACAGCAGTCGAGCGCGAACGCCAGTTCCACGATTTCGCCGTTCCAGCACGCGATCGTCATCTTGTCGCTGCACCAGCGCTGGTTCGGGCCCGGCATCGTCACCGTGCCCCGGTGCGGCCGGCCGTTGCGGCGCCGTCGGCGCACCGCCAGCGCCAGCCCCGTCAGCCGCATCACCCGCTGGATCCGCTTGCGGTTATAGCCCGTGCCGTACGCCCGGTTGACCAGCACCGTGGCCCGACGGTAGCCGTAGCTCCCGCGCTCGCGCAGCACCGCCTTGAGCCGGGCGTAGACTACCGCATCGTCTTGCCGGTGATACCGTCGCGCCCGTGGCCCGCGGTCCCGGTAGGCGGTCGCCCGGCCGATCCCCAGCACCCGTGCGATGCGGGCCAGCGGCCGGCCGGTCATCGCTTGGATGCTCCGTAGAAGCGTGGTCTTTTTTTTACCTCGTCGCGCGCCGCGCGCAGGATCTCGAGGTCCACCGCCTGTTTGCCGATCAGGCGCTCCAGCTCACGGATCTTTGCGTGCGCCGCCTTGAGCTCGCTGGCCGGCACCACGTCCTCGTTGGCCGCGACGGCGGTCTCGCCGCCCCGGGCCACCAGGTGCTTCCAGCGCTGCAGCACGCTGCGCGAGATCCCGAGTTCCCGGCTCAACTCCGAGATCGTGACCTCGCCTCGCAGCAGCCGGGCGACCTGTTCACGCTTGAAGGCCGGCGAGAACAGCCGCCGTCCGTCCGAACCCCTCGGGACATTCTCCATCGCACCCTCCTCGGCACCGGGATGGTACCGGTTGAGGGTGTCTCGCCGAATCGGGGGTCAGAGCACGTCCCACTTGGTGGCCTGCGGCAGCAGCGCGGCGAGCACGCCCAGCATGGTGGTGCCGAGCGCGAGCACCAACCCGGTCCTGGAGTCGACGGCACCAACCATCTGAAGCAACCGGCTCAAGTTCGACTCGAGCGCGGCAATCCGCTCGTTGGCTTCCATCGGATCGGCCATGCGGCCTCCTTCCCGCGCGCACGTCGGGGCGGAGAGAGCTTTGGACAATGGGGCCTGCGGCTCCTAGCCCATGACAGGATCATACGCCAACCGTAGTGCGCTACCGTCAACGCCCGCAGCACCTCTTGAGCTTCTTGCCGGATCCACACGGTACGGGTCGTTCCTGCCCACCTTCCGGCCGGCGACGACCGCAGGGCGGGGAGGGCCGTGGACGATTCCCCGCATTTGCTGGCTCACGTCCCGGAGCTTGATCGGCTTGACCGGCGGCAGCGAGACTCCCTCCTCGGGTGGGCCGGTCAGAAGGGCTTCATCACCCTCGCCACGGGCTTCACGACGTGCGCGGTCAGCGTGACCTCGGCGGTGCTCGTTCACAAGATGTAGTACAGGTTCTGGACACTTGGTGCAGACCGATCGTGCACCCGGCGACGACGGCGTGCTCGAGGGTCTGGTCCTCTTGCCGGAGCTTCTGCACGAAGGAGGGCATGACCACCCCGTCGAGCACTGCTGGGGCTTTAGGATCCAGTGGGAACCGCCGATAACCTGAGAGCAGGCACGGGGAGCTTGGTCCGCTCATCGAGTGCGGGCTTGCGATCACGTGGAGGACCTACTAGAGTGTCCGCCATGCTTCGACGGATGTTGGTCGCCGCGTTCCTCTCTTGGGGGATCCTCGTGGTCCCGTCGCTCTGCCGAGCCGGGATCCTCGAGCACCTGTGCGAGTGCGGCCTTTCGAGCAGCTGCGGGCATGAGGAGAGCTGCACTTCCGACCCCTGCACACTCGCGAAGCCGACGAGTGAGAGTGGATCCCCTCAGCTACTCTCTTCGGCTCCGCCGATCGCGACTCTCCCGTGCCAGGCCTGCTATTCGGCTCCTCGCCTCCTTGCCCCCAGCAGTCTGGACCTGCAGCACGCCCCCACCTCGCCTGCCCTGAAGCCCGGAGCGCGTCCGCTCCTCATCTGATTCCCGGTAGACGCCCCGCACCTCTCGCGGGATGTCGTGTGCTTCATTCACCGCGCGCAGCACGTCGCATGCGTTGCCGCGCGCCACCGCCTACCGGGAATCACGCCATGAAGACAGCGGTATTCGTTATCGCCGCGTGCGGTATGTGCTGCGCTCCGCTCGCGCGTGCCCAGGCCCCTGAGGCAGATCCGAACGAGGTTCAGGTCCCTCGCGACCTGACGCTTGGGGATGCACTCCGCCTCGCCCTCGACGCCAATCCCGGCCTGAGGGCGCTCGGCCTCGAACTCCGAAAGGCCGAGGGACGGACCCGGCAGGCCGCGGTACGACCCAACCCCGGGCTCGCTCTCGATGTCGAGAACTTCGGCGGCACTCTGCCAGGGGTCTCGCGCTCCGAGGCGACTCTCTCCGTCGGACAAATCCTCGAGCTCGGCGGAAAGCGCCCCGCCCGAATCGGTGCGGCTCGCGCCGACGAAGCCGTCGTCTCTCTGGACGTGGCGGCGGGACGGCTCGCATTGGTTGCCGAGGTGGTGACCAGGTACCTGGAAGCCATTGCCGCAGACCGTGCTCTTGCGCTCTCCCATGAGGAGGTACGCGCTGCCGAGGAAGCCGCTACGACCACCGCACAACGCGTTCGCGCAGGGGCGGCGCACCCCGTGGAGCAGCGCCGCGCAGAAGTCGAGCTCGCGAACGCCAAGCTCGAACGCACGACAGTCGAGGTCGAAGCATCCCTGACGCGAACGCGTCTGTCGCTCCTCTGGGGCGACGCCGAGCCGCGCTTCGAACAGCTCCTGGGGGGCCTGGATAGCCTCGCGGGTCCACCGAGCCTCGACTCGATTGCAGCGCGCGCGGAGACCTCGCCCGTCCTTGCTCGTTGGCGAGCCGAACGTGACGCACGACGCAAGCGCTTGGATCTCGAGCGCGCCCGGCGGATACCCGATCTGACAGCCCAGGCCGGTGTCCGGTCCTTTGCGGAAACCAGCGACCGCGCCCTCGTCGGTGTCGTGGGGTTCCCCCTACCGCTGTTCGACCGCAATCGGGGAGCCATCCAGGAGGCAACTGCAGCTCTCGAGCAGGTCCCCAACCAGGAGGCCCAAGCACGGGTCGAGGTCCGGCGCGCCCTGGCCGAGGCGCACGCGACACTGCGGCGGGCTCGCGGCAAGGTCGAGACCCTGCGGCATGAGGTCCTTCCCGAGGCACAACGCGCCTTCGAGGAGATGCGCGTGGGGTTCGAGCGAGGGCGCTTCACCTACCTGGATCTCCTCGAGGCCCGTCGTACCTGGATCCGCGCGCGACGCGAAGAGCTCCAGACACTCCTGATCGGTCACCTTGCGATCGCCGAGCTGGAGCGATTGATCGGTGGCCCACTCGAAACCCCCAGCCGCGAAGGAGGGCCCGAGCGATGATCCGGCCCCGCTCGCTCTATGTTGTCTGTCTCGGGCTCGCCATGCTCTCGCTCGGGTGTTCGAAGCGGGATGGTGCCCAGAGGCCGGTGTCCAACGGAGCCGCCGCGCATCAGGAGGAGGAACACGGTGCTCACGAAGCCGTGGAGGGACGCATCGAACTGCCTCGGGAGACCCAGGCCGCCTCGGGCATCGAGTTGCAGACCGCCGGCCCGCGGCTCGTTCGAACGACGATCGATCTCCCCGGAGAGGTCGTCCCCAACGCGGACCGCCTCGCCCATATCGTGCCGCGGTTCCCAGGCATCGCACGGCAGGTCCGAAAGGGCCTCGGCGACCACGTGGAGGAGGGCGAGGTGCTCGCCGTCATCGAGGGCAACCAGAGCCTGTCTACGTACGAGGTGCGCTCGCTGATCTCTGGGACCGTCATCGAGAAGCACCTGACGTTGGGCGAGTTCGTCCGCGACGACCAGGACGTCTACGTGGTCGCAGACCTCTCCACCATCTGGGTCAACGTCGCGATCTATGCCCGCGACGTCAGCCGCATCCGTCGGGGCCAGAGGGTCCTGGTTTCCTCGGTCGGAGAAGGCCCGTCGGGCGAGGGCACCATCGACTACATCGGACCCGTGGTCGGCGAGGCCACTCGGGCCGCCACCGCTCGGGTCGTCCTGCCCAACCGAGGCCTCCGATGGCGGCCCGGCACATTCGTTACCGCGCGGATCGTCACCGCTGAACGGCGGGCGGAGGTCGCGGTTCCGGATCAGGCGATCCAGCGCCTCGAAGGCCGCGAGTGCGTCTTCGTCGAGGACGGCGACGGTTTCCTTGCGCGACCGGTGACCATCGGGATGACCGACGGCGAGTGGAACGAGATCGTCTCGGGGCTCAGGCCCGGTGAGCGATACGTCGCCCGTGGCAGCTTCGTTCTGAAGTCCGAGCTTCAGAAGTCAGAAGCTGGCCACGAACACTGAGGGGCCTTAGCCATGGAACGCATCCTCTCGTTTTCGATCCGTCAGCGCTGGCTCGTCCTGCTCGTCGTGGCAGGGATCGCCGGGCTCGGGCTCTACAACTTCGGCCGCCTGCCCATCGATGCCGTACCCGACATCACCAACGTGCAGGTCCAGATCAACACCCCGGTCCAGGCGCTCTCGCCCGTCGAGGTCGAGAAGCGCATCACCTTCCCCATCGAATGGGCGATGGGGGGCATCCCGGGGGTGGAGCAGGTCCGGTCGTTGTCCCGCTACGGCCTGTCGCAGGTCACGGTCATCTTCAAGGACGGCACGGACATCTACTTCGCACGCCAGCTCGTGAATCAACGTCTGCAGGAGGCCCGCGAGAGCCTTCCTGGAGGTGTGGACCCCGCCATGGGCCCGATCTCCACGGGCCTCGGCGAGATCTTCATGTGGACCGTGGAGACCGATTCTGCCGCGCGGAAGTCGGACGGCGGCCCGTACACGCTCACAGACCTGCGCACGATCCAGGACTGGCTCGTCCGACCGCAGGTCAGGACGGTACCCGGCGTCACCGAGGTCAACTCGATCGGCGGCTACGAGAAGCAGTTCCACGTGACTCCGGACCCCGCCAAGCTCCTGGCCCACGGCCTCTCGTTCCGCCAGGTGTTCGAGGCACTCGCGAGCAACAACGCCAACGCTGGTGCTGGCTACATCGAGCATTCCGACGAGCAGTACCTGATCCGCGCCACTGGACTGGTGCAGAACCAGTCCGACATTGAGAATGTCGTGTTGCGCACGACCGACGGAACGCCCGTCCGCGTGCGCGACGTCGCCAGCGTCGGGCTCGGCCAGCAGCTCCGCACCGGGGCGGCCACGGATCGTGGCGAAGAGGCGGTGCTCGGTACGGCCATCATGCTGATCGGCGAGAACAGCCGCACCGTCTCGAAGCGTGTCGCCGCCAAGATGGAGGAGGTGAATCGTTCGCTCCCGGATGGCGTCCGCGCCCGCACCGTCTACGACCGCACCTACCTGGTCGAGGCTACCCTGCGTACGGTGCGCAACAACCTCGCCGAGGGCGCGCTCCTCGTCATCGTCGTCCTGTTCCTGCTGCTCGGAAACCTCCGTGCAGCACTCATCGTGGCCCTGGCCATCCCCCTCTCGATGCTCTTCGCCATCACCGGCATGGTCCAGCGCGGAATCAGCGGCAACCTCATGAGCCTGGGCGCCATCGACTTCGGCATCATCGTAGACGGCGCCGTGGTCATGGTGGAGAACATCGTCCGGCGATTCGCCCACCGGCAGCGTGAACTCGGCCGGCTGTTGAGCCATCAGGAACGGCTCGAGGAGGCATTCTCCAGCGCCCAGGAGGTTGCCCGGCCCACCCTCTTCGGCGTGGCGATCATCATGATCGTGTACCTGCCCATCCTCACGCTCTCCGGCATCGAGGGGAAGATGTTCAAGCCCATGGCGGCGGTCGTGTTGCTCGCGCTCGCCGGCGCGCTTCTGCTCACCTTCACGTTCGTGCCGGCCGCCGTGGCAGTGTTCCTGCGTGGCCGTGTCGCGGAGGAGGAGAACCCGGTCCTCCGATTCACCCGCCGGGGCTATGCGCCCACGCTCGACTGGGCGCTCCGCCGGAAGCGCCTCGTCATCGGAGTGGCCGCAGTGCTGGTTGTGGCTTGCGGTCTGATCGCGTCGCGGATGGGCAGCGAGTTTGTCCCGAAACTCGGTGAAGGGGCGCTCGCCATCCAGCCGGCCCGCATCCCTTCCATCAGCCTCCGGACCAGTATCGCCATGCAGCGACAGGTCGAGAACCTGCTCCGAAACGAGTTCCCCGATGAGGTCGCGGACGTGTTCGCCCGCACGGGCACCGCCGAGATCGCCACCGACCCGATGGGTCCCAACGTGTCCGATACGTACGTCATGCTCCGGCCCCGCGAGCGGTGGAAGAAGGCCCGCACCCAAGAGGAGCTCGCCGAGGCCATGGAAGAGAAGCTCAAGCTGCTCGCTGGACAGAACGTCGAGATCAGCCAGCCCATCGAGCTGCGCTTCAACGAGCTGATCGCCGGGGTACGCAGCGACCTCGCGGTCAAGGTGTTCGGTGATGACCTCGAGACCATGACCGGAGCCGCCACACGGATCGCCCGCGTGCTTGCCTCGATCCGCGGAGCGGCCGACGTCAAGGTCGAGCAGACCGTGGGACTGCCGGTCCTGACCATCGACATCGACCGGGACGCCATCTCGCGGTACGGCCTGAACGTGGCCGATGTCCAGGAAGTGGTCTCTACTGCCATGGGCGGGAGCACGGTCGGCGAAGTGCTGGAGGGCGACCAGCGGTTCGAGCTGGTCGTCCGCCTGCCCGACCACATCCGCCGCGACCTCCACGCACTCCAGAATCTGCCCATCCCGCTCCCCACCAAGGAACCTCCGCCCCAGGCCCTGGCCCTTGCCTCCTCGCAGCACTTCGAGGCCCATCCGGCCTACGTGCCGCTGGGTGCGGTGGCGCGGATCCAACTCGTGGAAGGCCCCAACCAGGTGAGCCGTGAGGACGGCAAGCGCCGTGTGGTCGTACAGGCCAACGTGCGGGGGCGGGACCTCGGCTCGTTCGTCGACGAGGCCCAGCAACGGATCCGTGAGGAAATCCAGCTCCCCGCCGGCTACTGGCTCCGCTGGGGAGGGCAGTTCGAGAACCTCGCGGCGGCCCGCAACCGGCTCGCGGTCGTGGTGCCGCTGGCGCTGTTCCTCATCTTCATCCTGCTCTTCATGACCTTCGGGTCCGTCCCCCAAGCCCTGCTCGTCTTCACCGGTGTCCCGCTGGCGCTCACCGGTGGGATCGTCGCGCTGGCCGTCCGCGGCCTTCCCTTCTCCATCTCGGCCGGGATCGGGTTCATCGCGCTGTCTGGAGTCGCCGTCCTCAACGGGCTGGTCATGGTGAGCTTCATCAATGCGCTCCGCGAGCGCGGTGTCCCCCTCGAGCGTGCGATCCGCGAGGGGTCACTCACGCGCCTGCGCCCCGTGTTGATGACCGCCCTCGTCGCCAGTCTCGGATTCGTGCCGATGGCGATCGCCCACGGCACCGGAGCCGAGGTCCAGCGCCCGCTCGCCACTGTCGTCATCGGCGGCATCATCTCTTCGACCCTCCTGACACTCCTCGTGCTCCCGGTCCTCTATCGGGTCGTGGCACGACGCGCAGGATCTGGCGACGAGGGCGTTCCCGCCGCGACCGAGGAGGACAAGCCGTGAAGAAGATCGAGGCCATCATCCAGCCCTTCATGATGTCTCCCGTGCTCGATGCCTTGCACGTCATCGACGGGGTCTCGGGCATCACGACTTCCGAGGTGCACGGTCTCAACATGCGCGCCCTCGCCACCTACGAGCGGCATGTTCGGCTCAAGTTGGAGATCGTCGTCTCCGACGACCTCGCCGGGCATGTTGCCGAGACGATCCGGGAGCGCGCTCACACCGGGCATTCCGGGGACGGGCATGTCTTCATCCTCGACGTGGCACAGGCCATGAGCATCCGCTCGGCCAAGACTGGACCGACCGATGCCGGATAGGGAACCTCCGAAGCCCCTGCGCGTCCGCATCACGGGGATGGACTGCGCTGAGGAGGTCGGTGCCGTCCGTCGAGCTGTGGAACCGATCGTCGGCGACCCGGACCGTCTCTCCTTCGACATCCTCGAGGGGGTCATGAGCGTTGTCGGACCGGTCGATGAGCAGGCAGTGGTCCAGGCCGTCGCCGGGACCGGCATGCGAGCGAAGATCCTCGGCGATGACCGTTCCCTGCGGGTGCTTGACCATGGCCACGAGCATCGCACCAAGACGCTTCTCACCGTCTTGAGCGGGGCCTTCGTGGCGGCCGGCTTCGCAGCGCACGCCATCATGGCCGGTGGTGTCGCCGAGGCTCTCGGCCGCGAGGGCCTCGGACAGACCCACCGCGTGCCATTGCCGGCGGTGCTTTTCTACGCCGCAGCGATCCTCGCTGGCGGCCGATACGTCGCACCCAAGGCTCTCTCAGCCGCCAGGCGTCTGCGGCCAGATATGAACCTCCTGATGACCGTAGCGGTCATGGGCGCCGTCTTCCTGGGCGAGTGGTTCGAGGCAGCGACGGTCTCTTTCCTCTTCGCGCTCTCGCTCACCCTGGAATCGTGGAGCATCGGCCGCGCCCGGCGTGCCGTGGCGGCGCTGCTCGACCTCAGCCCGCAGACCGCCCTCGTCAAGGACGAGACCGGCAACATCCAGAGCGTGCGTGTTGAACAAGTTCCGGCCGGCACCTCGTTCGTCGTGCGACCCGGGGACCGCATCCCGCTCGATGGCGTCGTCGTGGCCGGCCAGAGCGAGGTGGACCAGGCCCCGATCACGGGAGAGAGCATCCCCGTCGCGAAGGCGCCGGACAGCGAGGTCTTCGCAGGGACGATCAACGGCGACGGCGTGCTGGAGGTGCGGTCGTCGAGAGCCGCCGGGGACACCACGCTGGCGCGGATCATCCGTATGGTCCGCGACGCGCAGACGAAGCGGGCCGCTTCCGAGCAATGGGTGGAGCGGTTCGCCCGGATCTACACGCCGTCGGTCATGGCGCTGGCCGCTCTGATCCTGCTCGTCCCTCCCTTGCTTGGCTCGGGTGCCTGGAGCGAGTGGCTCTACCGCTCGCTGGTCCTGCTCGTCATCGCGTGTCCCTGTGCGCTCGTCATCTCCACGCCGGTCAGCATCGTTGCCGGGCTCGCGTCGGCAGCACGCGCCGGTGTCCTAGTCAAGGGCGGCATCTATCTCGAGCTGCCCGCACGCCTTCGCGCGATCGCGTTCGACAAGACCGGCACGCTCACGCAAGGGCGGCTCGCGGTCGAGCAAGTGATCCCCCTCGACGGTCATTCCCGGCAGGAACTGCTCGAGCGCGCCGCCGCGCTGGAGGCCCACAATAGCCACCCCCTTGCCCTGGCCATCCTCTCCCATGCGGAGGCGGAGGGCGTTCGAGTCGCGCCGGCCGCCGATGTCGCGGTCATGCAGGGACGCGGCGTCCGCGGACGCTACCGAGGCAAGAGCTACTGGATGGGCTCCCACAGGTTCCTCGAGGAGCAGGGCCGCGAGCCACCCGAGGTCCACACGGCATTGGTGGAGCTCGCGGCGTCAGGGAGCTCGGTCGTCGTTGTCGGCAGCGACGACCACGTCTGCGGCCTGATCACTCTCAAGGACCTCCCACGGCCGGATGCCGGCGCCGCGATTGAACAGCTCAAGAACCTCGGCATCCAGCGCGTCGTGATGCTCACCGGCGACAACCGCGCGACCGCAGAGGCCATCGCGCGAGCGATCAAGGTCACCGAGATCCGCGCCGAGCTCCTGCCGGCCGACAAGGTCGGAGCGATCGGGGAGTTGACGACCGATGGACCGGCGGCCATGGTCGGCGACGGGGTGAACGACGCGCCGGCCATGGCGCGGGCCGACCTCGGGATCGCGATGGGCGCTGTCGGCAGCGATGCCGCCATCGAGACGGCCGACATCGCCCTCATGTCCGACGACCTCCGCAAGGTGCCCTGGCTCGTCTCCCACAGCCGCCGCACGATCACCGTCATCCGACAGAACATCGCCTTCTCATTGATCGTCAAGGCCATCTTCGTCGGTCTGGCCTTCGCCGGACGTGCCACGCTGTGGAGCGCGATCGCCGCCGACATGGGGGCCTCGCTGCTGGTGGTCTTCAATGGCTTGCGGCTGCTGCGCGCACACCGACAGATCGGTACGGGTGCCGTCATCGCCCGTGGCACTTCTTGAACTTCTTGCCCGATCCACACGGGCACGGGTCGTTCCTCCCCACCTTCCGGTTGGCCCCGGCCACACGGCGGGGAGGGCCGTGGACGATTTCTCGCATCTGCTGGCTCACGTCCCATAGCTTGATCGGCTTGACCGGCGGCAGCGTGACCCCGCGCTTCTCGGCCTCGATCCGGTCGAAGAGCCTGGCGGACTCGGCGGTCGGCACCACCACGGTCTTCTCCGCGGACCACTCGGGCGAGAACCCATCGTTCTCGAGGAAGGTCCCCACGATCTCGAGCTCGTCGGCCGTGTTGACGTGGCCGTGCAAGCGCTGCCGCTCGTGGAGGAAGCGCAGTAGATCTTCCGGGCCCCTGCCCCTGTGGCGGAAGCCTCCGAGGGCGAGTTCGAGCTGGTCGATGCTGACCACCCAGGGGAACGGGGCGGCGGGTCCCTTCTGGAGCAGGAGCGTGAGGTCGGTCCCCAGGGCACCCCACGAGTCCCACGTGACGACCACCGGCACGACCTCCTGCGGAGGCTGCCGTACGGTCAGCATCACCCGTCCCCGGTCGTCGTAGAGATCCTTGCTTCCTGGGGCGATCAGGTAGTCCCGTAGCGCAATCGCCTGTTCGTAGCCGCCCTGGATCCCGCCGCGGGCCCGGAAGTCCTGCTCGATCTGCCGGAACGCTCGGTCGGGGTCGCGCGGCGGGACCTTGGTCTGCATGGCCTTCGCCTCGACAGCCAGGAACTCCGCCCCGATCTCGACCGCCACGTCGTTCTCGTCACGCGACTGCGCCGTCCGGAACACGCTCTCGTAGACCGGGTGTTGAGCGCCGAGGAAGTCCCGCAGCACGGTCGCCGCCTTGTTGGCCAGGAGTTTGTCGCGGTGGCGGTAGTACGCAGCCGCTTCGCCCGAGGCCGCGAGCAGCGCGTGAAGCCGCGCGAGGATGGCGAGGAGGAGCATCTGCGGCGTGACGCAGAAGAGCCGGCCGTCCTCGGCACGGATAAGTGGCCGGACCTCCGCCGGGTTCTCGTCCCCGAGCAGGCGGAATCCAGTCTCCCGCCCACGCTCGGTGGAGAACTCCTGCAGGAACCGCTCGGCCACGCCGTCCCCGAAGGCCTGAGCGAGGGCGGTCTCGTCGACCACATTCCTCAGCGCGAACGCGTCGGCGAGCCACTGCGGCAGGTCGGCACTCGAGCCCGAGCGGACACGCGCCTGGACCTGTTCTAGGCGCTCCCCGCTCTTCTTCCACCGCTCCCACTCGTCGTGCAGCTCGCCGAGCGGCTCGAAGAGTGCCTGCAGGCGCTCCTCCTGGTTCCGCCAGACCCAATCGGCCAGCTCCACGAGCTGGCTCGTTGCCAGCCCGGTACCCGCAAGCACGACGGGATCGAAGCGCGTGAACAGGTCCGAGATGCGCTCAGCGAGTTGCTGGCGCGTCAGGAGCGGATAGGCGTTGGTCCGTTCGAGGTACACCGCCATCGCGACCTGCCGCACCTTCGCCCAGTCCGGCCCCGACTGGCGTGCCTCCTCCTCTGTCGGGAAGAACATCCAGGCGTACTGCCAGAAGGCGCCCTCGAGCTCGGCCTTGATCGTGGCCCAGGTCCGATTGTCCAGGAGTTCGTCGCGCTCGGCGGGCGTCACGAGCATCAGGCCGAGGAGGTGGAAGAGTTGCCTGAGTGGCGACGAAAGCCCCGTCGCCTGGATACCACGGTCCCGGAGGACGGTCAGTTCGTCGGCGACCCACTGGAGGACTGAGGACGCCCGAAAGCGCTTCAAATGCTCCACGAGATTCGTGGTGTGCGCTTCCAACTTCCGGAACAGATCGTCTCTCACCGGGGCTCCACTTCGTTGTCACCTCCGCGCGTCCAAGAGCGGAGCATCCTACGGTTTCCCGCGCTGGCACGCCTGCGGTACGGTGGACCCGAGGGCGAGGGGCACGGTGTGCGGGTGGGGATAAACCTGGCGGTCACTTCCGTAAGGAGGTGGTGCCAATGGCGAACCTCACGTGCGACTGGCCGAGATTCGGACCGGTCGCCCTGGTGTTGCTGGGTTGGTTCTGTTTTGCAGCTGCTCTCGTGATCGGGGATCCGTTTCTGAAGGTTCTCATTCTCGTGGCCGCCAGGGCCCTGCCCCGCGCTCTTCCCTGAGAGGCGTCTGGCGTGCCCAACTGGCTACGGTGCTGGCTACGGTCAGGCTGTCCAATGCGGGCGAAACATGTCAGCTGTTGGCCGAAGATGCCGAAGGCCCTCGGGGGATCGACTCCGAGGGCCTCCAGCTACTTACCAGCCGCGACGCTACTTCGGCGGACGGCGTTCTGAGTGCCTAGATTGCAGGGGTCCGCATTTGCAGACCCTCGCCTTACCACTTGGCTATGCCGCCATCCTGCTGCTCTGCTTCGAGTTCCCGGATGACCTCCGCCAACTGGCTACGGTGCTGGCTGCGGTCACTGGCTACGGTGCCGTCCGCGCGTTGATGCGGTCGGCCTCGGCCTTCACCAGGTCGTCCGAGATCCTCGCGTACCTCTGGGTGGTCACGATCGTGCTGTGGCCCAGGATCTGTTGAAGGGCGGCGAGACTGCCACCCCGTTCGAGCCACCGACAAGCGAACGTGTGCCGGCACTGGTGCGCGTGGAACCGCTCCACCCCGCTCCGGAGCCGGACCGCCCGGTTGACGTGGTCCGACACCGGGAATGAATTGAGCTTGCCGACACGGTTCTTGAGCTCGGCCAGCAGGTCCGGCGGCAGCGGCGCCCGCCACACCTTCGTGCTCTGCGTGTCGTGGGCGTGACCAACTCCCCAATCTTCGCGAACTGGAGTTCCCGGGATTTCGTGGACAGCTGGCATCGAAGCCGCCCTCCCGGGCACCCACGATGCCAGCTGGCCACCGAATGCTGGGAACTCCAATCAGAGTTCGCCAGCCGGGCGAGTCCGCCCGGCGCCAGACCGCGACCCACTGCAGTTGGTCGGCCACCCGTCGCGCTCCGCCGCAGCCCGCGCCGCACCGACCGCATTCCGTCGCATGGGGCTTGTTGGCGCCCCTGGCCACTCAGAGAATGCCCGCATCCGGGCCGAGCCACGCCCCAGGGCGGGGGCCCATCGAACCGAAGGGGGGCTCGTGAAGTCGCTGCCAGCCGAGGTGTCTCCGCCGGCGCTGTCGCGCATCGGAGGCCTGTTGTACCTGGTGATCATCGTGATCGGCATCTACGTGCAGACGGTCGTGCGCGGGTCGGTGGTGGTGGCCGGCGATCCGCTGGCGACGGCAGCGAACCTGCGAGCCTCGGAGGGCGTCTGGCGCGCGGGCATCGCGCTCGACCTGTTCTCGTGCGCCTGTACCGCGGTGCTGGCGTGGATCCTCTACGGATTGCTGCGCGTGGTGGACCGGCACCTCGCGACGCTGATGCTCCTGCTCGAAGGGATCGCCATCGCGACTCAGGTGGTGTTCGACCTGAACATGCTGGTCGCGCTGTTCCCCCTGGGCCGCGCGTCGTACCTCTCGGCCTTCAGCGCCGAGCAGCTCGCCACGATGGCCCATCTGTCGGCGCGGGCGCAGGAGACAGGCTTCGGCATCACCCTGCTCTTCTTCGGGCTGCTCTTTCCGGTTCGCGGATACCTCATCGCCCGATCGGGCTTCATGCCCAGCGCGATCGGGGTCCTGGTGGCCGTCGCGGGGATCGGCTACGTGGTGAACGGATTCACCATGATCCTCGCGCCGGGACTCGCGCGCGGCCTGTTCCTGCTCGTGGCGCCCCTGATCCTGATCGGCGAAGGCGCGCTCGGCCTGTGGCTGCTGGTGAAGGGCGTGTCCGCGGAGAAGTGGCGAGTGAGCGCGGCGCGCGAGGTCACGACATGACCGCGGTCCGCTCGGCGCCCCGGTCCCTCCGGCCGGAGTCGCGACGATCACGTTGCGCTCCCGCCCTCACGGAAGGACCGACCCCTCGGTCTGCCGCGGGTCGCCCGACGGAACCGCGACCCGGGGCCCGGCTCTTCCTCGGATTGCTGGTCGGCGCCTGCCTCGTGAGGCCGTGTGCGGCTGCTCGGGCGGACATGGAACCAACTCCGCTCCGCGCGACCCACTACGTGATGGAGCTCGTGCCGGACTTCGGCGAGGGCAGCCTGTCGGCGACCGCGACACTCACGGTGCGCAATCCCTCGCGGCGGCCGGTCCCCGAGATCCCGGTGCTCCTCTACCGCCTTCTCAAAGTCACCTCGATCAGGGACGCCGGGGGGGTGATGTCGTATCGCCAGCACGTGGTGGCGCTCGAGGACGAGCCCCGCCAGCAGGTGAACGCGGTGACGATCCGCCCGTCGCGCCCGATCCCCCCGGGTGGCGTCGCGACGTTCACGCTCGTGTACCAAGGCTATCTGGCGGGGTACGAGGAGACCGGTTCGCTCTACATCAGGGACCGCATCGCCCCCTCCTTCACCATCCTGCGCACGGACGCCATCGCCTACCCGATGATCGGCGTGCCCTCGCGGCGCGCGAACCACGCGGCCGGGTTTCCGGAATTCGACTACCGCGTGGGAATCACCGTGCCGGACTCGCTGACCGTGGCGAACGGTGGCCGGCTGATCCATCGCCGGAGCGAGGGTGGCCGAATGACGTGGACGTACGGCAACCTGGCGCCGGCGTGGCGAATGGACTTCGCCATCGCTCCCTACCGCACCCGCGAGACTCCGCGCGGGTGGATCTTCCACTTTCCGCAGGACTCGGCCGGGGCGGTGCAGGTCGCTGAAGCCGTGGATCAATCGCTGCGGCTCTTCACCCGATGGTTCGGGCCGCCTCTCGGCCCGGCCGGCTTCAGCGTGATCGAGGTTCCCGACGGATGGGGATCCCAGCGGGATGTGACCGCGATCCTCCAGACCGCGTCGGCGTTCCGTGATCCGGAGCGACTGCACGAGGTCTATCACGAGGTGTCCCATGCCTGGCACGTGAAGTCGCTCGAGCCCGCGAGCCCGCGCCTCGAGGAAGGCCTGGCCAGCCACCTCGAGGTGTTGGCCAGCGACAGCCTCCTCGGCGGTTCGCGTGCGGCCGAGCGGATCGAAGCCACCGTGGGCTGGCTGCGCACGCTTCTCGAGCGGAAGCCGGAGTTCCAGGGCATCGCCATGAAGGACTTCGGCCGCCGGAACGTCACCGATCTCTCCTACAGCGCCGGCAGCGTGATGTTCGCGATCCTTCACCGGCTCGTCGGGGAGGCGGCGTTCCGCGAGATCGTCGGCGGCTACCACCGGCGCTACCACGCGACGGGCGGCACCACGACGCAGTTCGTGGCCCATGCGAGCGAAGTCTCTCCGGTCAACCTCACCAGGTTCTTCGACGACTGGATCGAGTCCGGCGCATGGTCGCGGCACGTGCTGGCCGGGGATTCCCTCGATGCGCTGGTCCGCCGCTACCGGTAGGACGACAGTGCGACCGGCCTCGACGGCAAACGTCACGTCGCCCGCGGCGGGACTCCGGCCTGGGGGGACCGGGTCGACGAGAGGAGCCGTCGTGCGACGGATCATGCCGGCGCTGGGAATCGCGGCGGCACTGGCGTGGCCACCGGCGTCGCTGGCCGACGATGGACTCGCGGAGCTGATGGCGCGCGGCCAGTACCGCCGGGCCTCGGCGGTGGCCGAGGCCCGATTGCAGTCCCGTCCCCACGACACCGAGGCGCTGGTCGAGCTGGCACGCATCCGGGCCAAGCAGCGGCGATTCGAGGAGGCCACCCGGTTCGCCGAGCAGGCCGTGGCCGCGGCCCCGGCTTCGGCCGATGCCCGCTTCGCGCTCGCCGAGGTCCTGGGCAGCCACGCCGGAAGCGCCGGGATGCTCAAGGGGCTGGGCCTGGCAAGACGCTTCAGGAAGGAGGCCGAAGCGGCACTCGCCCTCAGTCCGGATCACGAAGCGGCGCTCGTGGCCATGGCCCAGTTCCACCGGTTCGCGCCCGGGATCGCCGGTGGCGACCGCGACAAGGGTCGCGAGTTCGAGGCACGACTCATGAAGTCGCATCCGCCGGCGGCATGGATCGAGAAGGCCGGGGCAGCCTTCTCGGTGGGCGATTCCGCAGGCGGCGAGCGGTGCCTGCGCCAGGCCGCGGCCGCGGCGAGGGGGGCCCGGGGCAAGCTCGAGCTCGCCTCCTACCTCGCGGCGACGGGACGTGGGACCGACGAGGCGGCGCGGTTGGCCCGGGAGGCTCTCGAGGCGGAGCCGTGGAGTGTCGAAGGCTGGGTGGCCCTCGCGCTGGTCGAGGCGCGCGGCGCGCGGTGGGCCGAGGTCGCCGCGACGCTGGCCGGAGCGGAATCCGAGACCGGAGGAAGCCGCGCCGCCCACTACCAGACCGGGCGCACGCTGCTCGAGCAGGGGCTCGACGCGGCGCGGTCCGAGCAACTCTTCCGGCGCTACCTCGAGGTCGAGCCCGAGATCGGCGCCCCCTCGCACGCCGCGACCTGGTGGCGCATCGGGATCGCGCTCGAGCGACAGGGCAAGCGTCCCGACGCGGTCGCGGCGCTCGAGACGTCGGTTTCGCTCGATCCGAAGTTTCAGAAGGCGAAGAGGGATCTCAAGCGGCTCAAGGGCTGGCCCGGCGCAGCGCCGGGTGGGGCCGCCCGACCGTGAGCACGCCCGTCCTCATCGCCGCGCACGAGCGGACGCGGCCGTGGCCGGCGCCGCGCCCGGGCGAGCATGAAGGAGGTCGCACATGCACCCACTCGACGGAACCGCGCGTGTCGCGGGCTGGATGCACCTGCGGGTCACGGCCTCGACCGTGCTCGGCATGATGCTGCTCACGCCGGCGCTGTTCGTGCGCGGCGACGGCGCCGCGACGGCGGCGCGCGTCCTCGCGTCGCAGGGCCTCTTCCGCGTCAGCGCCGTCAACGGCCTGTTTTCGATGGTGTCGTTCCTGGTGGTCGCGATCGTCCTCTACCGGCTTCTCCGCGACGCCGGCCCGTGGCTCGCCACCTGCATGCTCGTGCTCGTCGCGGTCCAGACGCCGGTCGGTCTCGGACTGGTGGCCGACCCGATGCTCGCCTTCGACGTCCTGCGTGGCGGCCCCACCGGGGCGGCGTTCACCCAGCCGGGGCGCGAGTCCATGGCGCTGCTACCGCCGGACGTCGACAACCGCGGCGTCGGGGCGGTCGAACTGCTCTGGGGGCTCTGGCTGCTCCCGCTCGCCCTGCTCGTGTGGCGCTGCGGGTTCCTGCCGCGCTTCCTCGCGGGCTGGCTCGGGTTGAATGGCGTCGCGTATGTCGTGCTCAGTGTGCTCGCGATCCTCTGGCCGCAGCATTCGAAGCTCGGCATGACCGTGGCGTTTCCCCTGCTGTTCGGCGAACTGGCGCTGGGGCTGTGGCTCGCCCTGGCCGGGGCGAGGCGCCATCTCCGGGCGACACCGTCCATCGACGCCGGGCACGCGCCCCGGGAGTCGGCACCATGACCCGCACCGCCAGCGCCAAGGTCGCGGGGGTCGCGTTCCTCGTCTACATCGCGGCAGGCGTCACCGACATGGCGCTCCGCGGCCAGACCACCGCCGGCGCCGACTTGGCGGCCCGGCTCGCGGCCGTGGCGGCGCATCCCACCCAGGTCGGCATCCTCATCCTGCTCGGGCTGGTGCAGGCTTTCGCGGCCATGGCCCTGGCGGTGTCGCTCTACGGAGTCACCCGGCACCGCGACAATGAACTGGCCGTCCTCGGCATGGCCTGCCGCCTCGTGGAGTGCGTGCTGGTCACGGCCTCCGTCGCCGACCTCCTCGCGGTGCGCTGGCTCGCGGGACCCGGCGTCGCTTCGGCGCACGAGCCGGGTGCGGCGCGGATGCTGGCGGCGCACCTGCTCCACGGCGAAGTGGCGTTCACCGCGCTGTTCTTCGCGGTCGGCAGCCTGCTGTTCGCGTGGTTGCTGCTGCGCGACCGCGCGATCCCGGCGCTGCTGGCATGGACGGGCCTGATCTCCTCGCTGATCCTGGTGGTGGGACTCCCGCTGCAACTCGTCGGTGTGCTGCGCGGCCCCATGGCGCAGTGGATGTGGCTGCCGATGGCGGCCTTCGAGATACCGCTCGGGTTCTGGTTCATCGCCCGCGGCGTGCGCGAGCGCCTGCCCTGACCATGGCCGCCCACGGGGACGCGTGGCCGGAGTCGGCCCGCATCGCCAGCACCGGCCTCGGTGACATGGACGCGGGCGACTTTCGCGCGAGCGCGCACGCGCTCGCCGACTGGATCGCCGATTACTTCGAGTCCGGGAGCCGATACCCGGTGCTCGCGCACGTCTCGCCGGGAACGATCCGCGCCGCGCTCGACCGGCAGGCGCCTGAGCGCGGTGCTCCGATGTCCGAGATCCTCTCCGACTTCGAGCGGGTGCTGCTCCCGGGAGTGACCCACTGGAACCAGCCGGGGTTCATGGCCTACTTCCCGAGCACCGGCAGCGGTCCGGGAGTCCTCGGGGAGTTCCTCGCGGCGGCGCTCAACCAGCAGGCGATGCTCTGGCGCACGTCTCCCGCGGCCACCGAGCTCGAGGAGGTGGTGCTCGATTGGGTCGCACAGCTGATCGGGCTGCCGCCCGGGTTCGAGGGTGTCATCCACGATGGAGGCTCGAGCTCCAACCTCCACGCGCTGGCCGCGGCCCGCGCCGCCGTGCTCCCGGATGTGCGCCAGCGCGGAGTCGCGAATCGGAACCTGCGCGTCTACGCCTCGGAGCAGGCCCATTCCTCGGTGGCCAAGGCGGTCATCCTCCTCGGTCTCGGCCTCGACGCGCTCGAGGAGATCCCCGTGGACCGGAGCTTCCGCATGCGCGCCGATGCCCTGCGCGCGGCCATTGCCCGCGACGTTGCGCGCGGCGTGCGGCCGATGGCCGTGGTGGCGACGGCCGGCACGACCTCCACTGGAAGCCTCGATCCGCTCCCCGCGATCGCCGGGATCTGCCGAGAGACCGGAGTGTGGCTTCACGTAGATGCCGCCTACGCGGGAGCCGCAGCCATCCTCCCCGACCACCGGTGGATTCTCGAGGGGGCCGATCGCGCGGACTCCCTCGTCTTGAATCCCCACAAGTGGCTGTTCACGCCGCTCGACTTGAGCGCCTTCTACTGCCGCCGCATGGACGTTCTGCGGGCCGGGCTGGCACTGACGGCGGACTACCTGGTCACCCGGGAGCCGGCCGCGGTGCGGAATCTCATGGACACGGGCATCTCGCTTGGCCGCCGGTTCCGGGCACTCAAGCTGTGGATGGTGCTTCGACACTTCGGCGCCGAGGGACTGCGCGCGCGCATCTCCGGGCAGATCCGGCTGGCGCGCCGCTTCGCGTCGTGGGTGGCGGCGGACCCTGGCTTCGAGATCGTGGCGCCGCCGTCGCTCGGCGTGGTCTGCCTTCGCGTGGCCCCGCCCGGCGTGGAGGACGACCAGGCCCTGGACGCGCTGAACGCCGCGGTCCTCGACCGCGTCAATCGCTCGGGCGAAGTCTTCCTGTCGCAGACCCGACTCGGCGGGCGGCTGGCCATTCGCCTCGTCGTCGGACAACTCCGGACCGGCGAGGCGCACGTGGCGCGGGCGTGGGCGCTCCTGCGCGACGCGGCGCAGGGCCTGCACCGTCAAGCGGGACTGGGAACGTAGGAGCGCATCGCGATCGGAGGCGAACCGCGTGGGACTCGACGCAACGATGAACCGACTGCCGCTGCCGCTGGTGCTACTGCTGTGCGTGAACGCGTGCGCCGCGCCTCCGCCCCCGGCCGCCACCGTGCCCCCCCCGCCCGCGGAGTTCGCGCGCCGGGCCGGCGAGCTGTTGGAGCAGAACTACCGCCCCGATGCTCCAGGGGTGGTGGTGCTCGTGGCGCGCGGGGACACCGTCCTGTTTCGCGCCGCGCGCGGCGAAGCGGACTTCGCCAGCAAGGTGCCGCTGCGGCCGGAAGCGGTGTTTCGCATCGGTTCGATCACCAAGCAGTTCGCGGCGGCCGGGCTGCTGAAGCTGGTGGATCATGGCCGGGTGAAGCTGCGGGATCCGCTGTCCAGGTACGTTCCGGACTTCCCCGGCGGGAATCGCATCACCTTGCGGCATCTGCTCAACCACACCTCGGGCATCGCGAGCTACACCGATCTGCCGAACTACATGGAACGCCAGATCCAGCGGGACCTCACGACGGCGCAGATGATCGATGTCTTCCGCAACCTTCCCCCGCGCTTTCCCCCGGGCTCGCACTGCGAGTACAGCAACTCCAACTACGTGCTGGTGGGCGCGGTGATCGAGGCCGTGAGCGGAGTGCCCTGGTATTCCTACCTCGAAGAGGCGCTGTTCGAGCCGCTGGGCATGCGGCAGACGGGCTTCGGGCCTGACCCGCGCTTCGCCGTGCGGCAGGTGCCGGGCCACTCCTACGAGGGGCAGAAGGTCGTGCCGGCACGTTCGATCAGCATGACGCAGGCCCACGCGGCGGGCGCGCTGGTCTCGAGCGCCGACGACCTGCTCACCTGGAATCGCGCGCTCCACGGGGGGCGGGTGCTCGAGCGTTCGACGTACGCGCAGATGGTCACACCGGTGGGCAAAGCCGCCGATGGCGGGGTCCGCAGTGGCTTCGGCTTGATCCGTGAGCGCCTGCGCGGGCGGGAAACGCTGTGGCACGGCGGGGACATCTTCGGCTTCTCCGCCGCGTTGATCTACACGCCCGGCCCGGACATCACCGTGGTCGTGATGGAGAACGACGATGCTGAGGTCGAGCAGGACGACGCCAAGACCTTCGCACGCAAGCTGGCCGCGCTGGCGTTGGGCGATCGCTAGGTCACGCGAAACGCCGGACGCCAGGGCGGCCGCCTCGTCTTCCCGTTCCTTCGGCCTGTCGCGTGATCGCCGCTCGCGCCTCGGCCACGCCTCCGGCCGCGGCCACTCGCACGAGGTGGACGCCGGCCTGAACCAGCCACAGGCTGCACCTGCAACGACGCCCCACGAGGCTCATCCTCATGGGGCGCCGTGCATTGTGTTGCATCGGACCTGCTTGCGGACCCGATCTCGCAAGTGATTGATATCGCCATGGTCCGCGTCTGCAGACCCTCGCCTGACCACTTTGCCATGCCGCCGCCACTTGTTTGCGGGGGGAAGACGTACATCGCACTCCCCGACTTGCGGCCAAACGGCGCGCGGCGGAGGGCCGCGCCGGCGACCGCACGGCCGCTCACACGTGGTGCGGGCTCCCGTGCGTCCTCTCCCCAAGGACCTCCTCCTCAACCTGCGGCGTGGTGGCGCCGCGTCCGAAGTACATCTCGCCCACGCGCGCGGCGTCGAACGACCTCCTGTCCACGTAGACGTCCATGACCAGCCCGGTGTCGCCGATCTCCAGCCTGAGCACGAATCCTTCCACGAGACGCATCTTCACGGACCATGCCCTGTAGTAGTCACAGGAGTCTTCGGGGCAGTCATCGCGCTCGTAGTAGAACGAGTACCAGGTCGAATCCGGCTGCACGAACTTGTCCGCCACCACGCCCTTGAAGATCAGATCGGAGTCGAGCTCGCTGGACGGTGGCGGCTCGGCGCGCCGGCAGCCGCCCGCCAGCACCGACAGCGCGGCCGCGCCACACAGCCCGAGTCCGATCCAATGGCCGGGGATGTCTTTCATCTGGCGACCTCGGGAGCACTCCTCGCACGCTCGCGCGCCCGACGCGGGCCTGGCCCGCGCCCGCCCGGCGGCCTCGCTTCGGCCCGAGCCGGCCCCCGCCCGCGATCCGCGCCGGCGGGACGGCACGCGCGTCCATCGCCCGCCGCGCCGCACCCGCGCCCCGTCAGCGCCACTCGCCCGCCGCCACGAACGCGGCCCACAGGAACGGATGCGTCGTCGCGCCGCGCGCGCGCAGGCCGCGCAGCGCGCCTCGCGAGGCCTCGGCGACGCTCGCCGCGGTGTCGAGGCCGCGCTCCCACCTTGCCCGGTAGAGGGCGGTCATCCACGCGCTCGCGGCCTCGTCGTCCACGGCCCACAGGCTCATCACCACGGTGCGGGCGCCGGCGATGCGGAACGCGCGCTGCAGGCCGAGAACGCCCTCGCCCGCGCGCGGGTCGCCGACGCCCGTCTCGCACGCCGAGAGCACCGCCCATTCGGCGCCGTGCAGCTCCATCCCCGCCACCTCCTCCGCGGTGAGCACGCCGTCCTCCGCGGCGGCGGGCCCCGCGTCCCTGCGGTTGGCGCCGGCGAGGACGAGCCCCGCCCGCAGCAGCGGGTTCCGGACGAGCGCCGTGGGACAGTCGCCGCCGGTCACGAAGCCGTGCGTCGCAAAGTGGAGCACGCGCGCGCCGGGGGCCTCGCGCTTGAGCGCCGCCTCGCTCGCCGCGGCGCCCGTGAGCGAGCGTCCGAGTCGTTCGGCCGGAGCGCCCGACGGGTGCGGCGCGGTCCAGGCGCGGAGCACCGCCTCCACCTCGCCGGCCGTGGCGGGCAGGCGTGACCAGCGCCGCTCCGAGAGCGCGTCGCACGCCGCCTGCGACCCGCGCCGCGCGCCGGCGGCCGCCGCCGGCGGCGCGCCGTCCTCGAGGGCGCCCCGCGCGTCGAAGTCCGGATCGCCGAGCGCGAGCAGCCGTTCGCCCGCGGTCACCTCGCGCGCGGGCACCAGGTCCCGCTCGGCGCCGAGCACGTGAAGCACGGGACCGAGCTCCACGACGTAGCGGCCGCCCTCGGCGGGGAGCGCCGCGAGCGGGACCAGGGAGAGCGACCCGTCGGGCACCACGAACACGCGGCGCGCTCCGCGCACGGCCTGCCCGAGGGGCCGCCACACCGCCGCGGCGAGCGCCTCCCCCGCCTGCCGGCACGCGCTCTCGCGCAGCGCCGCGCCGATGCCGCGCGGGTCGCGGCCGGCCTGCTCGCGCCACGCCGCGACGAGCGAGTCCGTGCGCGACGCGCGGCCGAGCGCGACGGCGAACGGCGCCCGTGCGCCGGGGCGCAGCACGAAGGCGTAGTCCATCGCCGGCGGGCCGGGGCTCCGCGCGTAGCTCACGAGGGCGCTGCCCGCAGGCAGGGACGCGAGCACCTCCTCGAGGCCCGCGTCGCCTCGAACGGCCCCCGGACGCGCCGCGCCGGTCGCGGACAGCGCGCGGGCCTCGGCCTCGTCCGCGGCGCGCCGCAGGCTGTCGAGGTGGGTGGCGAAGGCCTCCGGGCCTTCGTCCTCCGCGCCGCGCACCGCCTCCGCGGCGAGGGCCTGCTGAGCGCGGCGCCACGCCTCGATCAGGGGCCGCGCCTCCTCGGCGCGGCCCATCGCGAGGATCCGGCTGCGCCACGCCATCTCGTCCAGCACCAGGGCGCGGGCGCGGATGACCGCGTCGAGGGCCGCGCGGCGCGTGCCGTCGTCCGCCGCCGGCCCGGCGGCGAGGGCGAGCGCCACGTCGAGCGCGCCGGTCGGCGCCGAGGCATAGCTCAGCGCCTCGCGCTCGGAGAGCCCGCGGCACGTCCGGCGCAGATGCTCGGTCCGGATGGACTCCGAGCGCAGCGCGAGCGCGAGGGCGTCCTCGCGGCGCCCCTGCGCCGCGGCCAGCCCGGCGAGCTGGCCCAGCAGCCACGCGAGATCGGGGTGCCGAGGACCGAGGCGCCGTTCGCGGATGCCGCGCGCGCGCTCGAACACCTCCTGCGCCGCGCGCGTCTCGCCGAGTGCGAGGTGACACGATCCCAGCGATTCGAGCGCGTCGGCCGTGTCGTGCTGCTCGGGGCCGATCACCGCCTCGAGGATGCGCACGGCGCGCTCGACGTCGGCCTTCGCCTCGGCGGCCCGGCCGGTCGCGCGCCGGACGCTCCCCAGGCTCAGCAGCCCCTGCGCGACGTCCCAGCTCTCCGGGCCCCTGGCCTCGAGGTGGATCTCGTAGGCGCGCCGGTACAGGCTCTCCGCGCGGGCGAACTGGCCTTCCGCCTCCGCGACGCTCGCGAGGTTGTTGACGAGCATGCCGACCAGCGGGTGCGACGGTCCCGAGGCCGCGATGCGGAGGCGCAGCGCGCGCTCGAGGAAGCGCCGCGCGTCCTCGTGGTCGCCGAAGTCCGCGTGGTATGCCCCGAGATTGTTGAGGACGCCGATGAGCCGCGGATGCTCGGGCCCGAGCGCGCTCTCGAGGATCGTGAGCGCGCGCTGCAGGGCGGCGAAGCGCTCGACGTGCTCGCGGGTCGCGTAGAGGAGCGCCGCGTACATGGTGAGCGTCCCGGCGAGATCGGGGTGCGCGGCGCCCTGCGCGCGCTCGCGGATCGCGAGCGCGCGCAGGTACGCGGCGCGCGACCCCTCGTAGTCGCTCGTGGAGTGCAGCACGAGGCCGAGCCGCTGGAGACACCCGGCGAGGTCCGGATCGTCCGGCCCGCCGGCCCGCTCCTGGATCGCGACGGCGCGCTCGAGCGCGCGGCGCGCCGCGTCGTAGTCGCTGAGCGCCCAGCGCGCCGACCCCTCCGCGTTGAGCGCCGCGGCGACGCGCCTCCCCTGCGCCTCGCCGCCGCGCTCGAGCAGCCGCCGCGCGCGCTCCGCCTGCGCGATGGCCTCGCGATAGGCCCCGGTCGAGAAGCTCACGGCCGCGAGGTTCGCGAGGCTTCGCCCGAGGTCGAGCGAGTCCCGGCCGGGCACCCGCTCGCGCAGCCCCACGGCGCTGTCGGCGAGCGCGGCCGCCGCCGGCGAGGTTGCGCGCCCGACCCGGACGAGCGTCTTGACCAGGGCGTCCAGGGCCTCGGCCGCCGCCGGCGAACGCGGCCCGTCGCGCCGCGCCGCCGCCGCGCTCCGCGCGCGGGCGAGGGACTCGGCCGCCGCGAACCGCCCGGCCGCGAGCGCCGCGCGGACCCGCGACTCGGAGGTGTCGGGCGCAGCCGGGCGGAGCGCGGCGCGGGCGGGCGATGAGAGCGCGAGGAGCGACACACACGCGAGGAGCAGCGCCCGCGCCCGGGCCGGCGCGCGGACCGCGCGAGGCGCCGTGAATCCGGGCGCGCGTCCCGGCGCCGGCGGGCGCGCGCGGAGAATGCGCCCGCCGGCCCGCGGCGGACGGCCCCGGCGCAGGGTGGCCCGGGGCGGCGGGCATGCTCCGATCGGGAGGGGCACGTGCGGCATCGCGCGATCCTCGTCGGGGGGCGCGGCCAGCCTACCACGCGCGACGCGGGCGCGGCCGCGGAAACCGGCCCCTGCCCGCCCGACCGGTGGTCGCCGGGACGTGCGAGCGCCCGGTGCAGGGAGCTCCGCGGCGGCCCGGAGGGAATTCATTGCCGCGCGTGGCGCCGGGGACTAGCCTCAACCCACCCCACGGCAGGCCCGTCGCCCGTCTCATCCCCCTCGGAGGCCGCCAGTGACCGCGTTCATGCCCGCCCGACGCGCGCTCCCGCAGCTCGCCCCGCTCGCCCTCGCCCTGGCGGCCCTGCTTCCGCTCCTGCCGCGCGCGGCGCGCGCCGACTGGACGGACGCCGAACCGCGCCTCGTCGTGCTGCGCGACGCCACGACGCGCGACCTGCGCGAGTTCCTCGGCGCGCTCGAGCGCGCGGGCGGGCACGCCACCGTCGTCCACCCGCCGCAGGCGGCCGTCGTCCACGCCGAGGCCGGGGTGCTGGAGAGCCCGGCCCTCGGACGCTGGCGGTTCGACGTCCACGCCGGGGCGCTTTCGCCGGCGGAACTGTCCGCGGTCCCGGCGGACGCCTCGCTCGCGGCCGCCGCATGGAACGTCTCGCTCGAGCTGCGCCGGCTCCCGGTCGAGTTCCACGCCCCGGACGGGGGGCCTCCGGACGCCGGCCCCCTGCCGAAGGAGGCGCTGCAGGCCGAGCCGCCGTTCCGCGCGCGGGTGTCCGCCAACATGCCGCTCGGCGCCGAGTACTACGACACGAGCGAGTTCTTCGCCGGCACCACCGCGGTCGGCATCTGGCTCCTGACCTCCACCACCGTGCCCTACGACTGGACCACCACCGAGGAGAACACGAGCATCGGCGGCGTTCAGACCGGCATGCAGACGTGGGCGCTGCGCGCGGGCGCCTCGGCGCGCCTGCAGTTCTGGTTCGACGTTCACCGCGACGCCATGGTGAGCAGCGCCCCCATCCTGAGCCCGTCGAGCGCCATGAGCACGTTCGTGGACGAGGCCCTCGCGGGCGCGGGCTGGCCGGGCGCCGACGCGTTCGCGCGCTGCTTCGCCTACAACAACGCCCTGCGCGACAGCTTCGACACGAACTGGGGCTTCTCGATCTTCATCGCGGACAGCGACCCGGCCGTGAACCAGGGCCTGTTCGCGGGGGGCGGCTACGCCTGGGGGTACTACGGGGGCCCGTGGGTCTACATGTCGCGCTACTCGTCGTGGGCGTACAACGCCGCGAACTACTACAGCGCGGTGCCCATGCACGAGACCGGGCACATCTTCTACGCCACCGACGAGTACGACGGGTCGCTCCAGACCTCCGGCTACCTCAACGCGCGCGACTCGGCCAACGTCGCGGTGCAGTGCATCATGAACCAGAACCTGCTGACGCGCGTGTGCCAGCCCTCGCGCAACCAGCTCGGCTGGCGCGACCTCGACGGCAACGGGGTCATGGAGGTGCTCGACGCCGAGCCGCTGTGCGTGCTCGACGCCCGGCCGCCCGAGCCGAGCCCCTCCCCGCAGCTCTCGTGGACCGGACACGCGGCGGTGTCCACGATTCCCAACCTGAACCCCTACGGGCGCTACTCGCCGCGCCACGCGATGAGCGTGGACCGCATCGCGGCGGTCGAGTTCCGCGTGGACGGCGGCGCCTGGGCCGCCGCGCAGGCGCTCGACGGGGCCTTCGACGGCTACGGCGAGACCTTCGCGTGGCAGACGACGCTGTGCCCCGGCCCCCACGCCGTCGAGGTGCGCGTGAGCACGCTGTTCGGGCGCGTGAGCACCGCGCCGGTGATGGACAGCGTCACGGTGTCCGGCGCCATCGCGGCGCTCTCCGGCGCGGTGCGTCGCGCGGACGGCGCGGGCATCGCCGACGTGGCGCTGCTCGGGCTGCCGGGCACGCCGCACACCGCGTCCGGCGGCGCGTGGTCCGCCGCATTGCCGTGCGGGTGGGCGGGCACGGTGACCCCGCTGTCCACGAACTACGTGTTCACGCCCGCCGAGCGCCGCTACGCCTCGGTGGACTCCACGTTCCTCGCCGAGGACTTCGTCGCCGAGCGCATCGTGCCGAGAACGCACCGCTTCGCGGACGGCGCCGACGTGGCGTGGGCGGGCGACTGGGACCGCGACGGGTTCGACGACGCGCTCGTGGGCTCCCTCGCGACCGGCTCGCTGGCGCTGCACCTCGGCGGCATGGCGCCCGACACGGTCGCCGACTGCGTGTTCGAGGGCGCGCTCGCGGGCGGCCGCGGCGGGCTCGCCGACCTCGACGGGGACGGCGTGCCCGAACTGGCCGTGGCGCTCGGCGGCGGCGCCGACGGCCACCTCGAGATCTTCGCCGCGGGCGGGACGTGCGGCGACGCGCCGTGGCTGGTGCTCGGACCGGACGGGGACGGCGACGGGTTCGCCGCATCGCTGGCCGGGAGCTTCGATTTCGACGGCGACGGACGGGCCGACCTCGCGCTGGGCCGCCCCGGATGGGGCGCCGGCGACGCGGGGCGCGCCGAGATCCACCTCGGCGGGCCGGGCATGGACGCCGCGGCCGACTTCGTCCTCCACTCCGACGGCGGCGGCGGGGACCGCTTCGGCGCCGCGCTCGCGCCGCTCGCGGACCTCGACGGCGACGGGCGCGACGAGTTGCTCGTCGCCGCCGACCAGCACGGCACGGGCGGCCCCGGCTACGCGCGCCTCGTCTTCGGCGAGGCGGCGGGCGCGCCGCGCGTGATGCGTCTCGCCGGCCCGGCGCCCGGCGCCGACTTCGGGCACGTGGCCGCCGCCGTCGGCGACCTCGACGGCGACGGCGCCGCGGACCTCGCCGTGGGCGCGCCGGGCGCCAACCGCGTCCTCATCTACCGCGGGGGCGCGGCGTTCGACTCGCTCCCCGACGCCGAGATCGCGCCCCCGCACGGCGGCGCGCGCTTCGGGTCCGCGCTCGCGCCGCTCGGCGACATCGACGCCGACGGCTTCGACGACTTCGCGATCGGCGATCCGGACGATGGCGGCGGCACCGGGCGCATCCACGTCGTGCGGGGCGGCGGCACGCTGCCCTCGACGCCGGCCTTCACGCTCGTCGGGCAGGCCGCGGGCGAGGGCCTCGGTCACGCGCTCGCCCGCGTCCACCGCTTCGACGGACGCGCCGGCGCCCACCTGCTCGCCGGCGCGGCGAACGGCACCGCGTGCCTCTTCTGGTTCCCGGAGGGGGCGACGCTGGCGATCGGCGACGCGCCGCGCGGCCCGGCGCCCCGGCGCGGCCTCGCGCTCGCCGCGCGGCCGAGCCCGGCCGCGGCCGTCGCGACCATCGAGTGCACGCCGACGCGGGCCGGGCCGCTGCGCCTCGAGGTCGTGGACGTCGGCGGGCGGCGCGTCCGCTCGTGGAGCGCGATGGCCGGTGGCCTGGAGCCGGTGCGCGTCGAATGGGACGGCCGGCTCGAGGGCGGCCCGCCCGCGCCCGCCGGTCTCTACTTCATCGTGGCGACGCACGGCGCCGAGCGCGCGGTCGCCCGGCTCGTGCGGCTGCGCTGAGGGCCGGGCGCCGGCCGCGCGCGAACCCGGCGGGCGACATGCGGCGGCGCGAACCGGTCGGATCCCGCCGCCGACGGACGGCGTCTCGCCGGCGTGCGATGCACGATCCGGAGCGGGCGGGCGCGCCCGGCGTCCATGGCGCCGCGCGGACTGCCCGCGGCGCCCTCCCCTCGCGCCGCCCCGGCACCGCAACTTTTCGAACGCTCGGGAGTCCTGAACGGTGTGAGCCGGGACCGGGGCATCACCGAGGAGGCCGCACGGTCGTGAGAACGGACGAAGACCTCGCGCGCGCATTCGGGGCGGGAGACGACGGCGCGCTGGCGGCGCTCTACGAACTCTACCGCCGCCCGCCGTTCGTGTTCTGCGCCCGCATGCTCGGGCACGGCGAGGAGGCGCGGGACGTCGTGCAGGACGTCTTCGCCGGCGCGTTCGGGCGGAGGCAGGAGTTCGCGGGCCTCAGGAGCCCGCGCGCGTGGCTCTTCACGGTGGCCCGCAACCGCTGCCTGAGCGTCATGCGGCGGGGAGCCAGCCACGCGCGCCTCGCGCCCGCGGTCTCGGGGGCGACGGGGCCGGAGGCCCCGCCCGACGCGCTCGAGGCGGCGGACGACGCGCGCCGCGTGCGGCGGGCGCTGGCGGAGCTCGCGCCCGAGCAGCGCGAGGTCGTCGTGCTGCGCGAGTACCAGGACCTCTCCTACCGCGAGATCGCGGAGATCACGCAGTCCACCGAGGGGGCCGTGAAGTCGAAGCTCTTCCGGGCGCGGCAGGCGCTGTGCGAGCGCCTCGCGCCCCGGCCCAGCGAAGGAGACACGCCATGACGTGCGAGGACCGCAGAGAGGCGCTGAGCCTGTTGGTGGACGGCGCGCTGGAGGCCCGCGACCCGGCCGGGCTGTTCGCGCACCTCGAGGGATGCCCGGGGTGCCGGGGCTTCCTCGACGCGCTGCTGTCGGTGCGCTCCGCGCTCAAGCGTGACCTCGATGCGGCCCAGCGCGAAGCGGACGCGCTGGCCCCGGCGCGGCTGCCGCGCCCGGACCGGCGGCGGGACCGCCTCTCCGCGCTGTGGACCTGGGCGCCGCGGCGCCCGGCCCTTGCGCTCGCCGCGGCGCTCGGCTGCGCGGCCGTGCTCCTCGCGGCGGGCATCGCGATCGGCACGGGGCTCGCCGACCGCGGCCCCGCCGCCGGCCCGGCGCCCGGCGCCGATGCGCCGGACGAGTCCGGCGCGGGGGTGGTCTACGTGTGCGCGCTGCCCGAGTACGAGGTGCTTTCGAGTCCCGACCCGCGCCCGGTCCAGGGGCCGGGCGGCGAAGACTCCACGCTCAGGAAAGGACGACGCCCATGAAGACGCGTTCCACGACGACGATCCTCGCCGCCCTCGCCACCCTCGCCGCGTTCGCGGCCGCCGGGCCCTCGCCCGCTTCCGCGGCGCCCGCGGCGGCGGATTCTGGCCTCGGCGCGGCGCCCGCGGCGGCCGTTCAGCGCGCGGCCGCGGAGGACGTGCCCGTCATGGACGAGGTGCCGGTGCCGGTGAAGACGGTCGCCCCGCTCTACCCGGAGTCGGCCCGGCAGCGCCGGCAGGAGGGCACCGTGTTCGTCCAGGTGCACGTGCAGAAGAGCGGCCGCGTGGGCAGGGCGCGCGTCGCCGAGGGCAAGGGGGTCGCGCCCGACCTCGACAGGGCGGCGCTCGACGCCGTGCGCCGCTGGGAGTTCAAGCCCGCGACGCTCAAGGGCAAGCCGGTGGCGTGCTGGGTGGTCGTGCCGGTGGCGTTCCGGCTCAGGTAGCGCGCGGGGCCCGGCCGCGGCCGGGCCCCCGGTTCAGCGCATCGCCGGCGCGTAGAGCAGCGCGTTCGTCACGAGCCGCTCCGTGTTCCGCCAGAACCCGCGCAGCGCCGGCGGGCCGGCGATCATGACGACGTGCCCGCGGCCGTTCGGCTCGTCCACCGCGTACGCGGTGCCGGCGAGCCGGCGCTCGGTCTCGGGCCACGTCCAGCCGTCGAGCGTGAGCGGCGCGCGGTCGAAGCGCAGCGGGTTCGCGCCTTCGCGCGAGGGCGTGAGGAACGTGCGGCCCCACACCGGCACCGGCACGCGCGGGGCTCCGAAGCCCCAGCCGAGGAAGTGCCGCGGGTCCACGCTCGCCCAGAAGATGCTGCCCGGGACGAGTTCCGGCCGGCGCTCCGCCTCGAGCGCCGCGCTGTCGGGCGGGGCGTCGTCGGCCTTCGCGTCCTTCTCCTTGTCCCGGTGCGGCACGCCCACCACGCGCGCGCTCGACAGCCCGACCTCCTTGAGCGCCGGGAACTCGGCCGCGTCGTCGAGGCACAGCAGCGTGCCGCCGCGCGCCACCCAGTCCTTGAGCGCGCCGATCCCGCCCGCGCCGAGCCGGCCGGCGAGGCCCGGGCCGCCGTCCGGGAACACCACGACGTTGTAGCGGTCGAGCTCGATGCCGGCGAGGTCCTGGACGCGCACCGCGGTGAAACGCACGCCGAGGCGGCGCTCGAACAGGAACCACAGCGACCCGTAGGCCTCGGGCGAGACCGGGGCGTCCACCGCCACGGCGATGCGCGGGCGGCGCAGGCTGCGCACCGCCTCCGAGCCGACGCCGGTGGTGCCGCGCTCGATCCACGCGCTGTGCACGGCGCGCACGCGCACGCCGCTCAGGCGCGCGAGGCGGGCGACGCGCGCGTGGAGCGCGGCCGGGTTGCGCTCGACGCGCGCGATGAACGAGCCGCGCGGCCACTCGCGGCCGCCGGCCACGAGCGGCTCGGGGCTCGCCGCCACCTTGAAGTCCTCCTGCAGCAGGCGCAGCGCCAGACGGCCCGCGCCGTGGTCCGCGCTGCTCCACACGTAGGCGGTGCGCGCCTCGCCGCCGTCCACGCCCCCGCGCCCGTCGAAGGCGATCGCCCCGTCGGCGTCCCTCAGCACCAGCCCGTCCCAGCGGCTGGCGCGCGCGGTGAAGGGAATGCCGGTCGCGAGCGAATCGGGGATCTCGTCGCGCCCCTCGTCGAGCCCGTCGGGATCGGGCGCGGCCAACAGGCGGCCGGCCGGCGTCGCCTCCGCGGTCGCGAACGCCGGCACGCCGTACGCGGCCGGCAGCATCCACGCGGTCAGGTCGTAGAACTCGTAGTGCTCCCCGGGCGTGCGCTTGCCGCGCCGCACGTTGCGCTCGTACTTCTCGAGCTGGCGGCGCGCGAAGGCGCTGTCGATCGAACGGTCGTGCTCGAGGATCGCGCGCGCGATTCGGCCGCCGGGCTGCGCGAGGTCCACGACGAACGCGCCGTGCGGGAACGCGCGGGCCCCGGCGCGCGCCGGCGCCGGCGGCGGCGAACCGACGCGCGCCGGGCGCGCGGCGAGCGCCTTGGGATCGGCCGGGAGCGGCGCCGTCGGACCGTCCTCCCACATCGCACGCGCGGCGCGCAGCGCGAACGCCTCCGGCACCCAGCGCACCTCGACGCCGGCGTGCAGCAGGTTCTCGGCGAGCGCCGCGGCGCGGCCCGGATCGGGGCCGGCGTCGAGCACGATGGACCGCGCCCCGTCCGGGGCCGGCGTCACCGAGGCGCGCGCGAACGCCGCGAAGTCCGCGAGCCGCTCGGCGCGCAGCCGCGCGGTGGTCTCGAGCGTCGTCATCGTCGCCACCGCGTGCCGCGCGATGCCGTCGAGCAGCGTGACGACGGTCTCGTCGTCGCGGCGCAGCGCCATGGTGCCGCCGCCGTCCGTCTCGAACGTCATGCCGATCGCCCCCATGAGCGTCGGCCACATGTCCCAGTAGCCGGTGGCGTGCGCGTCGAACACGTCGCGCACGTAGTAGTTCCAGCCGTAGCGGTCGAACGCCTCGGCGTTGGCGCGGCCGAAGGCCTCGGACCAGCGCGCGAAGCTCCCGTCCCACAGCTGGCGGTTGGTCGGCGGCGCGGTCGGCGGAAAGAAGAACGAGGCGGTCTGGCCGTGGTGGTCCACGAACACCTGCGGCCGCCAGCGCCGCACCGCGCGCGCCATCTGGCGCGACTCGGGCTGGCTCATGGCGAGCGCGTCGCGGTTGGGATCGAACTGGTAGTGCGTGTAGCGGCCGGTGATGCCCCACGGCTGGCGGCGCTGCTGCTCGATGGCCCACGGCTCCGGGTCGCCCTTGCCGTGCGCGTTGATCCACGTGACGAAGCGCTCGTGCCCGTCCGGATTGTGGGCGGCGTTCACCAGCACCACGCAGCGCTCGAGGATGGCGCGCGTCGTGGAGTCCTCGCCGGCGGCGAGCTGGTAGACGGTCTGCATGAGCGACTCGAACGAGGCCGACTCGTCGCCGTGGATGCTGTAGTTGAGCCACACCGTGGCCGGCAGGTCGCGCACGAGGCGCGCCGCCTCGGCGGGCGGCACGCCGCGCGGATCGGCGAGGCGGGCGTTCCCCGCGCGGATCGCGTCGAGGCGCGCCAGGTTCTCCGGCGACGACAGGATCACGAGCGCGCGCTCGCGCGCCTCGACGGTGCGCCCGTACGGCTCGCGCCGCACGCGGTCGGGGGCGGCGCGCAGCACGGCGTCGAGGTAGCGTTCGAGCCCGCCCCACGTGGTGTGGAACGCGCCCGGCGCGTAGCCGAGCACGGCGGAGGGACGCGGCACCGCGTCGCGGTACGGCCCGCGGTCGTAGAAGTCGAAGCGGGCGGTCGCGGCCGCCGCCGGCGGCGCGGCGAGGAGGAGCGGAACGGCGAGGGCGGCGAGGGTGGACCGGCGGCGCATGGCGGACCTCCGTGGCGGGCACGCGGCGGAACGGTGGCGCAGTCTAGCGAATGGCCCCACGGAGACTCCATGACGATCGGGCCTGCGTGGCGTGCTCCGTGGGGCCATCCGGGCGGCGCCGGCGCGCCGGCGCCGCCCGCGCCGCATGCGCCGCGGGCCGCCCCCCGGAGGGGACGGCCCGCACGGAGCGCCGCGGCGAGGCCGCGGATCAGCGGTAGAGGAGCTTCAGCTGGCCCCAGCCGGTGGTCTTGACCGGCGCCGGGGCGGCCGGCGTCTCGCTCGTGCCGCGCGTCGCGGAGAACGACGGAGGCGAATCGCAGCTCGAGACGTGGAGCTGGAGGTTGCCGTCGGTGATCGTCAGCGGATCCACGGTGGTCGGATCGCCGTCGATGTCCACGAGGACGTACGTGGTCCCCGCCGGGTCCGCCGGCGAGCCGTAGACGTGCAGGAAGTAGCGGTCCTTCCCCGCGCCGTCGCGCTGCCCGTTGCTGCCGGGCTCGTTGCGGTCCTCGCAGCGCGCGAAGAAGTGGACCGTGCCGTAGTCGGCCTTGTTGCCCTTGATGCCCCGCAGCGTGCCCGTGCCCGTGAACTCGATGAAGTTGTAGGGCGTCACCGGCGAGGTCGAGCCGGGGGGAATGCCCTCGACGTTGCCGCAGCGGAGGACCTGGATCTCCCAGCCCTTGAAGTGGAGCGAGAGCTCGTTGGCGATGTGGTTCCACTGCCCGCCATCGCCCGCGGTCGGGCTGCAGCCCGGGTAGACGTTGCCGCCGAAGTTGTTGAGCTTCGTCGACTCGCCGAGGTCGGTGCCGGTGATGGGGCTGAACTTGGCCCCGCCGGCGGTGAGCCAGCACGCGCCCGGCGGCGGCCCGCAGGCCTCGGACGTGATGATCCAGTCCTGCGTGAAGACGTTCTCGCCGTCGTTGGTCGAGAACTCGTAGAGGCCGCCCGGCGGGCTGACGATCTGCTCGCCGTTGTAGAGCAGCAGCGTGGCCGTGTAGGCGGCGGGCGCGTCGGGCAGCGCGATGCAGTAGGCGCCGTCCGCGGTGCTCACGGTGGCGTGGATGAACGACCCGTCGCCGGCCCTGACCTCGACGACGATGCCGCCCACGGGGAGCGAGCCGTCATCGCACAGGACGCGGCCGCACAGATGCCACGCGAACGCGTTGCCGACGAGGACGAGGAGCGCGGCGGCCGAGACGACGCCGCCGAAGAACAGTCGCTTCATGGTGTGGACTCCCGGCGCGCCGGGATGCGGGTCCGGACCCGTCCGACGCGCGCGAAGGGGTGGAGTGCCAAGGGGGACCGACGATGGGCCCATCGAGGGGAGTGGGGTCGGCGGACGTCGCCACCTTCTCTCGAGACGCGACCGGGGCGCCCCGAGAGGCGGGGCGGCGACGCCGTCGGCGTCCGGGCATGCACCGGCGCGGGCCGGGCTCGTCCTTGAGATGGACGTTCGGGCCGTCGGGGCAGGGTCTCGAGGAGGCCTCCCCGTGCGGTCGGGGCAGGAAGACGAGGCGCAGTCTGCGCCCCGCCCCGCGGCGCGTCAACGAATGATAGGCCCCGGAGCGCCCGGCGGCGCCCCCGGCGGTGTCGCGGAGGAGACCGGCGAGGGCCTCCCGCTCCACGCCGCCATCGCGAACACGCAGGCGTCGCCCATGAGGGACCCCGTGACGTAGCGGCGGTCGAAGGGATAGTGCCGCTCCACGACCGGCCGCACGGCGGTGAAGATGGCGTTCGCCGACGAGAGCTGGAACAGGAGCCGGCCGAGGCGCCAGCCGTCGCCCATGACGCGCGCCGCGCCGATGCCGAAGCCGGTGGCCGCGAGCCCCATGCCGAGCACCACCGGCCCCGAGTCCGCGTCCTGTCCGAGGTTCCGGCCGTGCGGCCACTCGGCGAAGCCGGCCAGCACGCCGCGCTCGATCCAGAAGTGCCTGCAGAAGGCACGGTAGGTGCGGCGCGCGCGGGCCGGGTCGATCATCGCGAGCAGCCAGGCGCGGTAGGCGAGGTCGCAGCCGCGCGGCACGACGCGCCCGCCGCCCGGTTCGCCGGCGAGGTGGCTGAGCGGCAGGCCCAGCGCGCCGTCCGTGGCGTGCGCGTCCACCCACTCGAGATGGCGCGCGATGGCCGCCGCGGAGCGCCCGTCGCCGCGCGCGCGGTCGAGCAGCGCGAGCGCCACCAGCACGGGCACGGTGTCGAAGGGCCACGTCGCATGGGGAAACGAACGCAGCGGCCGCCCCCCGGCGCGCACCAGCGCCTCGTGCAGGACGTCCCCGAGCGCGCCGTGGAGCGCGTCCCAGCGCCCGTCCCCTCCCGCCAGCCGCCACGCCCCGAGCGCGAGGGCGAGCTGGCCGAGGTACACGGCGTGCTGGCCGTAGTCCGCGAGCCGCTCGAGCCGGCCCCCGGGCGGCCTCACGCGCCGCGCGACGGGCGGCACCGCGGCGTCCACGAGCGGCGCGAGGCGCGCCAGGTTCCGCGCGGCGCGCGCGGGATGGTCCACGGCGTCGAGCGCGTACGCCAGCGCCGGAAAGACGAACGGCAGCAGATCGCCCTCGGGAAAGGCCCCGCACTCGGCGGGAACGCGGCGCGCGTACGCCTGCGGGTCCTCGAGCAGCGCGTCGAAGCGCGCGCGCAGGTCGTCGGCGAGACGGCGCGCCGCCGCCGCGGGACCGAGCGGGAGGCTCATGGCTTGTGCGATCCGACGGGGCGGGGCACGGGAGCCCGAGGCTACCCGCCCGGCGGCGCGGCGTCACCTCGCGGCCGCCGCGAACGCCCTTGCCGCGCCCCCGCGGCATCCCGTATGGTTCCGCTGCCTCGCGCGCGGCATCCCGCCGCGCCGACACGCGGGAGGAGCGACATGGCAGCCCTTGTGCCCGTCCAGCCGATGCCACGTTCCTTCCGCCGCTCGCGCTAGCCGCGACGCGCCGGCGCCTCCGCGCGCCCCGCGCCCGCAGCCGCTCCGGAAGGGGCGGCTGATTTCGTTTCTCCCCGCGAGATCCGCCGTGACGTGGCCCCGCCCGGGGACGTTCCGGGGCGCCGCGCGCGCCCGACGAGCCACGATTCCCTCGAGGTGACCCCGTCATGCTGCTGCGCTCGATCGGCTGGACCGACCGACTGGATTCCGAGTTCCATCCCCACCGCGCCGCCGGCCTCGCGCCGGCGCGCATCGCGCGCGAGGACCGCGGCCGCTACCGCGCGCTCACCGCCGACGGCGAGCGGCCCGCCGAGGCTTCCGGGCGCTTCCGTCACGAGGCCCGCGCGCGCGCCGACTTCCCCGCGGTCGGCGACTGGGTCGCGGTGCGCGCCGCGCAGGACGGCGGCCCGTGCGTCATCGAGGCGCGGCTGCCGCGCTCCAGCGCGTTCGTGCGCAAGGCCGCGGGCGAGACGACCGAGGAGCAGGTGGTGGCCGCCAACGTGGACACCGTGCTGCTCGTGTGCGGGCTGGACGGCGATCTCAACCCGCGGCGCATCGAGCGCTTCCTCGCGGCCGCGTGGGAGAGCGGCGCCGCCCCCGTCGTGGTGCTCAACAAGGCCGACCTCGCCGAGGACCCGGACGCGCGCGTCGCCGAGATCGAGCGCGTCGCCCCGGGCGTGCCGGTGGTGGCCGTGAGCGCGCGCTCGGGCGATCGCCTCGACGCGCTCGCCCCGTGGCTCGCGCCGGGGCGCACGGTGGCGCTGCTCGGCTCGTCGGGGGTCGGCAAGTCCACGCTGGTGAACGCGCTGCTCGGCGAGGCGCGGCAGGAGACGGGCGACGTGCGCGCCGACGACTCGCGCGGCCGGCACACGACGACCCACCGCGAGCTGGTGCCGCTGCCGGGCGGCGCCGTGCTCGTGGACACGCCGGGCCTGCGCGAGCTCCAGCTGTGGGCCGACGCGTCCGTGCTGGACGACGCGTTTCCGGACATCGGGGCGCTGGCGGAGCGCTGCCGCTTCCGCGACTGCCGGCACGCCGCGGAGCCGGGCTGCGCGGTGCGCGCGGCCGCCGAGTCGGGCGCGCTGGCGCGCGAACGGCTCGAGAGCTGGCGCAAGCTGCAGCGCGAGCTGCGCTGGCTCGAGGGCAAGCAGGACGTGCGCATCCGCATCGAGGAGCAGGCGCGCTGGAAGGCCATCTCGCGCTCGATGAAGCATCACCCGAAGATGAAGCGGCGCTGACGGCGCGGCGGCGCGGAGGCGCGGCGGGCGGGTCGGCGGCCCGCGCCCGCGCCGGCCGTTTCGGCGTTCCGTTTCGCGCCGGCAGCGTCTATGTTCCCGCCACCTCGCCATGCTCAACTGGATCTGGGCCGCCTTCTTCCTCGTCGCCTTCGTCGCCGCCGTCGTCCAGGCGGCGTCGGGACGCCCCGACGTCTTCCGCGAGGTGGTCGGCGCGCTGTTCGACTCCTCGAAGACCGGCTTCGAGATCGCGCTCGGGCTCACCGGGGTCATGAGCCTGTGGCTCGGCCTCATGAAGGTCGGCGAGCGCGCGGGCGTGGTCGAGGCCATCGCGCGCGCGGCGGGACCGCTCTTCCGCCGCCTGTTCCCCGTCATCCCCGCCGGGCACCCCGCCTCCGGCGCGATCGTCATGAACCTCTCGGCCAACGTGCTCGGGCTCGACAACGCCGCCACCCCGCTCGGGCTCAAGGCGATGAAGGAGCTGCAGTCGCTCAACCCCGAGCCGGACCGCGCGACCGACGAGATGATCCTGTTCATGGTCATCAACGCCTCGTCGGTCACCGTGCTGCCGATGACGATCTTCACCTTCCGCGCGCAACTCGGCGCGGCCGATCCGACCGACGTGTTCGTGCCGATCCTGATCGCGACCTACTGCAGCACCATGGCCGGGCTGCTGCTCACGGCCGCGATCCAGCGCATCCGGCTGTGGACCCCGGTCGTCATCGGCTGGCTCGCGCTGCTCACCGCGTTCGTGGGCGGACTGGTCGCGTACTTCGCCAGCCTGCCCGCCGACGCCGTGGCGCCCCAGTCGGCGCTGCTGGCCAACGCCCTGCTGCTCGGCGTGGTCATCCTGTTCCTCGCCGCCGGCGCGCGCCGCCGGGTGCCGCTCTACGAGACGTTCGTCGAGGGGGCGAAGGAGGGCTTCCAGGTCGCGATCGGCATCATCCCGTACCTCGTCGCCATCCTCGTCGCGGTCGGGGCGCTGCGCGCGAGCGGCGCGCTCGAGGCCGCGCTCGGCGGCATCCGGGCGCTCGTCGAATCGCTCGGCGCGGACACGCGCTGGGTGGACGCGCTCCCCACGGCCCTCATCAAGCCGCTCTCGGGAAGCGGCGCGCGCGGGCTCATGGTCGAGACCATGAAGACGCTCGGCCCGGACTCGTTCGCCGGGCGCCTCGCGTGCGTGATCCAGGGCAGCACCGAGACCACCTTCTACGTGCTCGCCGTGTACTTCGGCTCCGTCGGGGTGCGGAAGACGCGCCACGCGCTCGGCTGCGGCCTCGCCGCCGACGCCGCGGGCGTCGTGGCGGCGATCTTCGTCTGCTACCTGTTCTTCGGCTGAGCGGCCCCGCGCGCCGCAACCCCGTGCGCGGGCCGGCGCGCGAATCGGGCGCGGGCGCTCCCCATCCAAACGCGCGCCACCACACCCGAACCCCGACCCGGAGCACTGCCATGCGCACGCACGGATGGACCGCCGCCGCCCTCGTCCTCGGCCTCGCCGGGGCCGCCCTCGTCCTCGATCCGCCCGCCGCGGGCGCCGCGCCCGCCAAGGGCGTCCCCGCCCCCGCCGCGAAGCCGCCCGCCGCGCCCCCGACGGGCGTTCACGCCTTCGAGGTCAGGACCATCGACGGCGGCCGCAAGCGGCTCGCCGACTACCGCGGCCGGACGCTGCTCATCGTCAACACCGCTTCGCGCTGCGGCTTCACCAAGCAGTACGCCTCGCTCGAGACGCTCTACCAGCGCTACCGCGCGCGCGGCTTCGAGGTGCTCGCGTTCCCGGCCAACGACTTCATGAACCAGGAGCCCGGCACCGACGCCGAGATCCAGTCGTTCTGCTCGACCGAGTACGGCACGACGTTCCCGCTGTTCTCGAAGATCAGCGTGAAGGGCGGCGCGATGGCGCCGCTCTACCGGCACCTCACGCGCGAGTCGGCGTTCAAGGGCGACGTCGAGTGGAACTTCACCAAGTTCCTGGTCGGCCCCGACGGGAAGGTCGTGGCGTGCTACGGCCCGCGCGTGGACCCGCTGTCGAAGGACGTCACCGACCGCATCGAGGCGCTCCTCGGCCGGTCCTGAGGTCCTCCGGACGGCGCGCGGGGGGCTCCCCCGCGCGCCGCGTCCCGACCCACAACGTGCACGGGCCCTGCGCGTTACGGGCGCTTGGCCGGTCGGTGCGACAGCGCCACACAAAGAATTGACTGGCGCGGCGGCCGCCGCGCACCCATATTGCCCATGTCTTCGGTTGTCTGTGGATGTGTCGACACGTACGGATCCGCCAGAGACATCTCCGGCGGGTTTTTTTGTGAGGCCGCCATTCGATCGAAGCGCCGGTCACAGGGACCGGGCGCTGCCGCGGCGTAAACATGCGGCGAAGGATCGGGTCTCCGGACCCGGGTACGACAGGAGCATCAAGTGGCTCGTGGCACCGTGAAGTGGTTCAACGAGGCGAAGGGCTTCGGCTTCATCTCTCAGGAGGGCGGCGAGGACGTGTTCGTGCACTTCTCGGCGATCCAGGGCGAGGGCTTCAAGACCCTCGCCGAGGGTGAGGCGCTGGAGTTCGACGTCACGCGCGGCCCGAAGGGGCTGCAGGCGGCGAACGTCCGCAAGGCCTAGTTCGCCCGGGGAATCACCTCGCGCCTGTGGGGCGGCGTCCGCAAGGGACGCCGCCCTTGGCGTTTCCGGTCCGGTCCCGGACCCGGCGCGCGCACCGCGCCGGAAACGCGCGGGGCCCGGCGCCACGCGCCGGGCCCCCGAGTCCGCCCAGCGCGGGCGCCTAGACCGCCATGGTGCGCGCGTGCTCCGCGCCCACGCGCCCCTCGCGGCACGCCTTCGACGCCAGGAACTCGGCGGCGAGCCGCGCCTGGATCTCGAGCGCCTCGCCGAGCGGCGCCTCCGCCCCCGCCCGCATGCACGCCACGATCGCGGCGCGCGCCGTGGCGGTGAGCGGGCCGTCGGGCTCGGGGATGCCGGCGGCGTCGTGCGGCAGGCCGCTCAGCGGACCGGCCTCGAGCGGCCGCGGCGTCACGCCGGGCGCCGCGCCGGTCGTGACCAGCGACCACGCGGTCCGGAGACCGGCTTCCAGCGGACCGGCCCAGTCGATGAGCCAGCCCACCGCGTCCTTCGCGCGCACCGGTTCGCCGGTGAGCAGCATGGCGAGGAGCCGCGGCCAGCGCTCGCGCGGCGCGCGGCGGAACGGCCAGTGGCAGCCCTCCATCCCCGGCACGACCGGCAGCGTGACCTCGGGCCAGCCGAAGCGCGCGTCGTCCACCGACACCACGAAGCGGCAGTGCATGAGCAGCTCGAGCATGCCCGCGAGGCAGCGCTTGCCCGGCACGAACGCCACCGACACGTCGAAGTCGTCGTGCAGGCGCCGCGCCGTGCGCGACCAGCCGTTCGTGATGGCGAGCCCGGCCTCGAGGCGCTCGAGGGCCGGGAAGAACTCGGCGGTGTCGGCCCCGACCATCTGCGTCGAGAGGTGGAAGTCGGAGGTCACGAGGACGCGCCGGATGCCGGCCGCGCGCAGCCAGTCGAGCGCGCGGTTGAGCTCGCGGTCCACGTCCCACGAGTAGCTCTCGCGCGACAGCGTCACGACGCCGACCGTGCCGTCGTGCTCGGCGTTGACGTAGAGCTGCCGGCCCTCGGGGCCGTCGAGCGCCGCCAGCGCCTCGAGGTGCCACGGGCTGCGGGCCGCCTCGGGATGGAGGCGGTGCCACGCCTCGACCGTGGCGACGACGCGCGCCGCGCCCGCCTCGCGCATCACCGCGAGCGCGCCGCGCCGGAACTGCGCGCACAGCTCGCCGATCGCGTTCATGAGCGCGAGGTGCGCGCGCTTCTCGTGCAGCATGAGCGCGGTCATCTGGAACAGGGGCCCGAGCAGGCGCACCTCGAAATCGCGGCGCTCGTCGTCCGACAGCGACCAGTCCACGAGCGGCCGGAAGTGGTCGGGCGGATACCACGGCTGCCCGGTGTCCTTGCGCTCGACGAGCTCCGGCGTCGGCTCGAACAGCGGCCCGTACTGCCGCGCCAGGTGGTGCAGGCACGACCACGTCAGGAAGTCCGCGCCCTTCGAGCCGATCGCGTCGTGGGCGCGGAACGGGTTGGGCCCCAGCGCGCGGCGCGCGAGCTTGTCGATCTTCCAGTACGGCAGGTTCGTGTCGCGCTGGACGTGGAGCCCGGCGTGCGTGACGCCGCAGAACAGCACGTCGAGCACGAACGACCAGTCGTCGCTGACCGGCACCGGGATGAGGCCGAGCGCCCACAGGAGGCGCGTGACGTCCGACGCCTCGGGCTCGACCGTCTCCCACACCTTGTTGATCTCGTGCGGGAACGCCGGGTGGGCGATGCCCACGCCCAGCTCGCGCGCCGGGAAGCCCGACGTCACGGAGCGGATCTCGATCCCGGGGAACGCCTCGCGGAACATCGCGTAGTGCGCGCGCTTGATCTCGAGCACCTCGGGGATGGCCTCGAGCAGGAAGCGCGGCCGCAGCGCGGCCAGCTCCGGCGGCAGGCGCCGGCCGTCGTAGGCGAGGCGCACGACGTTGGCCATGATGCGGTCGGCGCCCTCGCGGCCGAACGCCTGCACCAGGCCCGGGTACTGGCGCCCGATGCCGTCGGGGGCACCCGCCATGTCGAGCGCCACGACCCGCACGCCGAACGGCTCGAGCCGCGCGCCGAGCTGCATGGTCTTGCCCGCGCCGACGATGCCGTTCGCGCCCGAGATGACGAGCGCGCCGCGCTGCGGGGCGGGCCCGAAGACGCGGTCCACGAGGGCGGCCGCGTCCGCCGGCGGCGCGCCGCGGCGGAACAGGTCGAGGACGTTGGAGAGCCCGAGGGTCTCGAGCGTGGACTGCCTCATCGCCGTGTGCATGCTCTCGCTCCTCAGGAGACCGTGAACAGCGCCGCGATCCCGACGTCGCCGGCGGCGCAGCCGAACACGAGCACGTGCCCGCCGCCGAGGCCGACCGCCTCCTCGAGCGCCTCGATGAGGACGCGCGTGAGCGTCGGGCCCTGCGGATGCCCCCACACGAGGGAGCAGCCGGTGCGGTTGAGCGCGCGCCAGTCGTGGCCGGTGATCTTGGTGAACACGGCGTCGTTGACCGCGAAGGGGTTGTGGTTCTTGGCGACGGCGACGTCGGCCATGGTCAGGCCCAGCCGTCCGAGCAGCGCCTGCACCGCGAACGCCGGCGCCTCGGGCATCAGGCTCGGCTGGGTGCGCACCTCGGCCTTGGCGACGAAGCGGATGTCCACCTCGGGGCGCGGCGACAGCTCCTTCGCGCGCTCCTTCGTGGCGACGAGCAGCGCCGCCATGCCGTCCGAGGCGTGGGTCTGCGTGCCGCTCGTGACGCACGTGTCGAGCTCGCGCTGCGCGCGCAGCGCGCCGAGCGTGACGCGGCGCACGCCGGCGTCCTCGTCGATGCGCCCGAGCGGACGGCCGGCGACGTTGAGCAGGTCGAACGGCACGAGCACGCGGTCGAGCAGCCCGGAGCGCTTCGCCTCGAAGTACTGCTCGTGGCGCACGAAGGCGATCTCGTCCACCTCGCGCCGGTCGATGCGGTACTTGCGCGCGGTGATGCCGGCGGCGGTGATCATGGCGCGGCCGGTCGCGGGGTCGAACCCGAAGTTGTCCCACACGTCGGCGATGGCGTGCGTGCGCTGGTGGGCGCGGCGCTCGGGGAACACGCCGACCGGCGAATCGCTGGTGCGGTCGAAGGTGAGCACCCCCACCACCTCGCGGCCGCCGGCCTGCACCTCGTGCCCGCCGAGCAGCACGGCCTGCAGCCCGGTCGCGCACGCCTGCTCGACGTGGTAGCCGGGGATGCGGTGCCCCATGCAGCTCGCCACGAGCGGGGCGGTCCAGAACTTCCAGTGCCACGGAATCGTCGAGCCGATCACGAGGTAATCGAGCGCGTGCGCGGGCACGCGGCGCAGCCCGAGGATGCGGCCCATCGCCTCGCCGGCGAACTGGCCGATGTTGACCTCGGCGAGCGCGCTCGACTGCCACGCCGGAAAGTAGCTGCTGCCCCACGTGCCGTACGGGATGCGGGCATCGGGGTACATGGACGTCTGGGCCTTCATGAAGCGCTCCTGCGGACGAGGGACGGCGCGGGCCGCCCGGAGGGGCGGGCGCCGGGCGGGCGCCGCGCGCCGGTGGGGCGGAAACGGCGGGCACCTTGGCGCATCGGGGCGGTCGCCCGCAAGCGGGCCGCCGCGCCGCGCGTCAGCGCACCAGCGCGACGCGCACGCTCGCGGCGGGCGCGCCGCCGGCGCGCAGCACGACGAGGTAGACGCCCGGCGGCAGCGCGCGCCCGGAGTCGTCGCGGCCGTCCCACGCCACGCGGCGCGGCGCGGCCGGCCGCCAGCCGGCCTCGATGCGCCGCACGGCGCGGCCGGTGACGTCGAAGGCCTCGAGCGACTGCCACCCGGCGGCGTGCGGCTCGACCGCGAGCGCGAGCGCGCCGCGCGCCGGATTGGGCTCGGCGCGCAGCGCGGCGCGCGGCGTGCGCGGCGCCTCCGCGACCGCGACCGGCACCTGGATGCGCACCACCGCGTCGGCGGCCGTGACCGGGGCCACGAACACGCCGCCGTCGAAGAATGACGCGCGCCGCACGCGCACGCCGGCCGTCTGCGGCACGGCGGAGGCGGCGAAGCGCAGCCGGTAGAGCTCCCCCGGCCCGGTCAGCGAGACGCCGTCGCACAGCAGCACGACGGTCGCCGCCGCGCTGTCGCCCGCGGTCTCGAAACGGTGGAAGGTCACGCCGCACGCCGGACCGCACGCGCCGGTGACGAGGCAGCCCTGCTGCGCCGCGGGCGGCGCGAGCGGGACGAGCGCGAGGCCCGCGGTGTCGAACTCGACCGTCACCTCGAAACCGTTGAAGGGCGATCCGGCCGCCGGCACCACGAGCCGCAGCGTGAGCGTGTCGCCCGGCGCCACGGCCGTGTCGGCGGGCGCGAGCGCCACCGCCACCCCGGCGCGCGCCGGCGCCGCCCACGGCGCGAGGGCCGCGCACGCGAGCGCGGCGAGCGCGGCGCGGGCGAGACCGGCGCGCGCGGCGGACGCGCGGGCCGCCCGGGGCGCGGCCGGAAGCGATCGAAGCGCGGAGCGTGCGGGCATGGCGCTACCTCAGCAGGACCAGCCGCCGGACGTGGATCCGGCCCGCGGCCGAGAGCCGCGCGTGGTAGATGCCCGGCGCGAGCGGCGCGCCGCGGTCGTCCGCGCCGTCCCACGCGAAGGCGTGGACGCCCGCCGCGCGCGCGCCCGTCCACAGGGTGCGCACGCGGCGGCCGTCCACCGCGAAGAGCGCGAGGTCGGCGTCGCCCGGCGCGGCGAGCGTGAAGACGAGCGTGGCGCCGCCGCGCGCCGGGTTGGGGCGCGGCGCGAGCAGCGCGTCCCCCACCGGCGCCGCCGGCGGCGGCGGCGAAGGCGCGCCGGGCTCGAGCGGCCGGTTGTCGCGGTCGCGCGCCAGCAGCCGGGCGATGCCGAGGCCGGGCGCGCCGGCCGCGCGCGCGCGGAAGCGCACGGCGGCCAGCTCGCCCTCGCCGGCGAGGCCCGCGCCGCGCGCCCCGAGAAGCGCGGCGTCCACGACGCCGGGCCGCGGCGCGAGCACCACGCCGCCCTGCGCCTCGACGAAGCCGCCGCTCCGGTGTCCGAGGGGCTCGGCGACCGCCGGGTCCCACGCGAGCGCCGCCGACAGCCCGTGCGCGCGCCCGCTCGCGCGCACCCGCAGCCGCGCCTCGAACGTCTCGCCCGCGGCGACCCGCGCCGGCGCCTCGACGCTCACCTCGTCCGCGGGCGCCGCCGGCGCGCCGGGTGACGCGGCCGCGGCGCCCGGCGCCGCGGCGGCCGGGGCCGCCGCCGCCTGCGGCGCCGAGACGGCGCGGTAGTTCGCGACGAAGACCATCAGGTCCTCGAAGTCGAGCGCGTTGTCGGTCACCGGGCGCGAGGTGGGCGCCAGGTCGGTGGTGGGGCCGACGTCGAGGTAGGCCACGCCGCGCGCGGCGAGCGTGGCGCCGAGGATGCCGTAATGGCGCCCGAGGAGCGAGACGTCCTCGGGCCCCACGCGGTTGTCGCCCGCGCCGGGCGTGGCGCCGTCCGTGACGTCGCCGAGGTGGTAGTTGAGCGCGCCGGCCGTGGCGGCCGACGGGGCGGAGCGGTTGCCGCACGCGTCGCGCACGATCGCCACGTGGTGCCAGAACCCGCGCGGGGCGCCGGCGTCCACGAACGGCGGGGTGGCCGCCGCCGCCGCCAGCGTCCACGGCGCGCCCGGCGCGAGCGCCGGGTCGGGGACGGAGGCCGGCCCGTCGTCGTACTCCGGGTAGGCGCCGAACGGCGCGCGGTAGACGTCCACCTCGCCCTCGGCCGGCGGCGTCCACGCGAGCGCGATGCCGGTCGTGCCCGCGGCGCCGTTCCCCGACAGCACCTGCGCGGCGGCGAGGTCCGTGACCGGCGGCGGCCCGGCGCGGTCGATCGGCAGCGCGGCCGCCGGACCGGGGATCGCCCCCACCGGCGCGTTGCCGCAGTCGCGCACGCGCACCGACGTGACGGCGAGGTCGCCGTCGCCGTCGGGCCCCGCCGCCGCCACGCGCACGGTGAACAGCACGCCGCCGCCGGTCGCCCCGCACGGCTCGCCGAGGATCGCCTGGTCCACCGTGTAGAGGCCGCCGCCGTGGTCCACCACCTGCTGGAACGTGGCGAAACCGTCGAGCCACGGCCCCTGCGTGATGCTCGCCCCCGGGTCGGCCGGCGTGCACAGCGCGAGCCGCCCGGGCTCGAGCCGGAACGTCACGCTCACCACGCGCACCGGGGCGCTGTCGGCGCGGCTGTAGATGAACGGCACCTCGGCGCACGGATGCGCGGTTGAGATGCAGCGCTCCCCGACCGCGGCGCCGATGCTCGACACGGGCGTCGCCGGCAGCACGCTCAGCGTCCGGTCCTCCGCGACGCCGCAGCCGCTCGCGTCCGTCACCGACACGGTGAACCACGCGTTGCCGGCGGCGAGCGGCACGCCGGAGATCTCGCCGGTCGCGGGATCGAGCGCGAGTCCCCCGGGAAGCGCGCCGGCGGTCACGCTCCACGTGAAGGGCGCCGTGCCGGCGCTCGCGGACAGCGCCAGCGCGTACGGCTCGTCCAGCACCGCGTCGGGCAGCGACGGCGGCAGCACCGTGAGCGGCGGACACACCACGTGGAGCGTGTACGGCGTCTCCCCCGCGCACGCGGCGCCGTCCGTGACCGCGACCGAGAAGGCGTGGCTCCCGAGCGCGGTCGAGGCGCCGGACAGCGTCCCGTCGGGCGACAGCGCGAGCCCGGGCGGCAGCGCGCCGGAGGCGAGCGCGAACGTGAACGGCGGCACGCCGGCGCTCGCGGCGAGCGCCTGCGCGTAGGGGACGCCCGCGACCACCGACGGCAGGGCCGCGGGCAGCGCCGCGATCGGCGGGCAGACGACGTCGAGCGCGTACGCGCGGCTGCCCGTGCAGCCGCCGGCGTCGGTCGCCGTCACCGTGAAGGCGAACGATCCGAACGCGGTCGCGGTCCCGGCGAGGGCGCCGCCGGGCGCGAGCGCGAGCCCGGGCGGCGGCGCGCCCGCGGTGATGGCGAACGCGAGCGGCGCGAGCCCCGGCGACGCGGTGATCGCCGCCTCGTAGGGCACGCCGACCGCCGCGTCGGCGAGCGTGTCGGGCGCGAGCGCCATGGGCGCGAGGTGCACCTCGACGCTCCCCGCGGGCCCGGCGACCGCGCCCACCGGCGCGTTGTCGCAGTCGCGCACCCGCACGTCGGTCACGGTCACCGCCGCCGGCCCGTCCGGGCCCGCCGCGGCGAGGTCCACGGTGAACAGCACGCCGCCGCCCGTCGCCCCGCACGGCAGCCCGAGGATCGCCTGGTCCACCGTGAAGGAGCCGTCGCCGTGCGCCACGATCTGCTGGAGGGTGTTGCCGAAGGCGTCGAGCCACGGCCCCTGCCGGATGCTGGCGCCCGGGTCGCCCGGCGTGCACAGGGCGAGCCGCGCCGGGTCGGCGCGGAACGTGACGCTCACCACGCGCACCGGCGCGCTGTCCGAGCGCGTGAACACGAAGGGCACGGTGACGCACGTGCGCGTCGCCGACAGGCACGCGCCGCCGGTGGCGGGCGTCACGGTCGAGATCGGCGGCGTCGCGAACACCGTGAGGGTGCGGTCGGCGGTGGCGGCGCAGCCGTAGGCGTCGGTGACCGACACGCTGAAGGCCGCGTTGCCGCCCGCGAGGGGCGTGCCGGCGATGACGCCGGTCGCGGCATCGAGCGCGAGCCCCGCGGGCAGCGCCCCCGCGGTCACCGCCCACGCGAACGGCGGAGCGCCGGCGCTCGCCGTGAGCGTGTCGGCATACGCGAACCCCGCCACGCCGTCGGCGAGCGCCGCCGGCAGCACGGCGCGCGGCGCGCAGCCGACGGCGAGCTCGAACGCGGCCTCCCCCGCGCAGGCCGAGACGTCGGTGGCCGACACGGTGAACGAGAACGACCCGGCCGCGAGGGGCGTGCCGGAGAGCGCGCCGCTCGCGCGGTCGAGCGCGAGCCCGGGCGGCAGCGCGCCGGCCGTGACCGCCCAGCAGTACGGCGCCGATCCCCCCGCTGCGGCGAGCGACGCCGCGTACGGTTCGCCCGCGGTGGCGGGCGCGAGCGCCCCCGGCGTCACCGCGATCGGCGTGCACGCGTTCGAGGCGTCGGCGTCCATGCCGGCGAGGTTCGCGGGGGCCAGCGTTCCCATCCCCGTGAAGCTGCCGCCCGCGAAGGCGCGCCCGCCGCCCACGGCGAGGGCGCGCACCACGCCGTTCGCGTTCGGGTCCCACGGCGTCGCGGCGCCGTCCGCGACGCGGAGCGCGGCGATGCGGTTGCGCACCTGCCCGGCGACCACGTTCATCACGCCGCCCACGTAGGCCGTGCCCTGGTCGAGCGCGAGCGCGAGCACCGGCCCGTTGGCGCCCGGGTTCCACGGGGTCGCGAGCCCGGTGGCGGCGTCGAGGGCGGCGAGGCTGGCGCGCGGCTGCCCGCCGATCACGGTGAAGAAGCCGGCCGCGTACACCGTGCCGCACGACGCGACCAGCGCGCGCACGGTGCCGTTCGCGCCCGGGTTCCACGGCGTGGCCGCGCCCGTCGCGGCGTCGAGCGCCGCGACGTTGGCGCGCGGCGCGCCGCCGGCCTGCGTGAAGCTGCCGCCCGCGACCACCACGCCGCCGGCGGCCGCGAGCGCGAACACCTGGCCGTCGGCGCCCGGGTTCCACGCCGTGGCGGCGCCGGTCACGAGGTCGAGCGCCGCGAGGTTGGCGCGCGGCGCGCCCCCCGCGTGCCCGAAGAGCCCGCCCGCCAGCAGCCGCCCGGGCAGCAGCGCGAGCGCGGCGACCGGGCCGTCGGGGTTCGGGTTCCACGCGGTGGCGAGCCCGCTGGCGCGGTCGAGCGCGGCGAGGTGGTTGCGTGGCGCGCTGCCCGCGTGCGTGAAGCTGCCGCCGGCGTACACCACGCCGTCGTCCACGAGCAGCGCCTGCACGGGCTGGTCCGCGCCGGGGTCCCACGCGAGCGCGACGCCGCTCGCCGCGTCCAGCGCCGCGAGGTTGGCGCGCCGCGTGCCGCCCATGCCGTTGAAGGCGCCGCCCGCCCACACCACGCCGCCCTGCACCGCGAGCGCCGAGACGCCGGCGTAGGCCGACGGGTCCCACGCGGCCGCCAGCCCGCTCGCGGCGTCGAGCGCCGCGATCCGGCTGCGCTCGGCGCCGCCGATCGCGGTGAATTCGCCGCCCGCGTACACCGTGCCGCCGTTCACCGCGAGCGCCGCGACCTGCGCGTTGGCGCCCGGGTTCCACGCCGTGGCGAGCCCGCTCGCCGCGTCGAGCGCGGCGATGCGGTTGCGCGCCTGGCCCGCGACCGTCGTGAAGCTGCCCCCGGCGTAGACCACGCCGTCGCCGGCGGCGAGCGCGAGCACCGGCGCGCTGGCGCCCGGGTTCCACGCCGTGGCGAGCCCGCTCGACGCGTCCAGCGCCGCGAGGCGCGCGCGCGGCTGCCCGCCGGCGCTGGCGAAGTCGCCGCCGATCCACACCACGCCCGGCCCCGCGACCACCGCGCGCACCGTGCTGTTGGCGCCCGGGTTCCACGCGGTGGCGAGCCCGGAGGCGGGATCGAGCGCGGCGATGCGGTCGCGCGCCTGACCGCCGATCACGGTGAAGCTGCCGGCGGCGTAGATCGCGCCGGGGCCCGCGGCGAGCGCGCGCACCGTGCCGTTCGCCGAGGGGCTCCACGCGAGCGCCCGCCCGCGGCCCGCGTTCACCGCGCCGATGTTGTTGCGCGTCTCGCCGCCGAGACTCGAGAACGTGCCGCCCACGTACACGGTGTCGCCCGAGGCGAGCAGCGCCAGCACCGGCCCGCTCGCGCCCGGGTCCCACGGCCCGACCGAGTGGTCGGCGCGCACGTGGGCGAGGTTGGCGCGCGGCACACCGCCGACGCTGGTGAAGGCGCCGCCCACGTACCACCCGCCGGCGCCGTCGGGCGCCACGGCAGAGACCTGCCCGACGATGCGCGGGAAGCCGGGCACGGCGAGGCCGGTGGCCGCGTCGAGCGGCACGCCGCTGCCGGTCGCCGGGCCGACCGCCGTGAAGCTCCCGCCCACGTACAGCGTGTCGCCCGAAAGCGCGAGCGCCTGGACCGTGCCGTTCGCCATGAACAGGTCGTCGCGCACGGTCTGCGCGACGGCCGGCGACCCGCCCGCCGCCGCCGCGGCCAGCGCCAGCGCGACGGCGGCCGCGCGGCGCGCATGCGTGCTCGCGCGCGGCGCGGACCGGCGGTTCTCGGGGACGATCGGCTCGGGCGATGCCGGCATGCGGGGCCTTGTGCGCCGGGCCCCCGCACGCACGGCGCGCGGAGGCCCGGAACGATGCGTGGATACTGCCGGACTACCGGTACAGCTTCTTCAGCCGTCCCCAGGTCATGCCGTCCGTGGTCGTCGCGGACACCGACTCGACGAGCAGCACGACGTCTTCGAAGTCCTTGTCGCTCTGGACGTACGGAACGTCCTCGAAGCACTCCCACCACGTGCCGAAATTGATGCCCGTGCCGGCGTACGTGAGGATCTGGGCGAAGCCGCCGTTGCGCGTGTCGTCCGAGAAGAACGTGCCGCCCGGGCCCTGCAGGTAGAAGCCGAAGCGGCTCTTGTTGACGCCCGCGTAGAACGTCTGGCCCATGATCACCGAGTTGTTGTCGAACAACGTCACGACCAGGCTCCCGCCGGCGCCGAAGTGGGCGGTGGCGAACCAGCCCGGCGACGCGGCGCCGGGAAACACCTGGAACAGCGCGGGCATCGCGTTCGGGTCGTCGATGTTGTAGATCCCGATCGAGTTGAAGGCCGCATTGCCGGCCGCCTCGAGCATGATCGTGAACGTCGAGTTGCCCGAGACAGACGTGCTCCACACCTGCCCGTCCACCTGGTCCGTGTTCACGTTGATCGTCTCACCGACGCCGTTGAGATAGGCCTGCAACGAGGCGCCGTTGAGCGCGACCTGAGGCACGCGCAGCGAGAAGGCGTCGGCGGTGGAGACGGACGCGACGAGCAGAAGCGCGGCCGCGGCCACAGTCAGCTTGCGAATCGGGGAACCCAGGTTCATGTCGACCTCCCTCGAAGGGCTAAGGGACGGATCCGCACCAGCGAGGTGCGACTCCGGCGGCATGAGGTGCGGGGGGTGCCTCAGCCTCGAGGAGCAGCGGAGCGCGGGGTCCGTGGGGGTGGGTTCGCCCGCATGAGCGCCGCTGCGTGTACGGATGAACTCTCTTACCGAAGGGTGTCCGGGGATAGGTGTCACTTCGGACAGCCCCCGGAGAGCCCGGCCGGGCCGCGGGAGCTCCCACCGGGCGGAATCCACCCGGCGCCCGACGCCCATGCGGCGCGTGCGGAGACGGCTCCGGGCCGCGGCTTACTCGCCGCGGCGCAGCGAGGCCGAGCCGATCGCGAAGCCCGCCATGCCGACGCCGAGGAGGATGGCGAGCGACGGCGCGGCCTCGGCCCAGCCGAAGCCGCGCCACACCGCGCCCTCGATCGAGAGGATGCCCCAGCGCACGACGCTCAGGTGGCTCGCCGCCTGGAGCCAAGGCGGCATGGCGATGAGCGGGATCATGCCGCCGCCGAGCATGGACTGAATGAGCAGCAGCGCCCAGCTCGCGCCGGACACGGAGCGCTCCTCGCGGCCGAGCGTGGCAACGAACATCATCACGCCCACGAAGCACAGCGTGGTGCACAGCACGGCCGCCGCCAGCATGGCGGCGTCGCCGACGCGCACGCGGAACAGCGCCACGCCGACCGCGAGCAGCGCGCCCAGCACGCCGGTCCCGGCGAGGAAGCACGCGAGCCCCTTGCCGGCCAGCACCTGTTCGCGCGACACGGGCGTGAGGCGCAGGCGCAGGTAGGTTCCCTGCCGCCGCTCGGCGACGATGGACACCGCGAACGTCGAACACACCGCGATCAGCGCCCACAGCATGGCCGACGGGAAGGTGACCTCCCAGCCGCTGCGCGGGCCCTCGCGCGCCGCGGCCACCGCCACGCGCCGGATGGCCGGGCCGGAGAAGCCCGCGCCGTCCGCCGCGGGCGTCCCGCCCGCGCTGCCGGCCCCGGGCGCGCCGCCGGGCACGGCCCGCGCGCGCTCGAGCGAGGTCATCAGCCGCTCGAGATCGCGCAGCACCTCCGACCGCCGCGCGCGGTCCGCCGGCGCCGCCGTCGAGTCGCGCTCGATGCCCTCGAGGCCGCGCCGCACGACCTCGCGCCCCGAGCCTCCGGCGCCGAACTCGCCCTGCATGGCCTGGAACACGGCCTGCGTCACGAGCCCCTCGAGCACGCCCGCCTCGGCGCGCCGGCTCGGGTCCACGCCCAGCTCGATGCCGCCGGTCGAGTCGGCGCCGCCGAAGCCGAGCGTCCCGCCCAGTCCCGGCATGAGCGCCACGTACGCCGCGAGCCGCCCGCGCCGCACGAGGGCGCGCGCCGAGTCGTAGGACGCGGGCCGCACGCGGAGCGCTTCGAGCCGGCCGAGCCGCTCCGCCAGGGCGCGCGAGTAGGGGCTCCCGTCGAGATCCACGACCGCCACCGGCATCGCGTTCGCGCCCGGCTCGCCGCCGCCGAAGATGGCGCCGAACAGGAGCGCCTGCAGCATCGGGAAGCCGAGCACCCAGAAGAGCGCGGCCGGGTGGCGCGACAGGACGCGCAGGTCCTTCACGGCGATCGCCCACACCGCCCTCACGGCGCGGCCCTCACGCGTCCCTCAGCGCGTGGCCGGTGAGGCGCAGGAACACGGTCTCGAGCGTGCCGCGCTCGACGCGCGTCACCGGCGGCCCGCCGTGCCGGGCGATCAGCCCCTCGACCGTGTCGATGGCGAGCACGCGGCCGGCGTCCACGATCGCCACGCGGTCGCACAGCCGCTCGGCCTCCTCCATGTAGTGCGTGGTGTAGAGCAGCGTGCGCCCGTCGCGCTTGAGCGCCTCGATGCGGTCGAAGATGTGGTTGCGCGACTGCGGGTCCACCCCCGCCGTGGGCTCGTCGAGCAGGATCACCGGCGGGTCGTGGAGCAGCCCGGCCGCCATGTTGAGGCGGCGCTTCATGCCGCCCGAGTAGCCGCCCACCCGGTCGCGGCGCCGCGCCGCGAGGCCGGCGAAGTCGAGCGCCCAGCCCACCCGCTCGCCGAGGCGCGCGCCGGCCAGGCCGTAGAGCGTGCCGAAGAAGCGCAGGTTCTCCTCGCCGGTGAGGTCGTCGTAGAGCGCGATGGCCTGCGGCACCGCGCCGATGCGCAGGCGCACGTGCTCGCGCGTCGGCGCGCCCGCGCCGTCCACCGACACCTCGCCGGCGTCGGGCGCGAGCGCGCCGACGAGCATGCCGATGGTGGTGCTCTTGCCGGCGCCGTTCGGGCCGAGCAGCCCGAAGCACTCGCCGCGCAGGACCTCGAACGAGATCCCGTCCACGGCGCGCAGCGCGCCGAACGACTTGACGAGGTTGCGCGCGACGATCGCGCTCACCGGCGGTGGCCCTCCCCCCGCGAGCGGAACGCCGCGGGGCCGGCATCATACACGCCGGCGCGACACGGGCGGGCCCGGGCGGGCCCCGGCGCGGTCTGCGCGCGCCCCGGCGCGCCGGCCCGGACCGCGGCCGCCGGCCCGGGCCGCCCGCTTGCCCGCGCGCGGCGGCGCGGGCAGTGTGCGCGGCATGGATCGCGAACCCGACCCGGCCCGCGTGCCGGAGGAAACGGCGGGCGCGGCGCCGCCGCGCTCCGCGCCGCACGGCGCCGGGCCCGACGACCCCTTCGCCGGCGGGACCGAGGCGGACGGCTGGGTGCCGCCCGACCCGGACGAGCCGCCGCCCGTCGAGCTGTGGTCGGCGGTCGGCGACGTGCCGCCGTGGGGCACCGCGGTGCTGCTCCTCGCGTGGGCCGCGGTGTTCGCCGCGCTGGCGGCGCGCGGCGAGCTCGGCGACCGCTTCGCCTTCCTCGCGTGGGGCGCGAGCGCCACCGGCCGCCCCGCGCCCGAGACCGCGTGGCGTTTGCTGGCCTCGACGTTCGTGCACGCCGGCGCCGCGCACATCGCGGCCAACGCGCTCAGCATGCTGCTCGTCGGGCCGGCGGTGGAGCGCGTCTTCGGCCGCTGGGCGTTCTGGTGGACGTACGCCGCGGGGGGCGCCGCCGCCTCGGCCGCGAGCCTCGCGTGGCGCGCGCTGCGCCACCCGGGCGCGGAGAGCCTGAGCGTCGGCGCCTCGGGCGCCGTGTTCGCGCTCGGCGGGGCGCTGCTCGCCGGCGCGTGGCGGCTGCGCGGGCGCCTCGCGCCGGGCCGCGCGCGCGCCATGGGCGCGGCCCTGCTGTTCCTGCTCGGGCAGAGCCTGGCGGCCGGGTTCACGCGCCACGGCACGGACAACGCCGCGCACGCCACCGGCCTCGCCGCCGGCCTCGCGATCGGCGCGCTCGCGCCGCTCTCGCCGCGCCTCGGCGGACGCCCGGCGGGCGCGCTGCTGCGCACGGCGGGCGCGGCGGCGGCCGTCGCGCTGGCCGCCGCGCTCGCGCTCGGCGCGCGCGGCGGGCTCGGACGCTAGCCCCCGCGGCGGCGCGCGGGCGCGGCGCACCGGAGCGACGGGCGCCGCCCGGCGGCCGCGCAGACCGGCCGGACCGCCCGCCGGCCGCGCCGCTCCGGTCGGCCTAGTCGCGCGCGGGGATCAGGTCGAAGTCGCCGGCGAACACGCGGTCGACGCGGCCGGTGCGCCAGCCGCGCGCCGCGTCGCGCACAAGCGGCGCGGCGCCCTCGCGGTAGCGGCGCGCGACGTGCGTGGTCGGCGGCGCCGCGGCGAGCGCCTCGCCCGCCTGCCGGCGCAGCCCGGCGGCGCCGTCGCGCGCCGGCGCGGCGGGCTGCGGCGCCACGCGCACGCGGGCGGTGACGCGCCGCGGCGCCCGGGCGCCGGCCTCCTCCCACTCGAGCACGTGCAGGCCGTCCTCGCCGGCGAGCAGCGCGTAGGCCGCGAACCCGGCGATCGCGAACACGTGGCGCGGCTCCTCGCCGGGGGTGCCGGCCGGGGCCTCGAGCGCGGTGAGGCGCATGCCGCGGGCGCGCGCCCACCCCTCGTACATCGCGGCGACGCGCCGCGCGAACTCGCGCGAGGGGCCGGGCGGCACGTTGTCCTCGAGCAGCGGCTCGACCGACACGAACGCGTCGCGCGGGCCGGCCCCGAGCGCCTCGTCGGCCGCGGCGCCGAGCAGGTGGAGCTGCTGCGCCAGGCGCCGCACGACGTCGCGCGGGTAGCTCTCGCGCGGCGCGGCCGGATTGCCCTCGATGCGCTCGAGCAGCGAGGCGGCGGCGCGCGCGCCGTTCTCGATGCGGTCGAGGTACTCGGCGCGGCCGAGGCGCTCGAAGCGGTCCGCGCGCTCCCAGAAGCCGGGCTCCGCCGACTCGAGGAGCAGCGCCTCCTTGGCCGTCCGCCACGCGCCGTCCTCGACGCGCGCGACGAGCGCGGCGAGCGCGGCGCGCAGCGTCCCGACCTCGGCGCGCGTGCCGCGCGCCTCGAAGGCGACCGAGGCCACCTCCATGGCCCCCGGGGCGGAGGCCAGCCGCGGCAGCTCCAGCGGCGCGGTCTCGGCCGCGTCGGGATCCACGAACTCGACCGCCAGCCCGTCGCCGTCGGCGCGCACGAACAGGAACTGGTCGCCCTCCGGCGCGCGCCGGTCCACGATCGCGGCGGCGAGGGGCGTGAGGAGCAGCTGCTCGAGCGCGCGCCGGAGCGGGCGCGCGCCGAGCGTGGCCGAGAAGCCGCGCTCGATGAGCAGCTCGATCGCGCTCTCCTCGAGCTCCACCGCCCAGTCGCGGCGCCGCAGCCCGCGCCGGGCGAAGGCGTCGGCCAGCTCCTTGCGCAGGATCAGGCGCATGACGTCGCGCGTCAGCGCGCGGAACACGACCACGCGGTCGAGCCGGTTGCGCAGCTCGGGCCGGAACGCGCGCTCGACGGCGCGCTCGATGGTGCCGGGCGCGAGCGCGTCGCCGCCGCCCACCAGCCCGAGCCGCACCTCGCCCGCCGACGCGGTGCCGAGGTTCGAGGTGAGGATGATGATCGCCTGCCGGAAGTCCGTGGTCTCGCCGCGCGGGTCGGTGAGCCGGCCGTCGTCGAACACCTGCAGGAACAGGTCCCACACGCGCGGGTGGGCCTTCTCGAACTCGTCGAGCAGCACGACGCAGAACGGCTGCCGGCGCACGCGCTCGGCGAGCGAGTGCCCGCCGGGCCCGAGCGCGGCGCCGGCGCCGAGCACGCGCTCGAACGCGGCGGCGTCCTGCAGCTCGCTCATGTCGAGGCGCACGAGACGGTCCGGCGCGCCGAACAGGTAGTCGGCGAGGGTCTTCGCCAGCTCGGTCTTGCCGGTGCCGCTCGGGCCCGCGAACAGGAACACGCCGGTCGGGCGCCCGGGGTCGGTGACGCCCGCCTTGAGCAGCGCGAGCCGCTCGACGAGGCAGCGCACGGCCTCCGGCTGGCCGATGACGCGCGCCTCGAAGCGCCCGCGCACGGCCTCGAGGTCGAGGGTGCGCCGCTCGTCGAGCAGGTCCTGCGGCAGCCCGGTGAGGCGCGCCAGCGCCGAGACGAGGTCGTCCATGGCCAGCTCCGCCGGCCCGCCGGCGGGCGCGCGCCGCACGGCGTCCTCGAGCGCGCCGTCGAGCAGGCGCAGCACGCCGCCCGGCGAGGCGTGCGCCGACAGGTACTGGCGCGCGAGCGCGGCGGCCTCGGCGCGCACCTCCTCCGGCGCCTCGACGCCGTGCGTCGCGCGCGCGCGCGCGGCCCACGCCGCGAGCAGCCCGGCGATCTCGTCCTCCGGCGGCGGCGCGAGGCGCACGATCTCGAACAGGCGGCCGACCTCGGGGCGCTCGGCGAGGACGCGCTCGAGGGCCTCGGGCCGCGTCTCGCCCAGCACCAGGACGTCGCCGGCCTCGATGGCGGGGACGAGCATCTCGAGCAGGCCCGTCGGGCTCTGGCTGTGCCGGCCGGCCCACAGCATCTGGTGGAAGTCGGGCGCGATCCACAGCGTCTTCGGACGCGCGAGGCCGCGGCGCAGCACGCGCAGCCGCTCCTCGAGCGAGCCGGTGAAGCTCATGCCGGCGTTGATCTGCGCGGCGCTCGCCTCGAAGATCGTCCACCCCTCCGCCGACAGCCGCGCCGCGAGCCGCCGCACGAGCGCCGACTTGCCGACGCCCGCCTCGCCCACGACGAGCGCCGGCCGCGCCGGCTTGGCGGTGAGCGCGGCGTGCGCGCGCTCGAGCGCCGCGTCCGACGACGGCGTCGGCAGCGCGCGCTCCTCCTTCACGGTGCCCGGGCGGCGGAAGCGCCCGACCTCGGCGAGCGGCGCGCGCGGCGCGGCCATCCCCGGCGGCACGCCGCGCTCCACCTCCCCCGCCGCGGGCTCCGCGGGCGGCGCGCCGCCCGCCGGCCCGGCCGCGGACGGCTCCTGCGACGCGCCGGCGGCGCGCAGCGCCGCGCGCCACAGCGCGCCGAGGCCCGGCTCCACCTGCTCGCGCAGGATGCGGTCGAGGAGATCCGCGTCGAACGTCTCGGGCGGGTCGGCGCCCTCGAAGCCGACGGGCGCGCCGTCGGCGCGCCGCCGCAGGAACTGGTCGAGCACCACGCCGGTCTCCTCGCGCCCCCACGACTCGTCGAGGCGCACGAGCACGCGCCCGGCGAGCGACGCGTCGCCGGGGCTCCACGCCTCGAGCACGCGCAGCAGGAAGTGCCGCGACCACGGATGGAAGTGGTTGACGCGCGCGAGCAGCCGCGTCTCGACCTCGCCGTCGCGCGGGCGGCGCGCGAGGCCGGCGAGCGCCCCCCACGACAGGAGCGCGTCGTCCCCCTGCCAGTAGTGGAGGACGCGCTCGGTCTCGACCTCCGGGCGCGCGAACACGTCCGCCAGCTCGCGGAACGGCGCGAGCGCCGTGAGGTCGTCGGGACGCCAGACGCGCGGCGCGGCCGCCACGCGCTCGCGCGCGGCGATCAGCGCCGCGACGAGCGGGTCCTCGACCGCCTCGAGCCCGGGCGCCGGCGCGGGCCCGGGCGCCGCGGGCGGCGGGTCGCTCCCGGCCGCGGGCACGCGCGCGGCGGGCGCGGACGCGGACCGCGTCGCGCGCCACCACCACCCGACGATCACCGCACCCACGAGCATGCCGAGGAGGAAGAGGCCCAAGGAAACCCCCGTTCGCGAGAGGCGCGCCGACGAACGGGCGGCAGGATAGCAGAGGCCCGCGGCTCCCCGGCGGCGGGCGCCGGCCCGGGGCGGCGGTTCGCGGCGCGGACGCGCGGCCGGTGCGCCGCGCGCCCGCGCCGGCGCCGCGCTAGGCGGGGGCCTTGAAGAACATCGCGTCCTCGGCGTACGGCTTCGCCAGCGCCTCGAGGCGCGCCGACTCGGCCGGCTCGAGCGGGCGGAACTCCCGCGCGATGCGCACGTTCTCCTCGAGCTCCTCGAGGGTCGAGAGGCCCACGATCACGGTGCTCACCGGCAGCGTGAGGACGTACGACATCGCGTCCTTCATCGAGGTGATGCCGCCGTCGCGGAACATGCGGCCGCGCGCCGGGATCTTCATGCCGATCACCCCCATGCGCTTCTCGACGGCGACCGGCAGCAGGTGCTCGATGAACGAGGCGCGGTGGCGGTCGGCGGCGTTGAGCGCCATGAGGATGGTGTCGAACGGGTAGCGCTCGATGCCGCGCCGCAGCACGAACGGATCGTAGTGCCCGGTGATGCCGACGAAGCGCGTGAGCTTCTGCTCGCGCGCCTTCTCGAGCGCGCGGATCGCGCCGTCCTTCGCGAAGATGCGGTCGAGGTCCTCGTCGGTCATCACGTTGTGGAGCTGCCACAGGTCGAGCCGGTCGGTCTGCAGCGCCGCGAGCGACTCCTCGAGCGAGCGCATCGAGCCGTCGTAGGTACGGTCGCGCGTCTTTGAGGCGAGGAACGCCTCGCGGCGGCGCGTCTTCATGACGCGGCCGATGTAGCCCTCGCTGATCCCCTGCCCGTAGCGGCGCGCGGTGTCGATGTAGTTGACCCCGAGATCGAGGGCGCGGTGGATGATCCGCAGCGACTCCTCCTCGGTGCCGGGCTTCTCGAGGGTCGCCTGCCCGCCGAGGCTGAAGAGGCGCACGCGATGCCCGGTGCGCCCGAGGGGGCGCAGCGGCATCTCGCCCGGCGCCGGCGCGGCGCGCGAGGCGGGCGGGGCGAGGGCGTCGAGCGGGGCGGCGGCGGCGAGCCCCGCGGCGGCCGAGGCGGCGGCGACGCGGCGCACGAAGGCGCGGCGCGTGAGGGTGCGGCGGACGGGCATGATCGCGATCCTCCCGGGGAACCCGCGGCCGTGGGGTGCGCGCAGCCTACCAGAGGCGGCGGGGTGCGCGGGGCCACGCCCGTCCCTTCGCGCGGGACCGGGACGGCCGGCCTTGGCGGGCGGCGGCGGTGCGCTAGACTGCGGGCCCGCACGCCACCCACCCGCCTCCCGGAGGTCCCGATGCGATTCCGCCTGCCGTCCGCCCTCCTCGCGCTCGCGCTGCTCGCGGGCGCCCCCCGCGCGTCCGCCGCCGCGCCCGCCCCGGCCCTGCCCCCCGACGAGGACTCGGCGCGCGCCGCGCTCGACGCCAGCCCGCGCCACGGCGAGCTGATCGACGTGCCCATGCCGGAGGGCGGCGCGCCCATCCGCACGTGGATCGTCTACCCCGAGCGCAAGGACAGGGCCGGCGTGGTGGTCGTGATCCACGAGATCTACGGCCTCTCCGACTGGATCCGCGGCGTCGCCGACCGCCTCGCGGCCGACGGCTTCATCGCCGTCGCGCCGGACCTCGTCTCGGGCCTCGGCCCCGGCGGCGGCGGCACCGACTCCGCGGCGAGCCGCGACGACGTCGTCAAGCTCGTCCGCGGCCTGACGCCCGACATGACGCGCGCGCGCCTCGACGCCGTGACCGACTGGGCGACGAAGCTGCCGGCCGCGAACGGGCGCGCGGCGACGATCGGCTTCTGCTGGGGCGGCTCGCGCAGCTTCGAGTACGCCGCCTCGCGCAAGGACCTCGCCGCGGCGGTCGTCTACTACGGCGGCTCGCCCGACAGCGCCACGCTCGCGGCCGTGCGGGCCCCGGTGGCGGGCTTCTACGGCGGCGACGACGCGCGCGTCAACGCCACCATCGAGCCGGCCCGCGCCGCGCTGGCGCGCCTCAAGCGCCCGTACGAGGTGCACGTCTACGACGGCGCGGGACACGGCTTCCTGCGCCAGCAGCAGGGCCGCGAGGGGGCCAACCTCGCGGCGTCGCGCAAGGCGTGGCCGCGCACCCTCGAGGTCCTGCGCAAGGCGCTCGGGAAGTAGCCGCCGCGCGGGCCGCCGCGCCGCCGGAGGGTCGCGGCGCGCGGGGCCGGGCGCCGCGCCGCACGCGGATCGGGAGGCCGCCATGATGCGTTCGCTGCTGCTTGCGATGTCGCGCAGCCGCTGGCTGCGCGAGCGCGCCATGCGCAGCCGCTGGGCGCGGCGCGCGGTGTCGCGCTTCATGCCGGGCGAGGACCTCGAGGACATGATCGGCGCCGCGCGCGCGCTGGCGCCGGACGGCATCCGCGCGGTGTTCACGCGCCTCGGCGAGAACGTGACCGACGCCGCCGAGGCCGACGCGGTGGCGGCGCACTACGCCGCGGCCATCGCGCGCGCGGCGGAGGCGGGCGTGGACGCCGAGCCCTCGGTCAAGCCCACGCAGCTCGGCCTCGACCTCGGCGTGGCGGGCTGCCTCGCGCGCATGCGGGCGGTCGCCGGACACGCGCACGCGGCCGGCCGCTTCCTGTGGATCGACATGGAGCACTCCCCGACGGTCGAGCCGACGCTCGAGATCACCCAGCGGCTGCGCGCGGAGTTCCCGGGGGTCGGCGTGTGCGTGCAGGCCTACCTCCGGCGCACGCCGGCGGACGTCGCGGCGCTCGCGGCGGCGGGCGCCGGCGTGCGTCTGGTGAAGGGCGCCTACAGCGAGCCGGCGTCCCTCGCGTGGACGCGGCGCGCCGACATCGACCGCGCCTACCTCGAGACCGCCGACACGATGCTCGCGGCCTCGCGCGCGGGGCGGGTGCGCGCGGTGTTCGGCACGCACGACCTCGCGCTGGTGGACGCGATCCGCGCGCGCGCCGCCGCCGCCGGCATGCCCGCCGGCGCGGTCGAGGTGCACATGCTGTACGGCATCCAGCGCGAGGCGCAGGCGCGGCTCGTGGCCGGGGGCGTGACGCTGCGCGTGCTCGTGGCGTACGGCAGCCACTGGTTCCCGTGGTACATGCGCCGTCTCGCCGAGCGGCCGGCGAACGTCGGCTTCGCGCTGCGGCGGCTGTTCGGGTAGGGCGGGCGCCTGCGAAGCGCGGCGCCCCCCCCGCGCGCGCGGCGCTACCGCGACAGCACGCCGGCCACGACGAGCAGCGCGACCACCACGCCCATCAGGCTCTCCCCCGCGATCAGGCCCGAGCTCACCGGCACCACGAAGCGCCGCGCCACGTCGGGCCGGCGCCGGGCGAGCAGCCACGCCATGAGCGCGCCGGCGAACATCGCCACCGCGTTGCTGCCGGGGATCACCATGGCGATGCCGAGCCCCGAGGGCGACGGCACGAGGTGGCGCACCCCGCGCGGGGCGAACCGCTCGAGCAGCGCGAGCGCCAGCCCGAGCGCGAGGCCGGCGCCGATGCCGGAGCGCGCGTAGAGGTCGAGCGCCCCGACGCCCCCGGCGAAGGCCTGCGACACGCCCGCCCACACCAGGCACGACGGCGCGGGCCACGCGTCCGAGCCGAGCACCGCCGGGTCGGGGATCAGGATGTTGAACGCGGGCACCACGACCGCGGCCCCGGCGAGCACGCCGAACAGCTGCGCGTAGAACTGGACGCGCGGGCTGCCGCCGAGGATCCAGCCGGTCTTGAGCGTGGTCAGCAGATCGGCGGCGTGGAGCCCGATCCCGCCGGTGACGTTCGCGCTCATGATGTTGCCCGACAGGTTGCCCGGCGTGATGACGCCGTAGATGAGCTGCGTCACGGGCCCGAGCGCCTTGGTCGGCGTGACGTCGGTCTCGCCGGTGACGCGCGCGGCGACGAAGCCCATGACGATGGCGAGCGGCACCGCGATGATGCCGGCCCACAGCGGGATCTGGAACAGCGCCACCATGAGGAGGACGACGATCGGACCGAGCGCCACGAATCCGGCCGGGAACCACCAGCCCGGGCACTCGACCGCGTCGATCGGGTCCTCGGCCTCGCCCGCGCCGCGCCGCCGGAAGATGCGCGCCATCCCCGAGAACGAGCGCGCCACGCTCTTCCAGTCGAGCGCGAACGACGCGAGCCCGGAGGCGACGAGGATCGCCGCGCCCGGCCACACCGTCCAGCCGACGATGGCCTTGTAGCTCACCGAGGTCACCAGCCCCTGCGCGACGAGCGCGGGCGCGAGGAAGGCGTACGTGAGCAGTCCGCCGAGCAGCAGCGACCACGCGGTGCGGAAGCTCATGAGCGCGCCCGCCCCGACCAGCACGACCTCGGTCTTGAGCGCGAGCGTCCAGTCGGCGGCCGGACGCCCGGCGATCGCGAACGGCACCGGGATGGACGCCGGCAGGTTGAACGGCATCCACGCCGCCTTCGCGTCGCGCAGGAAGGCGAGCAGCGCGGCGAAGCCGGCGCCGAGCCCGAGGGCGCGCGCCTGCGCGCCGCCCTCGTCGCGGCCCGGCGCGCCGGCGGGCGCGCCGGCCCCGCCCTCGGCGGCGCCGTGGATCGCGCGCAGCGTCTCGGCGGTGGCGGTGCCGGTCGGGAACACCAGCCCCTCGCGGTTGATGAGCTGGCGCTTGATGGGGATGGCGGTGAACACGCCGAGGGCCGCGATCACGCCGAACCACGCGATCATCGGCACCGGGTCCGGCCGCAGCGTGGTCACCATGAGCAGCGCCCCGAACGCCGCCATGTTGCCGCCGCCCGTCATGTAGCCCGCGCCCGAGGCCACCGTGGTGAGCGCGTTGTTCTCGAGCGCGGTGAGCGGCCGCTTCGCGGCGCCGACCGCGCCCAGCACGCGGAACAGGGCGAAGGCGAGGATCGCGGCGGTGATCGTCACGCCCATGGACCAGCCCGTCTTGAAGAACACGTACAGGTTCGACAGGCACATGAGGGCGCCGATCGCCATGCCGGCGAGCACGGCGCGCACGGTGAGCTGAGGGACGCCGGGGCGGTGGACGTGCGCGAGCCAGTGGCGCTCGGCGGCGGAGGCCTGGAGGTCGTTCGGGGCGGCCATGCGGTCCTCGCGGTCGCGCCGCGCGGTGGGAGCGCGCGGGGCGGATCGGTGGCGCGCGGACTCTACTCCTCGCCCGCGCCGCGCGCACCCGCGCCCGGCGCGGCGCTACTTCCTCGGGGCCTGCGGGGCGCGGCCGAAGCCGGCGGCGGCGTCTGCCGCGAGGCAGGCGAGCGCCGCGTAGGCGGCCACGTTCAGGCGCAGCAGCTCGGGGTCCACCTTGTCGAAGGTGTCGTTGATCGTGTGGTGCAGCTCGAAGTACGGCCGCGCGTCGGTGCGCACGTCGAGCGCCGGCACGCCGAGCTCGACGAGGCGGCCGACGTCGGCGCCCCCGCCCGCCTCGTTGCCCTCGAAGCGCAGGCCGAGCGGCTCGACGACCTCGTGCATGGCGCGCACCAGCGGCAGGCGGTCGTGCGGCACGCGCGAGGCGAGCCCCCACGGGCGGAACGCGCCGAGGTCCGACTCCATGCACAGCACGTGGCGCGGGAGCTCCGCGGCGTGGTCGCGGACGTAGGCGCGCGCGCCGGAGAGCCCGAACTCCTCGTTGGCGAAGAGCACGACGCGCACCGTGCGGCGGGGCCGGACGGGCAGGCCGCCGATCAGCTTCGCGGCGGCGGTCACGATCGCCACGCCGGCGCCGTCGTCGTGGGCGCCGGGCGTGAGGTCCCACGAGTCGAGGTGCGCGCCGAGGACCACGATCTCGCCCGCGCGCTCGCGGCCCGGGATCTCGCCGATCACGTTGGCCGACCGCGCGCTGTCGCCCCAGCTCGAGGTGTTGCGCAGGCGCAGGCGCACCGCGCGCCCGGAGGCGAGCTGGCGCTCGAGCAGGTCGGCGTCGGGGTTGGAGAGCGCGAGCGCCGGAATGGGCGGCGGCCCGTCCTCCATGCGCTGCGCCCCGGTGTGGGCGATGCGGTCGTTCGAGGTGCCGACCGAGCGGATCACGACCGCCGCCGCGCCGAGCTTCGCCGCCTCCGCCGCGCCGCGGCCGCGCGCGGCGACGGCGGCGCCGTAGCCCGAACCGTCGAGCGCGGGCTTCATGCGGTTCGTGAAGAACACGATGCGGCCGCGCACGCGCTCCGCCGGCACGCGCTCGAGCTCGGCGAGCGTGGTGACGGGGACGACCTCGGCCTCGAGGCCGCCCGCGGGGGTCGCCGGGCTGCCGCCGAGCGCCGCCGCCACGAGCGGCTGCGGCCACGGCGCCACGATCTCGGCGGCCGCCTCGCCGCGGATCCAGCGCGGCACGGTGACCGGCTCGGCGCGCACGTTCGCGAAGCCGAGCGCCTCGAGGCGCGCCACCGCCCACGCCACCGCACGCGCGTCGCCGTCGGTGCCCGCAAAGCGGGGGCCGACCTCGGTGAGCAGCGAGCGCAGCAGATCGTGCGCCGTGTCGTCGGCGAGCGCGCGGTCGCGCACGGCGCGCGCGCGCTCGAGCTGCGCCGCGGTGAACGGCGCGGGCGCCGCGCCGCGCGGCGCGCGCGCGGCCGGGTCCGCCGCGGCGGCGGATCCGGCGAGCCACGCCGCGGCGACGAGCACCGCAGGGCCGACGGCCCGCATCAGCCGCCGAGCGAGTCCGGGGGCTTCACGACGTGCTCGTCCTTCACGGTGAGCACGCGGTAGAAACACCACGCGGTGAGGCCCCAGACGAACAGCGTCGAGAGAATCAGGAAGATCCAGCCGCCGAGGTTCATGTCGGTGTCTCCTCAGTCGAGGGGCTGGCGGTCGTCGAGGTCGAGACCGGCGGCGCGCCAGCGCTTCGTCCCGATCGCCACCATGACGAGCAGCATGAAGGCGTTGAGCACGATGAAGGCGAGCGCCAGCTGCGCCTCCGGGTTCGCCATCGCCGCCATGAACGAACCGGACAGGCTCTGCACGCAGAAACCGATGAACACCACGATCAGGTAGATCGGCGTGATCCACTTCATGACGAAGCGGATCGGCCCCGGAATGCGGAGGTGCGAGCCGTGGTGCGCCTCCTTCATGCCGCGTTCGGCGCCGAACACCCACGAGAAGCAGATGATCTGCACGGCCGCGAGCACGAAAATCAGGAACGTCCCGACCCAGAAGTCGATCGTGTCGAGGAACAGCAGGTTGCGGCTGAAGTACAACACCAGCATGCCGCCGATCGTGGCGAGCACGGCAAGCAGGGTGGTGGCGGCAGTTCGCGACATGCCCATCGCCTCCCGGAAGAAGGCAATCGTCGGCTGGTACATCGAGATGCTCGAGGTGATCGCGGCGAGAAACAGCATGAGGAACCACGTCGCGCCGATGAAGTTGCCCCATGGCCCCATGTGCGCAAACACGACCGGCAGGGTGTTGAAGCCGAGCCCGAACGTGCCGGTCGCGACCGCGGCCGCGGTGCCCGACAGGCCGAGAAACACGAAGGCCGCGGTCAGCGTGATCATGCCGCCGAAGCCGACCTCGAACAGCTCGTTGGTGGCCGAGGCGGTGAGCCCCGAGAGCACGACGTCGTCGTTGCGCTTCAGGTACGCCGCGTAGTTCAGGATCACGCCGAATCCGACCGACAGACTGAAGAAGATCTGCCCGGCGGCGGACAGCCATGTCTTGAAGTTGCCGAGCGCCGAAAAGTCGGGGTTCCACATGTAGCCGAGGCCATTGATGACGTTCCGCTCGGGCGCCGCCGGGTCGGGCGTGCCGAGCGTGAGCACGCGCACGAGCACCACGAGCGCGCACACGGCCATGAGCGGCATGGCCCACGTCACGAACGCCTCGATGCCCTTGGTCAGACCGCGATACACCAGCCACAGGTTGACCGCAATGGTGATCGCGAAGAACACGATCGTCGCGCCGCCGCCGGCGTTCAGCACGCCGTTCGCGGAGGTGCCGACGAAGTGGTTGAAATAGTCGCCCGCCACACGCACCTGCTCGGCGATCGGCGCGTTTGGGTCCACGCCGATGCCACCCGTCAGGTACTTCCAGAAATAGGCGAGGCACCACGACTCGATGAACAGGTAGTAGTAGGACACGGCGAGCGGAATGAGCACCGAGATCGAGCCGACGTAACGCGCCCACGAACCCTTGCCGAACAGTCCGAGAATGGCCGGGCCGGAGTAGAAGCCCTTGCGCCCGCCGTAGCGGCCCATCGTCCACTCCGCCCACCCGATCGGGATGCCCAGCAACAGAAGGGCGGCGAAGTACGGAATCATGAAGGCGCCGCCGCCGTTCTGCGCCGCCTGGCCCGGGAACCTGAGGAAGTTCCCGAGGCCGACGGCGGAGCCGGCGACCGCGAGGATGCAGCCGAGGCGCGTCCCCCACTGCTCGATGTGGTCCTTCGACATCCTGTCCTCCTGCGAGGCTCGATCCATGGCCCCGGGCTTGGCGGGGCCCCGCGTGGCCGGCGCGACGCGCGCGGGGCGCGCCTGTCCGACGGTGGAGCAAAAACGGCGCGCGCAGATTACACGTTCCCGGCGCGGGATTCGCCCGGAAAAACACGCCGGGCGCGGCGCCGGGCGCGACCGACAGCCGCGGCCGAGGCGGGCGAGCGGGGCCCGCTGCGGCGGCCGGCGGCCGCCCGCGCGCCGCCGCCGGCGCGTCCCGCGCGCGGGCTGCGGCGCAGGCCGCCGCCGCGCCGTCAGCGCGCGCGCTTTGGGAACGGCGGTCGGACCGGCCGCTTCGGCGGGTTCGACCGGAGCGCCTCCATGACGAGCTCGATCGCCTTCTCGAGCTGGGGATCGCGTCCGGCGTTCAGGTCCTTCGGCCACTGCTCGACCTCGACGTCGGGGGCCACGCCCTCGTTCTCGACGATCCAGCCGTCCTCGGTCCAGATCGCGAGGTTGGGCGCCGTGACGCTGCCGCCGTCCACGAGGACCGGAAAGCCGAGGATGCCGACCAGACCACCCCACGTGCGCTTGCCCACCACCGGGCCGAGCCCGAGCTTCTTGAACATCCACGGCAGGAAGTCGCCGCCCGAGCCGGCGAACTCGTCGGCGATCATCACCTTGGGCCCGAAGATCGCGCCGCGCGGCGTCACCAGGTCGGCGCCGTAGCGCATCGCCCAGTACGACAGGAACGGGCGCCGCATGATGTCAATGTAGTAGTCGGCGACGAGCCCGCCGCCGTTGTAGCGCTCGTCGAGGATGATCGCCTCCTTGTGCGACTGCGGGTAGAAGTAGCGCTTGAACATCGCGTGGCCTTCCTCGGCCGTGTTGGGCAGGTGGACGTAGGCCACGCGGCCGCCGGTGCGCTCGTCCACGAGGCGCAGGTTGGACTCCACCCAGTCGAGGTAGCGCAGGTTGGTCTCCGAGGCCACCGGCACCACGACGACCTCGCGCGCGCCGCGCCCGTCGGGGCTCGGCCCGACGGTGATGCGCACCTGGCGATCCACGGCGTTCTCGAATGGCGCGTAAGGGTCGGCGGGCGGGCGCAGATCGCGGCCCTCGACCGCCAGCAGATACTCGCCGTCGCGCACGTCCACGCCCGGCGTGCGCAGCGGCGCGCGCAGGTCCGGATTCCAGTTGAGGCCGCCGAACACCTTCGTGAAGCGCCAGCGCCCGTGCTCGACGGCGAGGTCCGCGCCGAGCAGCCCGATCGCGACCTTCTTCGGCGTCTCCGGGTACTCCCCCGGGCTCAGATAGCTGTGCCCGACGGCGAGCTCGCTCAGCATCCAGCGCAGCACGCGGTCGAGGTCGTGGCGCGTCGCGAGGTGCGGCAGGAAGGCGCGGTACTTCTCGCGCACCGCCGGCCAGTCGGCGCCGTGCATGCCCGGGTCGTAGAACCAGTCGCGCTGCAGCCGCCAGGCCTCGTCGAAGATCTGCGCCCACTCGGCGCGCGGCTCGACGCGCACGCTCACGCGATCGAGCGCCAGGGCGCCCTTGCCCGGCGGCAGCTCGTCGCCGGCGTCGGCGAGGAACAGGCCGTCCTTCACGCGGTACAGGACCTTCTTGCCCTCCGCCGCCAGCTGGAAGCGGTCCACGTCGCGCGCAATGGTCTTCGTCTCGCGCTTCTCGAGCGTGAAGCGCTTGAGCTCGGCCGGGCCCTCCCACGCGTCGAACGCCGTGCGGCCCACGGTTTCGAGCCAGTAGATCTCGCCGCTCGCCCCGACCGCCAGCCCGCGCCGCGTCCCGGTGCCGACCGGCAGCGCCACGATGCGGTCGCCAATGCGCTCGAAGTCGATGCGCACGACGGGCGGCCGGGCGGGTGGCTCCTTCGCCGGCGCCTTCCCCGCGGCGCCGGGCTCCCCCTTCGGCGCCGCCTCGTCGCTGCGCGGCGCGAGCGGGTTCGGCCCGTCCCGGCGCAGCGTCACGGCGTACACCCCGTACTTCATCTGCATGTCGGTCGAGATCTGCGAGAACCAGTCCTTGAGCGGTCCGGCGTCGGTCGAGGCCAGCACGTACAGGTACTCGCCGTTCGGGTCGAACACCGGGTCGCTCATCTCGGACAGGCCGTCGGTCACGCGGAACGAGCGCCGGTGCTCCACCGACCACACGTGGACCGCGCGCATCATGCCGTGGTCCTGCAGCGTGTAGGCGAGCCAGCGCGAGTCGGGCGACCAGTTCACCGACAGGAGGTTGAGCGGCGAGTAGACCGGCTCCTGGGCGATCCTGGTCGCCGCGCCGCTCGCCACCTCGAACACCCACACCGACTGGCTGTTGTCGCGGAACGCGATGCGCGCGCCGTCCGGCGACCACGCCGGCTCGTCGTAGAAGCCGGCGCCGGGGAGCGCGTAGCGTTTCGCGGCGCCGCGCCCGTCCTGCGGGCCGATCCACAGCGCGTACTCGCCGCCCTGGTCGGAGAACCACGCGATGCGGCGACCGTCGGGCGACCACGCCGGGCTGCGGTCGTGCGCCCCGGGACTCGCGGTCAGCACGCGCGGGTCGCCCTTCTCGGCCGGCACGGTGACGATCTCGCCGCGGAACTCGAGCGCGACGCGCTTGGCGTCCGGCGACGGCGAGGCGCCGCGCACCCAGTTCCCGCCGCTCGCGAGGCGCGGCCGCGTCTCCGGGAGATCGCTCGACACCGCGATGCGCAGCCGCACCGGCTCCGCCGCCCCCGGATCGAGGCGGTGGATCCAGCCGCCGTGCTCGAAGGCGATCGCCCCGTCGGGGCCGACCGACGGGTCGAGCACCGGGAAGCCGTCGAGCCGCGTGAGCTGCGTCACCGCGCCGGTGGCGGGGTCGAAGCGGTGGAGGTTGAACTCGCCGGCGCGGTCGGAGTTGAAGATGAGCGCGTTCCCGGACCAGCGCGGGTCGGTGTCGTTGCAGCCGCCGGCCGGCTTCGGCACCTCGACCACCGACTGGTCGTCGAACCTGAGGATCCAGATGCGCCCGGCGCGGCCGCCGCGGTAGCGCTTCCACTGGACGAAGGCCTCCTCCGAGGTCGTGTAGGCGATGCGCGACCCGTCGGGCGACAGCGCCGCCTTGAAGCCGTAAGGCACCGGCACGCGCGCCGCCGGCCCGCCCTCCACCGGCACCGTGTAGAGGCGCACCAGGCGTCCGTTGAACGCCTCGCGCGGCGAGGAGAACAGCACGCGGCCGTCCGGCGTCCAGCCGCGCACCACGTCGTTCCCCGGGTGCCACGTGAGGCGCCGCGCCTCGCCGCCCCCGGACGGCATCACGTACACGTCCACGTTGCCGTCGTAGGGAGCGCTGAACGCGAGCCAGCGGCCATCCGGCGAGAAGGCGGGGTTCGTCTCGCGCCCGGCGGCGCGCGTCACGCGGCGCGCCGCGCCGCCCTCGCGGCCCGCCACCCACAGGTCGTTGTCGTACACGAACGCCACGCGGTCGGCGGCGAGCGCGGGGCTCGCGAGCATGCGCGTGTCCGCCGGGTCCACGGCGCGGGAGGGCGCGGCGGCGAGCAGGGAGGCGGCGGCGAGCGCCGCGGACAGGACGAACCGGAAACGGCCGTTCATGGGGGTTCCTCCTCGGGGGTCGGGCCGCACCGTACCACCGCGCCGGCCCCGCGCGGGGCGCACGGGAGCGCCGCCGGGCGACGGACGTGGCGGACCGCGCGACGAGCGAGGGGCCGCCGGGGCGCGACGGCCGCCGCGCATGTTCTTTCTCGCATTGGGCGGCGCGTGCCTGTAGTCTCTCGCCCGTTTCGGCCGGCACGCGCGACCGCGGCCGCCGACTTCACGCGACCGGAGGAAGCCTTTGAACGAGTTCCGCGCCTGGACGACCAAGGACTCCGCCCTGCTGTACAACGTCTCGGGCTGGTCCGGAGGATACTTCCGCATCAACGATGCGGGGCACATCGAGGTCACCCCGTCGGGCCCGTCCGGCCCGACGGTGGACCTCTACGACCTCATCCAGGATCTCCAGCGGCGAGGCCTCGGCATGCCGCTGCTCATGCGCTTCTCGGACATCCTGCACAGCCGCGTGCGGACCCTGTTCGGGTGCTTCGACAACGCCATCCGCGAGTACGGCTACCGCGGACGCTACCGCGGCGTGTTCCCGATCAAGGTCAACCAGCAGCACCAGGTCGTCGAGGAGCTGGTGCGCTTCGGCCGCCCCTACGGCCTCGGCCTCGAGGCCGGCTCCAAGCCCGAACTGCTCGCCGCCCTCGCGCTGCTCGACGACCCGGACGCGCTGCTCGTGCTCAACGGGTACAAGGACGTCGAGTACATGGAGACCGCGCTGCTCTCGCAGAAGCTCGGCCGCCACCCGATCATCGTCATCGACCGCTTCCGCGAGCTGGACCTGCTCGTGCAGGTCGCGCGCCGCCTCGGCATCCGCCCCCACATTGGGGTGCGCGCCAAGCTCACCACGCGCGGGGCCGGCAAGTGGATGGAGTCCACCGGCGACCGCTCCAAGTTCGGCCTCACCGCCTCCGAGATCGTCATGCTCGTGGACCGCCTGCGCGACGCGCAGATGCTGGACTGCCTCGAGCTGGTGCATTTCCACATCGGCTCGCAGATCTCGTCGGTGCGCGCCATCAAGGACGCCATGAAGGAGGCGTCGCGCATCTACGTCGAGCTCGCGAAGTCGGGCGCCGGACTGCGCTTCCTCGACGCCGGTGGCGGCCTCGGCGTGGACTACGACGGCTCGTCCACCAACTGGCACTCCTCGACCAACTACACGATGCAGGAATACGCCAACGACGTGGTGGCGGCCATCCAGGACGCGTGTGAGACGACCGGGATCGCCCATCCCGACCTGCTCACCGAGTCGGGCCGCGCGCTCGTCGCGCACCACTCGGTGCTGGTGTTCAACGTGCTCGACGTCAACGAGGTGCTCGCCGGCCAGGTGCCGCCGCAGGCCGAGGCCGACGACCACCCGGTCATCCAGCAGCTGCTCGAGACGTGGCGCTCGGTATCGCGCAAGAACTTCCAGGAGGCCTACCACGACGCGCTGCAGCTCAAGGAGGAGGCGACCAACCTGTTCAACGTCGGGCTGCTCGACCTGCGCGGGCGCGGGCGCGTGGAGCAGATCTTCTGGGGCTGCTGCGAGGCGATCCTCAAGATCATCCGCGAGCTCGACTACGTGCCCGACGACCTCGAAGGCCTCGAGAAGAGCCTCGCCGACACCTACTACGGCAATTTCTCGGTGTTCCAGTCGGCGCCCGACCACTGGGCGGTGCGCCAGCTGTTCCCGATCGTGCCGTTGCACCGCCTCAACGAGCGCCCGACGCGCCGCGGGGTGATCGCTGACCTGACGTGCGACTCCGACGGCAAGATGGACCAGTTCATCGACCTGCGCGACGTGAAGAGCGCGCTTGAGCTGCACGCTTTCGACGGACGGCCCTACTACCTCGGCGTGTTCCTCGTGGGGGCCTACCAGGAGATCCTCGGCGACCTCCACAACCTGTTCGGCGACACCAACGCGGTGCACGTGTCGCTCGATGAGACGGGCTACCGCATCGACCACGTCGTCGAGGGCGACTCGGTGACCGAGGTGCTGGGCTACGTCCAGTACCAGAAGCAGGACCTCGTGCAGCGCCTGCGGCGCGCCAACGAGGACGCGCTGCGCCGCGGGCTGCTCACCTTCGAGGAGTCGGCGCTGCTCGTGAAGCGCTACGAGGAGGGCCTGTCGGGCTACACCTACCTCGAGGAGGAGCCCGCGCCGCACGCCGGGAACGGAACGAACGGCGCGCGGCCCGGCGCGATGGACGCCCCCGCCGCGCCGGCGGCGAGCGGGGAGCCCAGGCCCGAGCCCGCGCGCTAGCTGTGGAGTCTCACCAGGTTGTTCCCACTGAGTAGCTGTTCAACCGGGGTCCTTCTGACGGACTTTGGGTGGTGTCTGACGCCATTCCAAACCGAACAGGGAGGAGCCCCGGATGAACGTCCACAGTG